>Ga0115566_10004444_pt1 | contig 11165 bp, 7 predicted proteins | sample COGITO_mtgs_1204_3_FD_87173 | JGI IMG/M metagenome (GOLD analysis project Ga0115566, IMG submission 87173) | Pelagic marine microbial communities from North Sea - COGITO_mtgs_120405 | ecosystem: Environmental > Aquatic > Marine > Epipelagic | place: Germany:Helgoland, sampling site Kabeltonne...
AAGGGCACGTTGGGTATCTGATCCTTGATAGTATCAAGCTTGCTGACCACGAACGAGAGCATGGAGCGGTCACCGCTTTCGTAGGCACTGGCCATGGCAGTGCGCATGGCGTCTACCTGGAGCAAAAGCTCCACCAGACGCGCTTTTTCGGTGTTATCGCGATAAGTGGGCAGGGCCATTGAGGCAAGGATGCCTATAATGAGCACCACCAAGGCCAATTCAATCAATGTGAAACCCTTGTGCCGGTAATTCACTCTATGCCTCCCATAAATTTACTTATCATATTTAGAGTCGCTGAATCAGCCCCATCATGATCACTTACATTACATTTATGTGACAATTATACTTTATTTTATTCAAACAAATTTCAGGGGCGCAATGAGGTTATCAAAAATCAGAAGTATTGGCATCCAATCAGACACTCTTTCTCAAGCTTAAAGCAGAATTCGACAGTAAGAATAAGTCGCAGCAGCCCGGGGTAGAGGTCTCTTAATCCCGCGGTAGTTGGTACGATCCCAGCATGCGCCACCAAATTCCTCCCTGTATTTAAAGGCGTTAGTGGTTTTCAGCCTGATCCAGGTAGTTAGCGGGTCATTTCATGTGGATTTTGAGGGGTGCTGAGCGTCTGCTTACGGCAAGAATAAGTAATATTACCAACCGCACTGTCGTCCCTGATTTTGTACATCCAGCCACTCTTTCAGTGGGGCAAAATAATCAATAATTGCCGAGGCATCCAGTTCCCGCTGTCCTGTCATGGCTTGCATGGCATCCTGCCAGGGGCGGCTAATTCCCATTTCGAGCATGGCATTGAGTTTCTCGCCAGCATCCTTGCTGTTGTAAATTGAGCAACGGTGCAGGGCGCCCTCAAAACCGGCGGCTTCGCATAGTGCGCGGTGGAACTGGAATTGCTGGATATAGGACAGGAAGTAACGCATGTAAGGGGTGTTACCCGGAATGTGATACTTGGCACCTGGATCAAAATTGACTTCACTGCGTGCAACAGGAGCTTTGACACCCTGGTACTCTTCGCGCAGATTCCACCAGCCCTGATTGTATTCATCCGGCGACACTTCACCATTGAATACCTGCCAGCGCCATTTGTCGATCATCAGGCCCCAGGGCAGAAAAGCAATTTTGTCCAGTGCCATGTTCATCAGGTATCCAAGATCACCTTCAATCGGTGGTTCTTCTTCCAGCCAGCCAATATCCACCAGGTATTTTGGCGTCACCGATAAAGCAATGGTGTCACCAATGGCTTCATGGAAACCGTCATTGGCACTGCCTCGAAACAGGGGGGATTGTTTCTTGTAGGCACGCTGATAAAAGTTATGCCCCAGTTCATGATGCACGGTTTTAAATTCTTCCGCGTTTTTGTCGATGCACATTTTGATGCGCAGGTCGTCCTGGTCATCCAGATTCCAGGCACTGGCATGACACACAGCCTGATGGTCAACCGGTTCGGTAAATATGGAACGTTCCCAGAAGGTGTCGGGCAAAGGCTCAAAACCCAATGAGATAAAGAAGTTTTCAGCGATTCTCACTATATGCTGAGCATCCTCAACATTATCTTCAACCAGCTGGTCCAGGTTATAGCCCAGATCGGAGGATTCAGGTGCGACCAGGTCATAAACGGCGCTCCAGTCCTGGGCCCATTGGTTGCCCAATACGTGGGCGGGAATGGGCCCGGTGGCGGAAACCACATCGTCACCGTAATAATCATTAAGCTCGGCGCGCACATGACAGTGCAGGGCATCGTAAAACGGTTTTACCTTGGACCACTGTAGATCGGCGTCCGCAGCAAAGGCGTCTGGCTGCATATCATATTTGGAACGCCAGAAAGTACTTAAGTTGTCATAGCCCAATTGCCGGGCACCTTCATTACCAATTTCCACCTGGCGTTCATATAAAGGTTTCATGGGCGGGGATACTTCACGCCAGCCAATCCATAATTCCAGCAGTTCATCAGGATCACGACTGGTACGCATCAGATTTTCAATGGTATCTCCGGACAAGCATTCCTGTTCTCCACCTGTCAGGGTGCGACAAAACTGTCCGCTGCCATAGATAGCGGACATTTCCGAGCCGATTTCTGCCAGTTCGCGGCTCATTTCGGAATCAGTAGGTGAAGGAAAGGTGAGTACCTGTTTCAGCAACTCCATTTTGCGGCGATCACTGTCTTCAAGCAGCAGGTTATTAAAGCGCGCCGCTGAATTGGCATAATCTACCGAGAGTTCAATGAAACGCTGGTAAGCCAGCGCTTCCACTTTTTGGCTGTCGTAATTGATATAGGTGGCCGCCAGCCAGGAGGCATGGGCCAGTTCATGACTGGCCGCTTCAAGTCGGCTCTCGGCATCGGCAAGAAATGCCTTGGCTTCGGTGACGCGCGAGCCGTCATCAGATGCCCCCCAGACTGTGCTGGCTAGTAGAGCCAGAACCAGTGAAAGTGCGGTTTTACGCAGTCCAGCAGGGCATTTCATGTCAGATCTCCAATAGATTAAATGTATTCGCCTTATTCAAAGCTTAGTGGGAAATTACCATCATAGGGAGGCCAGTTCGGTACTGGTTGAGTCGGTGGTGCGTAAAACATGGCACCATGGACATGACGGATGAGTCCGTCCTCGATGCTGATGGTGTGGGTGAAATGATTGCGCCAGCGTTCGTTGCCGGGGCGGCGCAGGAACACTACGGACATCATGACGATCTGCTGTTCCGTGTCCACTACTTGTACGCGGCGTGCAGTGATCTGGGCTAGTCCAAAATCACCAGCTGTGCGGCAATCCGAAGTACCGTTAAAGCCGGTAGCGCCTTCGGCCAAGGGTCCGCCAAAGGTATCTGCACCATTTTCCCGGCGAGAACAACCAGGATGGCCTTTGATGACCTTGCTGTTCTGGGCGATGATGCCATCAAAATAGCTGTTGGCTACTGCGATCAGGTCTTCGCGACTATAGCGACGATTCAGTGGCACAGCACCCCCATTTGGTGGGTTGGCGATCAGATTTTCCTCATCATAATAGACTGTGCCCGGTTCACCCTGCAGGCCTACATCATTCTCCCGGCCGATATGCCATTCGGCTTCGATGATCATGTTGTTGGCGACTTTCATGCGCAGGGCTACTACGGCACGCTTGCCATCTTCTTCAATTAATCCAAAGTATCCTGCCGAACTGCTTTCCGGATCGAGATAGCGGCGCTGTAATTCACCCAGGCCTGTGGCAGTGGACCAGAGTCCTTCATCGTTGGGCGTGACAATCGAATTTTCAGTCTGGCGGAAGCCATAGCTTAAAGGTGCCTGAGAGGCATCATTAGCCACGATGGCATTCAGGTACTGGTCGAGGAAGCCGGCAAGACAGCTGCGATCGCAGTGCAGTGCCTGGGCTTGAATGGAAAACGGAAAACTGCTCACCAAAACAAGAATCAGAATTTTACGAAGAAGCATGATGGTCCCTTTTTATAGATTTGGATTGTTTGTTATTGAGTCAGTGATTCTCTTTCAAGACAGAGCCACTTGCAACTCAAGGAACAGGGATTGGCAGGCAAAGATATGGAGGGAGGTGAGCCTTTATTCGGTATAAAACATAAATGCCGACGTACTCAGGGATATTTCCTTCAGGTATAGCATCAGCGACAGGATCAACAACAGCATGGCGATCACAAATAAAATGGCGATGAAGATTGCTACCTCCAGATTTAGCAAGGCACCGATAAAGAGAACGACAATCACCAGACAGATCAGCAGCGCACAACTGGTGCTTAGAGAAATAGCCCAGTTGGTTAAGGTGGCGCGCTGGGTAAGACATTTGAGTTCTTCCATAACCAGCGCTTCTTCCTCTTCATTACAAGTGGGCTGTTTGTCTTTTAGAAACCTGCCGCGGTCTACGATTCTTCCCAGTCTGTGGGTCATCACATTTAGTGCGCCACTGATACCGGCAAGAAGAAACACAGGGGCAACGGCTAATTGAATAGCACTGGAAATATCAGTGACCTGAAAAAGACTTTCCATAAGCGTTTCCCTCAAGCTGTTACTAGCCGACTATTTACACCGCTTTGCCGAGAATTAGATGGTCCAGTGCGCAGCTTTATTCCGGGATATGTCTGCATCGAAAACGATGTTACCTGATATCTCAAGAAAGTCTTTTGCTAGTGCCATGCTGCTCTCTTACCAAGATGTCCCAAGGCAACAGCATAGGGGCGTAAGCTGGCGTAGTCCAGTGACTATTGGAGACCTTGTTTCACTCGCATGCAGGGAGTTTCCAAAAGAGAAGGGGGGAAATGAAAAAGCTCTCAAATTTTACTTCAAGAGCCTTAGTAAATTAATCTGTTTATGCCGGTGAAGGCGTGAGTCCTGTGTCAATAATTTCCTTGCCCTTCATGTCTTCCAATATTACATACAGGCAAGGAATCAGTAGCAAGGTAATCACTGTCGCAAAGACGATACCAAAGGCCATGGACGTTGCCATCGGAATCAGGAACTGGGCCTGCATGCTGGTTTCCAGAAGAATTGGCAGTAATCCGAAAAAGGTAGTCAGGGATGTCAGCAGGATGGCACGAAAACGACGGGAGCCGCCTTTCACAACGGCAGTTACGACATCTTCGCCTTTCTCGACCGCCTTATTGACGAAATTGACCAGAATAATACTGTCGTTTACCACAACACCGGACAGGGCAATGATGCCAAGAAAGGACATAAAATTAACCGGAATTCCCACCATAAGATGACCAAAAATTGCACCGACCATACCAAAAGGAATGACGCCCATAATAATTACTGGCTGGGAATAAGAGCGCAGCGGGATGGCAAGCAGGGCATAGATGCCGAAAATGGCGAATAGCATGCCGCGCACCATGTCCTCGATAATCGATGATTGTTCTGCAGTGCCGCCATCTTCGCGATAGTCGACACTTGGATAGCGGGATTTTAATTCAGGAAAGAAGTTTGTTTTGATGTCATTGTTGACCACGCCAGGTTCAACCATTGATTCGATGATATCGGCATTAACTGCTACAGAGCGTTCTCCATCGACTCGATTGATCTGGGCATAGCCTGGCTGCATATCGAAATCAGCTATGGAAGAGAAGGGTACTGCTTCACCTTCGTTGGTGCGGATATACATGTCTTCGAGATCGCCAATGGAAACACGTTCCTGTTCCGGATAGCGCACCATCACGCGCACTTCATCATCGCCGCGTTGCAGACGCTGGGCCTGGGAACCATAAAAGGCATAGCGAACCTGTGTTGACAGATCATTAAGAGTAAAGCCCATCACTTCAGCGCGCGGCAAAAGCTGTAAACGCAGTTCGTCTTTGCTGTTGACCGCTTCATTCTTGATATTAATCAGGCCATTGTAGGTGCGCAGCTTGGCTTCCAGTTCGCCAGCTGCAGCAGTCAGCTCGTCAGGATTGTCACTCACCAGCTGATAGGAAATCGGGTTACCACCAAAGACTGTACCGGAAGAGAAGGTTAATGACTTCAGCCCAGGCATGTTGCCGACATAGTTTTCCAGATACTGGGTTAACAGATCTGATTCGATCTGGCTGGGAACATCTTTGTCCATTTCGATTGCGGCAGTTCCGGAGGAGACACCACTACCAACAACAATGACATGGTCAACTATATTGGTAGATATTTCACCAGTTTCGGAGTCCCTGAATTCAAACTTACCATTTAATGATAGGGCGGCATCTTCCAGTTTTTGCATAATTGCCCGGGTTTGCTGTTCCGTAGAACCTTCGACCATGGTGACGCTGGCCTGGATAAAGTCACTGGGAATTTCTGGCAGGAACACAAGGCGCACCACACCACCGGCTAACAGGCCTGCGGTAATAATGAACATGCCAATAAAGCTGGTGAAAGTGATGTAGCGATTTCTTATGCATTTTTCAACGAAGGGGACGTATTTATTTTGTACAAAACGGTCAAGCCGGGCGTTGCAATAATGAGGGATTTTATTGAACCAGCTTTTTGGATTAGGTTTGCCGAAATGAACCAGGTGAGAAGGCAAAATCAGTTTTGATTCAACTAATGAAAACACCAGGCACAAAATGACCACCCAGCCGATAGATTCTGTGAACGCTGCGGCAAAACCGCTGATCATCAACAGTGGGAAAAAGGCGACTATAGTTGTCAGAACACCAAAGGTCGCCGGTAAGGCAACCCTGTTCACGCCATGCACGATACTACTGGTACTGTGGCCATATTTTGTCATGCTGTGGTGCGCACTTTCACCAATAATGATGGCGTCATCGACCACGATCCCCAGCACCATAATAAAGCCGAATAGACTGAGCATATTCAGATCCAGTCCTACTGCAGGCATCAGGGCGAAGGCCCCCAGGAAAGAAATAGGAATACCAACCACAACCCAGAAAGCGAGTTTTATTTCCAGGAAAATACTAAGAATGATCAGAACAAGTAAGCCACCCATCATCAGGTTGCTGGTCATCAGATTGAGTCGGTCTTTCAGGTAAATTGAAGAATCTGCCCAGACATCAAGACTGATACCTTCTGGAAGTGTTTGTTTACGCTCTTCAACAAAGGTACGTGCAGCTTCTGTCACCTGTAACATGTTTTGATTGCTGGTGGTGAGAACTGTCAGGCTGATAGATGGCTTGCCATCAAAGCGTGCATAAGTCTCGGTATCTTCAAAACCATCAATAATAGTAGCGATATCACCCAGTGTTAGTATGGTGCCATCGGTTGAAGTGAGCAGAACTATCTTGTCAAAATCCTGATAATCATAGGCAAGCGCCTGTGTCCTGACCAGAATTTCACCGCCCTGGGTGTCGATAGATCCAGCGGGCAGGTCCAGCGAAGAGGCGCGGATGCGCTGGGCAATCTGATCAAGGGAAAGTCCATATTTAAGCAAGGTGTTTTCAGATACTTCAATGCCGATTTCATAAGGACGATCACCTGCCATTCTTACCGATGTAACATTGTTCAGCTTAAGAAGTTCTTCTCTTAATTCCTGAGCCAGTTCTTTCTGGCTTACAGGGTCTATATCGCCGTAAACCTCTATGCGCATCGCATCATTGCGCATTAGTGTTCTGCTTACCGCTGCAGGTTCTGCATCTACTGGAAAATTAATGATGCCATCAACACGGGTTTTGACATCATTCAGCACCTCATTAATGTCATAAGATTCATCAACTTCAAGTGTGACTGAACCACTACCTTCACGCGACACAGAGCGAATGTCAGTAATGCCGTCTACATCTTCAACGGCTTCTTCAAGAAGAATGATAATGCCTTTTTCGACATCGGCTGGAGTTGCGCTGGGATAGGCCATGGTGATCTGAATGGTGGTCAGATCAAAATCAGGCATAGCTTTCTTGGTAATAGTATAGACAGAAAACAGACCCGCCATAATGATGACAATCATCAGTAAATTTGCGGCAACATGGTTATTGGCAAACCATGCAATCAAGCCTTTTTCTTCTTTTAACTCTGACATGTTCGGTAACGCCTGTTTTTAACGGTAAAGAAAGCCGGTTTCTTTATTGGATTGCTTGAACGGTCTGGACCACGTCTTCTATCTCATTGATCTGGACAAGCGAACCATTTAAGGGGTTTTCAAGGCGGGTCAGGACAACCCTGTCGCCATTTTCCAGTCCTGCAGAAATGTAAACGTCATCGCCATTGATAGTAAGTACTTCAACAGTTTTTGGTCGTAGTCGGCCTTCTGTATCAGCAGTCCAAATCATATTGTTGGATTGCAGGGTGTAGCGTGGTAGCACGATTACATCTTCCAGCAAACGCCCGCGGATAGTGGCATTGACATAAGTGCCTATACGCAAGGGTTCAGTATTCCATTCGTTGTTATCACTGTAGATGTTATAGGGATCTGCGATCTGAACTACGCTATAAAGTACCCGTGTACGGGTGTCCAGAACGCCTTCGGTTCGGGATAACTTGCCGATCCAGTGATAATCCTGATTGCCGATTTTACTGACCAGATCTACTTCTGGTGCATTTTCCATGTTGTCAGCAGCATTCAGATTTCCGGTATGCGATGGCAGATCAAGGAAAGAAATTTTGCTTTCGGGGATAGGGAGTCGTACTTCTGCATAATCCACTGCAAAGGTTTCGGCGATAGAAACGCCTGTTGTCACATATTGACCTATATCTGTATTCTTGCTGCTGACGAGGCCGTCGTAGGGCGCAATAATGGTGGTTTTATCAAGATCAGATTCGGCCTGTTGTAAATCAGCTTGTGCAGATTCAAGACGTGCTACGGCTTCCTGAAGTTGTGGTTTGCGCAGATAAAATTCTTTTGCCCGGATGCGAGATTGCTCCTCGGCAGACATGCGATCCCATTCCCTTTGAGCAACATCACCCTGGCCTTTTTCCTGCTCAAGCTGGCTATTGGCAGCAGCCACTGAGGCCTGGGCACGACTCACTGCGGCCAGGTAATTCTGATCATCAAGTTTTATCAACACATCGCCTTCATTGAAGAATCCGCCTGCGACAAAAGAGGGGGATACTTCAACAACACGGCCTGAAACTTCCGAGACAAGATTGGTCTGGGTGCGCGGGGCAACGGTTCCCTGTGAAGACACTGAAATATATGCATCTTTGGTACTCACTGTAATGGCATCAACAACCACTGATAGCTGCAGAGGTTCATTTTGCTCAGCATCGGGGCGTGCCATGCGCAGCGTCACAGCAATAACGAGAGAGGCGACGATGATCACAAATGGCAGAAGCTTTTTCAGCATGGAAAGATTCCTTTTTTCTTTTTAATTCTGTTTTATTGTTTAGCTAAAGACCGTATCTGAAGCTATTTATTGCCCTGATTATTCACCGCATTTTTCCAAAATCTGACTAACATTCTTAGTACGAATGTAATACGTTCAACCGGCTGATTTAGTTCATAATTTGCAAAAATAAAAATTATGACTAGTGAGTCAGTATTGGGCAGGCATCTTACTCCTAGTGATATCCATTATCAATGGGGAATATTTCTCATAATGTGGAAAAAATAAGTATAAAAGCGCGTAATCAGGGCGCTGTAGCTTGGGTGTCGCTAGTCGCTAGTCACAAGTCGCAAGTGGAAAGTGGAAAGTGTGTAGGTCGAATAAGGGCGCAGCCCGTCATCCGACATGGCGTACGTAGTCTGCCTGAGAAGTCGCAGGTCGCACGTGGAGGGTACAAGTTACAAGGTACAAGTGGAAAGTGGAAAGTGTGTAGGTCGAATAAGGGCGCAGCCTGCCATCCGACATGGCGGACGTAGTCCGCCTGATAAGACACTCAAGGTTGAAACTATTCAGAAGGGGTTTTGTTTAATGCAAGGCTGCCCGGAATGGCAGTGTCCTGATGATCTGCGCTTCAATATCCAGTAATTCATTCAGACGTGGGGTAATTGCAGTTTCCGCATAATAGTTTTCTGCCAACTCCAGAAAAAGCTGGTAATGGCGACTTTCTGAATCAGTAATTGCCTGGTAAAACTTTTTCAATTTTCCTTGCGGAAGTGCGGCGGCAATCATGCCAAAACGTTCAGCCCCCCTGGCTTCAACGATGCTGGCAATCAATAACCTATCCAGCATGTACGCTTCCTTTCCTTTGTCCATGGCTTTGTGCAGACGATTCACATATTCATCTTTACTGTCGGCTGCCGGTTCCAGCTTCCTGTCCAGAATTATTCTTACTACATCGCGAAAATGAGACATTTCCTCTATGGCAAGGTTGAGCATTTCTTTAACCAGATCCGGTTTGTCGGGATAATGGGAGATCATCGAGATGGCCATGCCGGAGGCTTTTTTTTCACAGCTGGCATGGTCCAGAAGAAAGGTATCAAAGTCGGCCATGACAGCATCAAGCCAGGCTCTGGAAGTGGTTTCCTGAAGAGAAAAATCCATTTGAGGTGTCAGACGGTTTGAGTAGATTGTGCAGGCAGGGTAGTAAAGGTATGGAGAAGTGCCTGCCAGCTTTTCCGTTTTCCTTCCAGTTCAATCTTCAGTAACCGATAGCGCTGTCGCAGACTTTCGGCTTCCAGTTCAGGAAACTTTTCCTGCCAGTCTGTGGAGAGTTGCTCGGATTTGGCCTGATACCACTGTTGTTTGAGTTCAGACCAGTGATTCAGGGTCTCTACCAGCTGCTTGTATTCAAATTCCAGCTTCTCTTGCCAGGATGGAGAATCAATGACCTTTTCGCATTTTTCCAGAGCCTTGTTGTACTGAACCTGAAGTCGGGTGAGTTCCTGGCGATAGGCAGAACATTGACGCAATTTGCTGGTCAGGCCTATCCATGAACATGCCTTGATTAACCACTTGGTTGGATCCCAGTGGTACCACTTGATGCCATTACGGTAATCCCAGGCAAAGGTGTGATGGTAATTGTGGTAACCCTCGCCAAAGGTAAACAGGGAGATAAACCAGTTGTCCCGGGCAGTTTGTGAGGGATCGTAGGCGCGGCTTCCCCAGATATGAGCTGCGGAATTAATCAGATAGGTAAAATGCTGGCTCACTATCAGGCGCAGGAAACCGGCCAATAACAAGCTTCCCCAGATATCGCCATGGATTAGACCAAGAATGACCGGCAAGCCGAAATTCATAATTAATAATAGAGGCAGGTAATATTTGCGTTGCCATACCAGTACAGGATCTGCCATTAAATCCTCAACATTACTGGTGTCTTCCCGGGTGCTCTCGTAATCACGGATCATCCATTCAAAGTGGGAATACCAGAAGCCCTTGCCAGCAGAGTAAGGATCTTTTTCATTGTCATCGACATAAAGATGATGTCGCCGGTGATCTGAAGCCCAGGTTATGCAATCGTTTTGCAGGGCACAGGCGCCACCCAGGGCAAAAATGAATTTTAGTACAGGGTGCGCTTTGTAGGCTTTATGCGACCAGAGTCGATGATATCCAGCGGTGATGGACATTTCGCAAAAAGTTAACAGTGCCAGAAACCAGGCCCATTCATAGAGGTCATAACCATAATTGATTCCGTACCAGGGGACGATGGTGACTACGACCAGCATTGGCAAGCCAAGGACTGCAAGGACTAGCCAGCGAATTGGGGGTTTTGGACTTTCAGATTGCATGAATACCTGATTTTAAATGATATTGGGTGGTACTGAAATTATCACAGATTAAGGGAGCCATTGAAACCGGCGACTTTATTTTGAGCAAGAGCAGATCGAATCGATTCTGTGAGTCAGTTATAATCA
>Ga0115566_10004446_pt1 | contig 11163 bp, 9 predicted proteins | sample COGITO_mtgs_1204_3_FD_87173 | JGI IMG/M metagenome (GOLD analysis project Ga0115566, IMG submission 87173) | Pelagic marine microbial communities from North Sea - COGITO_mtgs_120405 | ecosystem: Environmental > Aquatic > Marine > Epipelagic | place: Germany:Helgoland, sampling site Kabeltonne...
GAATCTTTATTTACATATTTTGAGATTTAATAAAATACAAATAAAAAAAATGAAAATGAGGTAAAGATTAAACAACTTACATAATAGAATTTTAAAAAAAATAACTTAATCCTATTAAGATCAACAAAAGATTTCCCAAGTAAAAGGTAAAATATAATTGGAAAAGCTAATAAGCTTAATGTAGTCTCCATTTTTTTTAAACCCCTAGCTGTATCCTCTGAAAACAAAACACTCAAAAACAAAATAAAATATATGGAACTAACTATAAAAAATGTTTTTTTGAATATAATTTTCTTTGGTGTAAGTATTCGGTAAATCAATGAACATAAAGCTAATAAAAAAACACTTATACTTTCAAATTTATGCGGAATTAACGGGTAAACTCCAAATAATGAAACACCTAATAAGATAAGATTGGTATATATGGTTTTTTGAGCTTTGATCATTTAATAATATTTCCTTTTAGCTTTAAACTGTCTTTATTCTTATTGAAATAATATCCAGAAAATAATCCTAATGAAAGATAGAGTCCTTTATGCATCCACAAAGTAAAGCTAACCATAGTCTCTATAAAAAAGTAAACAATTAATATAAATAGAAGTGAAAAAATGAAATTCTTATGTTTTGTTTTGTTTGAAATTTCAAAAATTATATATAGCATAAAAAGAAAATAGATATTAATGAGTACACCTAAAATACCATATTGAGCTATATTTTCTAAGAAAAAATTGTGAGGATATGGCAAGTAACCATAAACGTCATATGCTCCCGGACCTGACCCTGTTAAAGGAAACCTCATAAATATCTCAAAACTTTCACCATAAGATAACAACCTATGATTAATAGAATCATCTCCTAAAGACCTAAATAACCTTTCAAATAAACTTTCATATCCAATAGTTGAAACTACATAAAAAATTAAAGGAATAATGACTAAAAATAGCAACATCAATAATTTTTTGCTAATCTTAAAACCTTTGAGATATAAAATTATAATTAGGGATATTAGTATGCTTAACAAGATCCCTTTTGTGTTTGAAGCAAATAATACCATTAATAAAAAAACTAATAAAATCCCCCTTGACACTATACTGCCAATATGAATTGGTAATATATTTTTATCTATAATTAATGATGAAATAATAACTAAAACAGCAAAACCAATTAGTTGACTAAAAGGGATTGGATGAACACCAGGTATTGTTAATCTATCTACAAAACCATCACTAAAGGATAAAAGAATAAGACTAATTACACCGAGGCATAAACCTAAAATTAAAGTAACCTTTAAAAAATCTATTATTAATTTATCAGGGTCATCAGCATTTAATATAATAATCTTACTAATAAAGTAGTATGATGAGGCTAAAAGAATAAATCTACCTGTGTAAGCTACAGAGGCAGTTATGTTTGCACTAAAAATTGAACTATAAAAAAGGGTAAAGATTACAAGGACAAAGAAGACATCAATAAAACTCAACCTGAATTTTAAATTTTTGTTTTTACTATATAATTTTATTAGTATCAATACAAACCCTAATAAAGGTATAACAGCACCTAAAAAAATATCAGATTCATTAATACACCTAAAACAAAGATTACTAAAATCCAAAGAAACAATTGCTCTAATAAGATTGATCTGCATTAATACAGCTAAACCAGCAATAGGCCGCCACCAACAGACATAAAGTATTAGTAAACCTATAAAAAGAGATAATATCATTTCAGTTTTTGATTATATATAAATTTTAGTTTTTCTTAGTGTATAAATTAATCATTTTACTACGAATTCACTAACTTTTTTTCTATAGAAATAAAATGCTACAATTAATATAAATAACTCTGAAACAGTAGCTGATATTGCAACTCCATAAATTGAATAATATTGTACTAGTGTTAACACCAAAATAATGTTAAAAACTCCACCTAAAGATAAAATCTTAAGACGTTGATTAAATGCTTTAATTGCAGGGAAAAATAAACTTACATACAACATGTTTAAAGAGGATAAGAATCCAATAAGTCCTAAAATTTGAAAAATCATATAATAGCTCGTTATTAATTCATCGTTATATATTAGTCTTAAAATATCTGCAGCGAATAAAAAAATTATGAAAGAAATTATCGCTCCAAACCCACCCATATAATATTTCATTTTATTAATGATGTTAACAATCGTATTATTGTCTTTTACAACAATACTTGGGAATAGTGCTTGGTATAATGGAATATAAATACTTTTAGTTGCTACTACTAACTTTTCCATACTTGAATAAACTCCCGCCATAGTATCTGAAATAAAAAAACCAACTATTAAGGTGTTTATTTTGGTATAGAGACTCACCGCCAAATTTGATAAAAATAAACTAAAGCTTTCTTTTGCAATACTGAGGGTCTCCTTAAAAATAGGCCTCGTAAAACTAACGTATTTTAAACAGAAAATAAAGCCTAAAAAACCTGATAAAATAAAGCCTAAACCGTTTAAAATAGGAACAAAATAATAATCCTCTTGATTCTTAATTAGTAAGAACACTGAAAAAGTAAAAATTATTTTAGCCAAGACATTAATAATTGTTATCATTTTCATCTCTTCAATACCTCGGAAAAAAAAAGCTGGAAATATTGCCTGACCAAAGACCATTCCAAAACTAAAAAAATACACCAGATATTCTTGGGAAAATTTGTCTATAATAAGGATGAAAAAAAGCAGAACTATAAAGGCTATTATAACTAAAAACATTTTTAAAAAAAAAACATCAAAAAAATATTGAGAAACCTTCTTTTTGTCATCTTTAATTAAAGCTACTTGTCTGGTAGCACTCATATCAAGGCCAAATTCGGTGACAATGGTCAAAAGTATAGCGAAAGAATGAGCTACCATCACAATTCCAAATTTATTGACCCCTAATGTTCTAACTAAATAAGGTAATGTTATTAGGGGTAAAATAAAATTTGCCCCTTGTATCATCAACAAATAAAGATAATTTTTAAATACTGTACCCTTAATTTTATCTTTCAAGTTACTTAATAACATCAGTTAATTTTTCAGGCTTTTATTTGGAATTAAGAAAAAAATACAGAATCGAATTTTTTATTCAACTATTTACTTTTTGTAATTCTCCAAATACTTATTTAGATCAAGAAGTAGAATAAAAAACAAGGTCAATAAAAATGCTAAAGCCGCCATAATAAAAATTAAATTTTTGGTAATCCCTTTTATTTCTGACCCTACAGATTTAAAATTAGAAATGATATTAATAACATCAGATTTAGTAGCAATATCTTGATAAGTTTGACTCAAATCATAAATAATTTTTCTATCAATCTCAAATAAGTCATTTTCTTTAGTTGCGTTTCTTTTACTTCCTAAATCTATATTTGTTCCATTTGAGTTATTTTTAGCTCCTTCTATAATTGCTCTCATATATACATTACGTAAAGAATCAACCTCTATAAAATTGGCCTTCAAAATAGAATCTTTAGTATTGAGATTTTCTTTAGTTAGGTTTTTAATTTTATTAAAAAAAGTATTTTTTTCAATAGAATTAATGATTGTATTTTCTAATTCATTAAAAATATCACTAACTGTAGCTTTAACTTCTATATTGTGCAATAAATAATCATAGTCAGTAAAACTTTCTTCAAAATTATCAAAATCATAACTTTTTACTGTTAACGTATCTACATCTAATATAAATTTATCGTACGCATTAATAATATCGTTTGAATTAATTAACGGGGTAATTTCAAACTTTCTTAAAGATGCGGCTCTTGAAGAATCAATCTTAAAAATGGATGCTAGATGTTTTGTGTTTTGTTGCTTTACTAAATCATTATAATAATTAATGTTTTCGTAAAGTAGTTGAGTACTCTCAAAATTAGGCTTTACAATTAAATTTGAGCTAAACTTAATTTCTTTGTTATTTTCTAAAAAGAATCCAATTATTCCACCTATTAAAACTGCTATAGTAAACTTTATAAAGTGTAATTTGAAGAAAATTAAAATTAAAATTAATTTGTGAAATATCCCCTTAAATATACTTCCAATAAAATTAAAAAAATTTTTAAATCCATTACCGATAACAGTAAATAAAGATCCTAAATCTACCTCTTCTTCGTTTTTATTTTTAGCTGTTGACATATTATTTCTTTGATTAGTTTTTGTATTGTAAAATTTGTTCTAATATTTTTTTTGTGATTGCATAGGTTGGAATTACACCAGACATCCCTAATCCACCCGAAGCTAAAGTTGCGCCTGTCTCTAAAGGATTATCAGAAGCATAATACGCATAACGTACTTTTACATCTTCAGATATATTTCCTCGTATCTTAGAGGCTGCCTGAATCGCTTTTTGATAATGCGCTCCTTCCATTTCAAGACCAATTACATTCCAAGTTGAATCATGGAAAAATTTTAGTAGGTCTTTATTTTGAAGAGAGGTCCCTAATACCGTTACCATAGCACCATCAAAAGAAGCTACTCCAAAACCTTCTAAGTCTTTCTTGGTCAATTCATTTGTAAATGGATAATTATCTGCTGTGCCCTCAAAAATATGTGCAGAAGGAATCATGATATCACCTTTTCCTCCCTCTAAAATTCCAGCTTTACCCATAATTGATATAGATTCAACATTTAAATGAATTGAACTTTTATTTTCTTTATAAGGCTTTAATAATTCGTCCATGGTTTCGTAGGCTTGCTCACCGAAAGCATAATCCATTACAATAATTACTGGGTATTCACCTTCAATATTTTCTTTTTTAAATTGTGGTTTGTCAATACCTACCTTTTTAGTGTCTATCACCTGAACATTAATGTTGGTTCCTGAGGTATCTTTTATGTAAATCAACCCATTTTTAGACGCGTATTCTTTTACTTTTTTCTGTAGCGGTTTACTATCACTATTACTCAGTAACTCATACAATTCAAACCCTTCTTTACCCTTTGTTATTGATGATAACGCATTAGTTGCATAAATAGTATTTAACACGCTATGCATATTTGCACTAATAATATGTATTGGTCTTTCTATAAGCTGATGATCTTTTAATACTTTCTTTATATTATTGGCCCAAATCTCTCCATAGATGTGATGCCCAATTTCTTCTCTTAAAACAGAACTGAAGTTAATTGCTCTTTTTTGCAGATGACAACTTTCAGTAATGGCAAGTTTACCCAACCAATATATAATTTGAAAAAAACGATCTGGGTTTTCTGGGGAATAAAAAGTTTTATAGGTATCGGCAACTTCATCATATGTTCTGCCTAAGACACTTGCTAAATGAACTTTTGCAACTTCTCTCTCTTCTTCAGAAATTTTTTTGTGATGAAGAACGACCTCTTCTAAATTTTTCCATTCACGGGTAACATCTCCTTTTGCGTTTAACAAAACACGGTCTTTTATTTTATGAGATTCAATGAATAAAAAAGTAAGGTGCGTTAAAATATCATAGATTTCTGATCGACCCCTAGTAATCTCAATATTCATTTGGTCTTTGTCAATTCTATAACAATTTCTTCTTCTTTTAGGAGGAATAATTACCTTAAAATGAGATTTATTATATCGCTCATCAGCAGTAAGGTTTATAAACTGACACTCCTCAATTCCTTCCGGTAAGCGCTCTATCACATAGATTAACCCATTTAACTCTACTCGTTCTTCTGCTATAGACCCATAAATTTCGGGTCTAAGAAGTAAAAGTGATTTCCTTAAGGTTTCCCCCGAAATACCCATAGGTTTATAAAAACCTCTGCTAAATAAATGTCGCATAGATATGTACAAACGCTCAATTGCATTTGTTGATTCTTGTGCTCTTGTTCTTTCTTTGTGGTTGGTTTGCAACATCGTATTTTTAGGGTGTAAAGATAAGTAATTCGGCTAGAATTAGGCTCCATTAAGGATTTTGGTATAATGGTTTTTATTTTTAAGTATTTTTAGTGCTTCAAGAAGTACTTTATCTTTTTTTAATTTATTCTCGTAAGTTCCTTTTTTATAAAAATATCTAATTAAAATATTTTCCATAATAAGAGCTGATATAAAATCTTGATCTTTTGAAATATTTTCAATTTTTGCTTGAAGTAATTTCTTTTTTATTTCTTGATATTCAGAAGAAATTAATTTTGGTTTTGAAACTGATTTGAATGCATCTAAAAAAAGACGCTCTTGAGAGGTTTTAAAAGTAGTATCAGAGGTTTTAATATAATTCAAAAAACTTTTAAAGTTTGATGAAGAAAAAGAAAAATTATCAATTGAACTTATTGTTGGGTTCTTGTAATAGAAATCCGTGGTGAAATTAAAAATTGCTCTTGACTTTAGTAACGCTTTGGTAAATTCATTTCTTTTTGAAAAGCCTACGACTACATCAGGAGTAATTCCTCCTCCATCAAATACAACCCTTCCATTTTTAGTTTTAAAAGCAGTAACTGTTCCATCTGAAAATTTCGGAACCTCTCCTTTATTATCTCTATTAGCATAATCTAATTCTTGGATACACCTCCCACTTGGAGTGTAGTATTTTGATATGGTGAGTTTGAGTTGTGTTCCATAAGATAGATTTCTGTAGCGCTGAACTAATCCCTTTCCAAAAGAGCGCTCTCCTACAATAATCGCTCTATCATAATCTTGAAGTGCCCCCGCAACTATTTCAGAAGCTGAAGCTGAATTTCTGTTAACTAAAATAGTAAGAGGAATGTCTAAATCTAAAGCAACTTTTGATGCGTTGTAAGTAGTACTCCATTTTCTAACTTTAGCTTTAGTTGATGTAATTTTACTCCCTTTTGGTAAGAAAAAATTTGAGATTTTTATCGCCTCTCCTAGAGAGCCTCCAGGATTATTTCTTAAATCAAATATTAACGTAGTCATCCCTCTCTTCTTTAAATCTAAAAAAGCCTTTTTAACCTCGGATGAAGCTTTTTGATTAAATCTGGTTAACACTATATATCCTGTTTCTTGGTCAATTAAATCATAAAAGGGTACGGGGTTTATCTCAATTTTTTCGGTAACAATTGTTTTATCTATGACTTTACCTTGTCTAAGAATAGAGATGTCTAAAGAGGTGTTTGGCGCCCCTTTTAATTGCTGTGAAAGTTGATCCCTATCCATATTTTTTAGATATTGATTCCCTACTTTTATAATAATATCTCCAGCTTTTAACCCTTTTTTGTCAGCTTCATAGCCTTTATAAACCTCATTTAATGTAATTCCCTTTTTATCATAAAAAACTGATGCGCCAATTCCTGAATACTCTCCCTCTCTTCTAATTCTTGCTTCTTCAACTTCTTGTTCATCAAAATAATTTGTGTACGGGTCTAATTCTTTTAAAGTATTTTTAATTGCTTTATTTGTAAATTCAGCAGGGTTAATTTCATCTACATAATATAAATTCAATTCCTTGAATAATGTTGTGTAAATCTCCAATTGTTTTGCAACCTCAAAAAAATTTGATTTGAATGAAAAAGAAAGAAAAATAGCACCAATAGCTAGTGTAAATAGAAAGTGTTTTTTTATTGAGAAGTTATTCATTTTCTTTTCTTGTTTGTGTTTTCATAAATAATTTTAAAAGTTCTCGGATTTTTTTTTGAACTTCGGAGAATGCTGGTTCTTTATTACCAAGAAAAGTAATCATAAATGCACAATTATAATTTGATGTTTTAAATACATTTTTTTTCTCTAACCGATACGCTTCCTTAATCAATCTTTTAATCCGGTTTCTGTCTACTGCTTTTTTAAAATTTCTTTTTGGAACTGAAAAAGAAGACTGTAAAGATGTTTTTTCTGTAGCAATATAAACTAACCTGAAAGGAAAAACTTTAATAGAAGTACCCTCCTCAAAAAGTCTCCCAATGAGTTTTTGACTTTTTAATCTTTCTTTTTTACCTAACGTATTGTTCATCCTTACAAACTTACATAAAAGGGAGTATAGAAAGTAGTATATAAGACATTATTTACAAATGAGAGAAAGTACTTATTTACAGTATAATTCTTTGCATTGGACGGGTTAAACAAGTAGGTCCGCCACCCCCTTTTACACTAATCTCACTTCCCTTATAACTAAACACTTGACATCCTGCATTCTCAAGTAATTTTTTTGTGATTGGATTTCCATCAACCATTAAACAATCTCTGGGAGCTAATGCTAGCACATTACAACCCATAGATTCAAATTCTTCATCTGGAACCTCTATCAATTGAAAACCCCTATGTAGCAATTCATTTCTAAATTTAACAGGCATTAAAGGAGAATAAACTACAGCTAAATTTTTATCAACTGGACTGAGTATAGACATCAAGTGAAAAACATCTTCTTTACCTTTATAATGTGGCAGCTCAACTACAATTACCTCGATCCCTTTAGGGTGCAATAAAGATTTTAACTGACGAATCCCTTCTTCATTTGTTCTATAGGTATGACCAACTGCTAATGTGTTTTGATCTAACCACGCTACATCACCTCCTTCTAAGGTTCCGGGGTGCGTAATATCTCCCAGTATATCTATATTGTTTTTTTGATAAGCCTCTAATTGTGCTTTAGGCTCATGAACTCTTCCCTTCTTCCCCATATTACACATAATCATTCCAAAATCTGTAGCAATTGAAGCATCTCTACAATAGATGGAGTCTATCCATGTTTTCTCATTCTTGGGGAAAAAAGATAATTCTATATTTTTATTGGCGAGAAATAATTGAAATGTATCATATTCTTTTAAGGATTTTTCAAAACTAGGTTTTGAGAGAAACTGTAATTCTTCCCATTGTTCTGAAAGCTGCTTTTCTGAGTAAAATGAATTTTCTGCAGATTTTAAATACAGCGTTTTTAATTTCAAATATTCTGAATGATGCGTTTTATTCATTTTGCTTTAGATTTATTCCATTGCATTAAAACATAAAATGGAATTCCAAGCAATAATAATAAAAATCCATAAAAAACAACTTCTGCTGTTGAACCGTATATAGCCCATAAAGAATATAAAAATCCTAAAAGACCTAAAATAACTGTTTTCAGAATACTACTGCTGGGTTCTTTATTTTTTTGGAGAACAATAATGGTATAGGCTGCAGAAACAAATAAATAAGGGACCAAACAGGCTAATACAGTTAAATTTACCATAAAAGTAAATTGGCTAACCAGGCTGTCTGAAAAATTCATCAACATAACTACAGAACTTAATAAACTTCCAATAATGAGACCTAAAATAGGAGCCCCTTTTTTGTTGTTTTTTTTAAAAAATTTTGGAAAAATATTATCTTTTGCTGCTGCCATGGGAATTTGTGCTAAAATTAAAATCCAACCATTAAGTGCTCCCATTCCAGAAATTGCAGCTCCCATAGCGATAAAATACCCTGCATATTTACCCCCAATAACTTCTCCTGCCTCAGCAAATGGGGCTGGAGAATTTTGTAAAGTTTCTGTGGGTAAAATTCCAAATAAAACAATGGTTCCTAAGATATAGATACAAGTACTAATAATTGTACCAAGCATGGTTGCTTTAGGAACTGTTTTTGATGAATTTTTTATATTTTCAGCAGGGATGCTAGCCGATTCTAAACCTAAAAAAGCATATAATGTTAATGCGGCCACTAATGAAAATGTGGTAAAGTCTGATTCACCTGTCAAATTAAATTTTGGAAAATTATCAAGACTAAAAAAAAATAGACCAAAAATGATAACAAATAATAATGGAAGTATTTTTAAAACTGTTGTAATGACTTGAATTTTACCTGAAAATCGTACCCCGTTAGAATTAATCCAAGTAAAAAACCAAATCATTGATAAACCAACACTAACCGCTAAAAATGAATTTGTTTCTAAAATTGGAAAAAAAAAACTTAATGCTCCAATAATCGCAATAGCAATGGCAGCATTACTAATCCATGTAGAAATCCAATATCCCCATGCAACTAAGAAACCAATGAAATCTCCAAACCCTTCTTTTGAATACGCATAAGGCCCTCCGCTTTTATTTACAATAATCTTACTCAAATTACTAAATATTTTTGCCAAGATTATAGCTCCCGATGCAGTAAAAACCCATCCTAATAAACTAATGCTCCCATAAGTTGATAATGAAGCTGGAAGTATAAATATCCCTGCGCCTATCATATTTCCAACAACCAAAGACGTTGTGGTTATCAAACCAATTTTTTTGTTACTAGAACTCATTTAATTTATGTAATTTTAGAATCAAACTCTTGAAAGATACAATTTAAATTAACAACCAAAATGAAATTTAAAATCAATTCAGATATCACAAAAGCAGAAACCCTCCCTGCTACTTTTTATAAAGATCCTGTTGTTTTTGAAAGAATTAAAGAAAAAGTTTTTTTAAAATCTTGGCAATGGGTAGGTGATGAAAGTTTAGTTGATAAGCCACAATCAGTACATCCCTTCATTATATTAGATGGTTTTTTAACAGAACCCCTACTATTAACTAAAGATAAAGACGGCCACATTAATTGTCTCACAAATGTGTGCACACACAGAGGAAATTTACTTGCATTAACATCTAAACTTACAAAAAAAATTACTTGCTCTTATCATGGAAGACGATTTAACTTACAGGGTAAGTTTGAATTTATGCCTGAATTTACTGATGCTGAAAATTTCCCAAGACCTTGTGATCATCTACATAAGTTCCCTTTAAAAAAATGGGGACATCTTTTATTTGCAGGACTCAATCCAAGTTTTGATTTTCAAGAGGTAATTAATATTATGAATGAAAGAATAGGTTTTTTACCTATTGATGAATTTAAACTCGAAAAAACATTACAAAAAGACTTCCTAATTGACGCGAATTGGGCATTGTACTGCGACAACTATTTAGAAGGGTTTCATGTACCTTTTGTTCACGAGAGTCTTAACGAAGTTTTAGATTATAGTAGTTATGAAACAATTATTTATGAGCATTGTAATTTACAAATTGGCTATTCAGATGAAGCTACAGAAATCTTTGAATTTCCTCAAAATCATATAGATTTTGGAAAAAAAGTAGCTGCCTATTATTTTTGGGTTTTCCCAAATATAATGTTTGACTTTTATCCTTGGGGATTGTCTATTAACATTGTAAAGCCTTTAGAGATAAGTAAAACAAAAGTTTCTTTTATTAGCTATGTTTTAGATCCTACTAAATTAAATAAAGGTGCAGGAAGTAATCTTGAAAAAGTA
>Ga0115566_10004450_pt1 | contig 11157 bp, 5 predicted proteins | sample COGITO_mtgs_1204_3_FD_87173 | JGI IMG/M metagenome (GOLD analysis project Ga0115566, IMG submission 87173) | Pelagic marine microbial communities from North Sea - COGITO_mtgs_120405 | ecosystem: Environmental > Aquatic > Marine > Epipelagic | place: Germany:Helgoland, sampling site Kabeltonne...
TACATCCAATATTCTAAATCAATTCAAGCAGAGCAACATTCTCCACATGACTTGTGTGTGGAAACATGTCAACAGGTTGAATTTTAATCAATTTGTATTTGCTTTCCATCATTTTGATGTCTCGCGCCTGAGTAGCTGGATCACAGCTTACATAAACGACCCGTTTTGGCATAGCTTCCAAAATTCGATCGATAACGTCAGCGTGCATGCCGGCTCTAGGTGGGTCGGTGATCAGCACATCGGGCTTGCCATGCGTGGCGATGAAAGCAGGAGTTAAAACATCTTTCATATCTCCCGCAAAGAATTTGGCGTTTGCTACACCATTCATCTGCGCGTTCGTCTGAGCGTCTTCAATGGCTTCCGGAATGTATTCAACGCCAACAAGCTCTTTTGCCTTATCAGCAACGAATAGCGCTATCGATCCTGTTCCAGTATAAAGGTCATAGACGACTTCTGAGCCACTCAATGCGGCAAAGTCATAGATGATGCTGTAAAGTCGTTCTGCCTGCTCTGAATTGGTCTGAAAAAAGCTTTTAGGCCCGATGATGTATTCAACACTTCCTGCATTGTTTGGGCGGTTAAAGGTTTCAATCAGGTGAGGTTCGCCATGAACAAGTTCGGCCGGACAATCGCTAAAACTGTCGTTCACCTTTTCGTTAACGATCACCCAAAGGGAGTGCAGCGTTGGAAATGCAGCGATAAAGTCCTTGGATAGCGTCTTCACTTCATCACTATGTTCTTGAACCACAAGCAACACCATCCAATCGCCTTTGCGATTGTTTCTAAAAAGCACGTTGCGCATGATTCCCGACTTTTCCCTTGGATGATAAAACGGGATATTCAGCGACTTAGACCTTTCAAATATGAACTGTCGCATGTCATTATGCTCATTGCGTTGAAGATGGCATGTTTCAATATGAACGACCCAATCAAATCGCCCTGGCACATGGAAGCCAATCGCCTGCCTGTCAGGAATATCTTCCTCCGTTGCAATTTCTTCCGGGGTCAACCATCGACTGCTCACGAAGGTGTATTCCATCTTATTCCGGTAGTTGAAAATCTCCTCTGATCCGAGAATAGGCAAGGCTTCAAAATCGGTCATGCCTGCAATTCTTCGCAGCTGTTCCGTTACTCTGCGATCCTTAAGCCGGATTTGTTCCGCATACTGAAGGTTTTGCCAATTGCATCCTCCGCAATGTTCGAAATGCGCGCAGCGCGGCTCTTCTCGCATGGGCGAAGGGGTTGTAACCTCCATCAATCGCCCTTCTAAAAAACCCTTTTTCTTTTTTCTGACTTCGATCGTAATCACGTCTCCAGGCACAGCGTCTTTGGTCAAATAGGTCCTGCCTTCCTTCTTGCCGATAACGGTTCCTTTTGCTCCGATGTCAACAATTTCAATTCCTGATTCTAAGCGTGCTTTTTTCAACTTCGGCATGTCATTTTCTCGTTAAATGGCAGGGTAGCCAAGTGGTTAAGTCCTTCTATTTACGTTCGACCGCTCGTTTTGCCGCTGCGACAATATCCGAAACATCTAAGCCATATTTTTTCAGCAAGTCGGTGGGTTTACCGCTTTCGCCAAATTTGTCGTTCACCGCTACATATTCTTGTGGTGTTGGCAAATTCATGGCTAGAACTTGAGCCACTGCATCTCCTAGTCCGCCATGCTTATTGTGCTCCTCAGCGGTAACAACGCAGCGTGTTTTTGCAACCGACTCTAAGACGGCTTCTTCATCGAGTGGCTTTATCGTGTGTATGTTTATTACATCGCAGCTAATGCCTTGTTTTTCAAGCTCCTTTGCTGCGAGTATTGCAAACCAAACCATGTGGCCTGTAGCTATGATGCTGACATCAGAACCAGCACTGATTTTCCAAGCTTTTCCAATTTCAAACGGTCTGTCTTTTCCAGAAAACATGGGCCAGCTTGGACGTCCAAATCGCAAATAAACGGGGCCTTCCCAATCCTTTATAGCCATGGTGGCGTTATAAGTTTGGTGGTAGTCGCAAGGGTTTATAACCGTCATGTTCGGAAGCATGCGCATTAGGCCAATATCTTCCAAGATTTGATGGGTTGCGCCATCTTCGCCCAATGTCAATCCAGCATGAGAAGCGCAAATCTTCACGTTTTTCTGCGAGTATGCCACCGATTGGCGAATTTGGTCGTAAACGCGACCTGTGCTAAAATTGGCAAACGTTCCTGTAAACGGGATTTTACCGCCAATGGTAAGGCCTGCGGCCATGCCGATCATATTGGCTTCAGCCACTCCCGCTTGAATAAACCGCTCCGGAAACGCCTCAGCAAAAGCATTCATTTTTAATGATCCGATAAGGTCGGCACAAAGTCCGACTACGCGTTTATCCTGTTTTCCAAGTTCGAACAGGGCATCACCAAACCCACTTCGGGTATCTTTCTTTTCGGTTGGATTAAAATCGTTTAGGCTCATAAGTATGGTTTAATTGAGTTTCACGGCTACTGAAGCACCCGATATAACTCGAAAATTCTTTTCTACAGTAAACACGCTCTCTCGCGCTTGTAACGGCCTGAATACAGCAATGTATTCGCCTGGCATAAGGTTTAGGGTTTCACGTTCCTGAGTCTTGCTCAAATTGGCGACTAATTCCAATTTATTCTTTCGCACCACGTAAACGCTCCCATACCCATGGCCTAACTTGCTGAAGGTGGCAACACCAGGCTGAGGTATTTCAATAGTCGTGGTGTGGCTTTGTGAAATCTCTACATCGTCAATGTAGGTGCGGGGCAGCGTTAAGATTTCAAGGTCATATTTTCCGACAATGTATTTCTGTATTTCTGAAAATGTTTGGACGTTTAAGGTCTTCATTTGGCCATCCTGACGAACGATTATCTGCAGCTTATCGGCCTCAGGATTAACTCCTTTCATCCTAAATTCTAGGCTTCCTTGCGGGGTAGGAATGCCAATTATAGTGTGTTGTCCTGGAGTAATCGTGACGCTGTCTTTTTCTCGTGTGGGAATCGTGTGTGCTATGATTCGGTAGGTGTGTACTGGATCCAATTGCAGCGTATCTGGATTTCCGCGATTGTTCATGGTGTGCACTAAGTTGTAAATCATGGCATCCGTATTTCGATCGTAGAATGTCATGTTGATGTTTGTTTCAATCGGGTTCCCACTGTAATCGAGCAAATTGACCTGAGCGGTGGTGTTGTTTAACGCTTGAGAGATCACAATGCCTAAGGCGTTTGTAAAGCTCTTTTCATCGCTGGCATCGTAAAATGAACCCATGCATTCAAAGGATTCGCGAAACTCTAAATCAAGTCCAATTCCAATAACAAATGGTTTTAAAATGATGTTGCGTTTTTGCAAAGCCATGGAGACAGCGCATGGATCGCCATTGCATTCCTCAATGCCATCGGTGATGAGAATTATGATGTTTCGGCAGTCGCCTGTCGGGCATTTTGGGAAGTCTCCGCCAGCTTTCTCTAAGGTTGCGGCAATCGGGGTTGTTCCTTTGGGCTTCAGCGACTTAAGCGATGATTTTATGTTGTCAACATTTCTGTATCCAAGTGGCACCATGAGCTTTGTGTCGTCACAATCTTGACCATGTAAGTAATTCTTTTCGTGGCCGTAAACCCGCATACCGAGTTGAAGATTTTCAACCCCGCGAAGTGAATCTAGCGCCTGACTGAGCAGCTTTGTCGCCACGTTGATTTTCGGTTTATCCTCCCAAACTCCATTCATGCTATTGGATGCATCGAAAATGAAAAGTATGCGGGTCAACGGTTCTTCTTGCTGGGCAGTCAGGCCTAAGCTTGAAAAGGCGAAAGCGAAGAAGAGTAAGAATTTATACATGAGGTCTAAACGCTATATGGGTCGATTTAGTAATCACCAATGGTTTCGGGTAGTTGTTCCAAGGCGCGTGCCAACTGTTCATCGTTCGGTGCAACCCCGTGCCATTTGTGGGTTCCCATCATAAAATCAACGCCCGCACCCATTTCCGTTTTCATTAGAATGATTACCGGTTGACCTTTTCCGCAAAGCGCTTTTGCCCGCTTTAGGCCGCTAAGGACGTCCGCCATGATATTGCCATTCATTTCAAGCACCAGCCATCCAAAAGCTTCCCACTTGGCTCTTAAATCGCCTAAGGATAGCACATCGGAAACGTTTCCATCGATCTGCCTGTTGTTGTAATCAACAGTTGCTATCAGGTTGTCCACTTTGTGGTGGGGTGCGCTCATTGCTGCTTCCCAAATCTGACCTTCTTGTAACTCTCCATCGCCATGCAAGGAGTAAACGATGGAATTATCGCCATTCATTTTCTTAGCCAAAGCGGCACCAATTGCAACGCTTAAGCCTTGTCCAAGCGAGCCAGATGCCATGCGCACTCCAGGTAAATGTTCGGCAGTCGTAGGATGCCCTTGAAGTCTTGAATCTATTTTTCGAAATGTGGCCAACTCGCTCACAGGGAAGTAATTATGTCGCGCAAGCGTAGCGTACCAAACCGGTGAAATATGTCCATTGGAAAGGAAAAACAAATCTTCGTTTTCGCCATTCATAGTGAAATTGCTTGGATCGTAACGCAAAATTTCACCGTAAAGTGCCGTGAAGTAATCGGTGCAACCAAGTGATCCGCCCGGATGACCACTCGAAACCGAGTGCACCATTCTAACAATATCTCGTCTTATTTGGGTTGCAAGTTCTTCCAGTTGATTAATATCGCTCATAGGGTAAAGGAGATGAAGTGCGAAAATAGAAGCGCTCTATCGGGAGCAGGTCTAATGTTTAAAACTTTTGAGAACTTTGAAACGAATTGAAATCGACACAAAACGTACATGCACTATAAGCTAATTCTTAGCATTTTCTTGAGTCTTTTGTGCGCTTCCGGCCTAGTCGGTCAGGGTTCAGCCTTTATAAAAAATCAAGGGCAATGGGACGCGTCTGTTTCGCATCGATTTCCGTTAAACAATGGTGATTTGTGGTTGGATGAAGGCGGTTGGTCGCTTAGTGTGATGCACGCTGAGCAGCGCGAAGAAGCTTTGCATGCCTTACATGGAGAAATAGGAGCAAGCACCTTGGTTCAAGGTCATGTCTTAAAGGTTCGGTTGAAAGAGTCGCAAAAACCGGATAACATTCAAAACTCGGAGGAGCGAAGCGCATACCACAACTATTTTATTGGTAATGATAAGAGTAAATGGCAGGGTCATGTGCCCCTGTTTGACCGCGTTCAGTTTTCTCATATCTATGCGGGGATTGATCTAGAAGTAGAGTCAGAAAACGGCCGACCTAAAATGACCTATATCGTTGATCCACAAGTTGATCCATCTACTATTCAACTTGAATATCAGGGGCATCGAGGCTTGTCTGTGAAAGAAGGCGAACTCCATATCAAAACATCCATAGGAACTATTCTTGAAACTGGTTTAATGGCCTATCAGCTGCTAGATGGAGTGCAAACTCCTGTGAAATGCCAGTTTAAGTTGAGCCGAGATCTTGTTACATTCAAGTTGGGTGTTTACAACAAAAACGAAGTGCTTTACATCGATCCAACAGTGATCGCATCCACCAATTCAGGATGTACTTCAGAGGCTTTTGGTCACACGGCAACCTTCAATGAAGCTTCTCAGATTTATTCTGCTGGTCGATGTTTCGGCACGGGGTATCCAACCGATACGGGAGCTTTTCAGGTGAATTTTGGTGGTCCATTCTCGGGCAACTACTATCTGATGGTTGACATGTGTTTGTCGAAGTATAATCAAGATGGTTCTGAGCTTATTTATGCCACTTACCTTGGAGGGAATGCCGAGGATTTACCGCACTCTATGATAGCAAATGAGCAAGATCAAATTGTTTTGTTAGGTTCTTCAAACTCAACAAATTATCCTGTTTCAACTGGAGCTTATGATCAAACGCATAATGGCGGAAAAGATATCGTCATTACAAGCCTATCTAGCGATGGCTCTCAACTCATTGGTTCCACCTATATCGGAGGTTCGGGGTTAGATGGGGTAAACGGCATAGAAGAGTATTATGCCGATGATTATAGAGGTGAAGTGGTGCTGGATACTTCAGGCAATATTTACATAGCCAGCTTCACCAAGTCGGCTAATTTTCCGGCTACAGCTGGAAGCTTCCAAGATTCGCTTTCTGGTGGGCAAGATGGAGTGATTTGTAAACTGACTCCCAGTCTTGATACGCTCATTTGGGCGACCATGATCGGTGGAAGCTTAGATGATGCAGCTTTTGCATTGAAACTGGACCAGGATGAAAATGTTTTTGTGGCTGGCGTAACCAAGAGTTCGACTTATCCGATGGCGGGAAACAGTGCGTTTGGAACATATCTGGGCGGCCAAACGGATGCATTTGTGAGTAAACTAAGTCCCGATGGTGCTCAATTGCTGGCTTCTAGTTTTTACGGAACGGCTTCAGGCGATCAAAACTTCTTTGTTGAATTAGATCAAGATGGCGCAGTCTATTTGTTCGGAACAACCGCTGGGACAATTGCCGCCACAACTGGGAAGTATGTGGGGCCTTCTGATGGAGCTTATGTGTATAAAACGACTTCCGACCTCGACACCATTGAGTGGGTGACGACCTTTGGAGATCTCGCGCCAGCAGCGTTTCTAGTGGACAATTGCAATCGAATCTACATTTCGGGACAGGGAGCGACAGCAACCGTGTTAAACATCAACAATTTCGATACGCTCGATCCGGTAAATAATCTGGTTCAAGCTGGATTTTATCTCATGAAACTTTCGCCCGATGCTGCATCACTCGAATTTGGTTCGTTTTATGGCAATAGTGGTAGCCATGTAGATGGCGGTACGAGTCGATTTGATAAACGCGGAGTGGTTTATCAAGCTACTTGCTCGAACGGTGTTTTTCCCACCACAAGCTGGGCTTATTCGACTACCAACCAAACGAATGGTTCAACCTACGACAATACCGTCTTTAAGATCGACTTTGAGTCTAATGTGGCTTTTGCCGCCATAACTCCGGGCGATTCTGCCTGTGCTCCATATTTGGCTGAATTTGATAACACAGGTTCCGAAGGCAATGTGCACTATTGGTGGTTTGGCGATGGTACGTTTACGACCGATTCCACCCCAACGCATTTGTACGATTCGGTTGGAGTTTACAACATTTTCTACGTGATTACTGACAGTGCAGGCTGTTATGGATATGATACGGCCTTTCTCGATCTGACTATTGTAGCCGCTATTTATCCGGAAATTATGATTGGTGATACGCTTTGTGTGGATTCCGTTTCCCTTAGCGTAGATACGTCCATGTTTCAGGCTTATAATTGGAGTACAGGCGAGAATACAGCTACAATCTATGCTTTCAATGAAGGCACGTATATCGTCACGGCAACGGCCAATCTCTTTTGCGAACATGCCGATACCATCCATCTTAGCTTTCAAGAAGCTTATCACTTTACCTTAAACGACACAGGAATTTGCGAATTGAACTTTCCGATTTTTGGTCCTGATGGTGCGGTCAATTACGCATGGAGCACTGGCGATTCAACACAAAACACCATTGCAACCGAAACGGGAGAATACACGCTGACAGCGAGCAATGGCGAATGTGAACAAGTTGAAACAATGCAAGTGAACGTCTCTTATGTTCGTTTTGCTACAGATGATACCAGCACCTGTTTTGAAAGCCTTGAATTGGAAATCCAAGAGGATGGAGGCAACGTGCTTTGGAGCACGAACGAAACAACGCCTGTCATTACCGTTTCGCAATCCGGAGTTTATTGGGTTACAATATCTAACGGCTTTTGCATCAGCAGCGATACAATAGATGTGGAATTCGACCCGCAAATGATTGATTTAGGTAATGATACTGTGGTTTGTGGACCATTTGTCATTGAACTGGATTCTAGTTTCGATACGTATTTGTGGCGCGGTGGGAATAACGGAAACTCCATTTATATAGACTCAACGGTCAACTTATGGGTAAAGGTGGGCGATGGCGAATGCACGGATGAAGACACGTTGCGCGTTGTGGTCGAAAATTTGGCCTTCAACACCGATGACATTGCCGTTTGCGATGCCGACAGTGGATTGCTTATCGCGCCTGGTCCAAAGCGCGCATCTTATTATTGGTCAACGGGTGACACGCTCAATCAAGCTTGGGTGTTCGCACCAGGTAATTATTGGGTTGATGTCCGTACCGAACATTGTCAAAAGGTCGATTCGGTGCTCGTACGCTTCGTAACAACGCCATCATTCTCGCTAGGGCCTGACACGTCAATGTGTGTTGGAGAAACGTTATCGGTGCCACTCGACACCATGTATAGCCAAACGGTTTGGAGCACAGGCGACACAGGAACAAGCATAACCCTTAAACAATCGGGTGAAATTTGGGCTGCCCAAACCTTTGACGGTTGCATCCGTTTTGATACCATTTCCATAAAGCTTCGGAGGCTGTTTTCCGATTCCTTCTCTTTCATAAACAACGTTATGACGCCCAATGGCGATGGGCTGAACGATGAGTTGAAATATTACATTGAAGACGAGTCGTTGATTCTAAGTTTCAACCTCATTGTCTATGATCGATGGGGATTGAAAGTGTTCGAGACCGATGAAATTGGAGCCTATTGGGACGGAATTCGACCTTCGGGTAAACCAGCCGATGATGGTACTTTCTTCTACTTAATGGAAGTGGAAACGGTTTGTGTGCAGCGTCCACTGATTGAAGTGAAAGACAACGTCACTTTAGTGAAATAACCAAGTGAGGCAACTAAGAATCCGATAATTCCATCTAACTAGCAGACAAACTATAGCTTTTGCATGACGAATTCCTGTAAGTTTGGCTTGCCTATGAAAAGAACCCTACAAAACATCCTTTTTCTTGTATTCTTTTTCTCGCTGATGCAGTCCAGCCTTGGTCAATCGCGTGGTTATATCGAGAATAAAGGCCAATGGGATGATGCCGTTTTAGCAAAGTTTCAACTTGCGAATGGCGTGGCTTGGATCATGAAAGATCGCGTCCGATTCCCGCTCATTGAAGAAAATGTTAATCATGAAGCCGAGGAATTTGCCCACGATCATCCGACTGAAGATTTCTGGGTAGATGGGCATTGTTACGAAATGATCTATGGAGTAAACCAACCTGAGCAGGTTGAGTTTGCAGGAAAACACAGCGATTACGTCAATTACTTTATTGGAAAGCAACGTAGCAAATGGGCGAGTCGAGTAGGGATTTATAATGCGATTAACGTGCATGAGGTGCGCGATGGAGTTGATTTGACTTGGAGCATGGATGCAGGTCGAATGAAATACACTTTTCGGCTCGATGCGGGTATTGATCCCAGTCAACTTTTTGTCGATTATCAAGCCGTTAGGGGGTTAAGATTGGTCGAAGGCAACCTCGTTATTAGCTTACCTAACTTGGAAGTGGAAGAAATGGCACCTTACGTTTATCAAATCGTAAATGGAGAGGAAGTGGAAGTGCCAAGCTCTTTTAGCGTAAACGGGAATCGAGTTTCCTATCACCTTGAGCAATTCGATCCTTCGCTAGATTTGTATGTCGATCCTATAGTGGTGGCATCCACGAACATAGGCGCTGCAGTAACCACTTACGGGCATTCTGCCACCTTCGATCAGTTTGGAAATATTTTGGGTGGTGGCCGACCTTTTGGTCAAGGTTATCCCTCAGATACCGGGTCTTTCCAGATGAATTTCGCAGGAGGTGGAGTCGATATAGGGGTTTCAAAATTGAATGAGGATGGCAGCGACCTCATTTGGAGCACATACATTGGTGGAGCAGCTGGAGGTGAATATGTGCACAGCATTGTGGTCAACGGCTTCAATCAAACTATTGTTTTGGGAAAGACAGCTTCGAACGATTATCCTGTTTCATTGAATGCTTTTGATACGTCCTATAACGGTGCTCAAGACATTTGTTTGACTGTCTTATCAGACAGCGGGGACTCGGTTATTGGTTCAACGTATATAGGAGGTGCTGCCGATGACGGACAGAACATCATTTCTTCTTCATATGCTGGCTTTAAAGGTGAGGTCGTTTGCGACCTTTATAGCAATGTCTATGTGGCCAGCACATCGAGCAGCGAAGATTTTCCGGTTTCGGCAAATGCTTATCAAACTCAGCTGGACAGCATGCAAGATGGTGTTGTATTTAAAATGACCTACAACTTGAGCAGTATGGTTTTTAGCACGTATTTGGGTACGGATAAAAATGATGCGGCCTTCAATTTAAAACCAGCCAAAGACAATACGGTCTATGTGTGTGGAGCCACAGCCGGAGCAGATTTTCCAGTGTCGAGCAGCGCCCACGATCAATCGTGGAATTTTGGGGCACATGATGCCTTCATTACTCGGTTTGACCAACATGGCGAAAACATCATCAACAGCACGTACGTGCAATCCGATTCGAATGGTGACGACAAGGCCTTTTTCTTGCAGCTGGATCGATTTGGAGATGTGTACATTTTAGGATCTTCCAACGTGATTGTTGCTGACACAAACAAATATGCCGGACCCGGAACAGGGTCATATATTCGGAAATATAGTCCAACGCTTGACAGCCTTTATTGGACGTCAACCTTCACGAATTTATCGCACTCGGCCTTTTTGGTGGATAACTGTCGAAATATTTACGCGGCCGGAAACGGCCCAGGTCAGGTGGATACGGTTAACGCGGTGCAAACTGCACAAGGTGGGTTTTATGTCATGGTCTTGGCTCCTGAAGCCGATTCCATCATTATGGGGTCTTATTATGGTGCTGGAGGATCGCATGTTGATGGCGGCACGAGTCGCTTCGATAAACGAGGCGCGGTTTATCAAGCTACGTGTTCTTCTGGTTATTTCCCTTTGACAGGAAATGCTTGGTCGGGCAATGTGAACGGTGGATCGTATGATTTAACCGTTTTCAAAATTGACATGGAGGTGGATGCTGCCGTTGCCAACGCTCAAGTCGCTCCAAACAGTGCGGGTTGCGTTCCATTTACGGTGAATTTCTCCAATTATGGAAGCAACGGGCTAAGCCATTATTGGGATTTTAAAGACGGTGACACATCGAACTTACAAACGCCTTCACACACGTTTACTCAGCCTGGCACGTATGAAGTGGATTATGTCATTTATGACACGATCGGATGCGTGTTGAGTGATACAGCTACTTTAATTGTAACGGTTTACGACACCGCAGATATTGA
>Ga0115566_10004451_pt1 | contig 11157 bp, 8 predicted proteins | sample COGITO_mtgs_1204_3_FD_87173 | JGI IMG/M metagenome (GOLD analysis project Ga0115566, IMG submission 87173) | Pelagic marine microbial communities from North Sea - COGITO_mtgs_120405 | ecosystem: Environmental > Aquatic > Marine > Epipelagic | place: Germany:Helgoland, sampling site Kabeltonne...
CTGGAAAAAGCGGGGGCGAAGGTATTGCTTTTTGATGGGGCGCAAGAGAATCCCACCACCGCAAACGTGGAATCGGGGCTTGCTGTTGCCAAGGAATTCCGGCCAGAATTGATTATTGGTTTAGGTGGTGGCAGTTCGATGGACTGCGCCAAAGGGATCAATTTTCTTTACAGCTGTGGTGGCAAAATACAGGACTATTGGGGCGTCGGAAAAGCAACCAGTGATTTGTTGCCCATGGTCGCGATTCCCACCACATCGGGCACGGGCAGTGAGATGCAATCGTTCGCGCTGATTTCAGATGCCGAATCTCACGTGAAGATGGCGTGCGGTGACAAGCGGGCATCATGCAAGGTCGCGATCCTTGACCCGGAATTGACTTTGACACAGCCGTCTCAGGTAACAGCATTGACCGGGATTGATGCCATTTCACATGCCCTTGAGACATTTGTGACGACCAAGCGAAATTCGATGTCCAGTTTTTTCAGCAAAGAATCTTGGCGTTTGCTCGCTTCCAATTTCCACCAGGTGTTGACCGATCCGAATGATTTAGATGCGAGGGCTTCGATGCAGTTGGGTGCGGCGTTTGCCGGGTTGGCGATCGAAAACTCGATGTTGGGTGCCAGCCATGCGCTGGCGAATCCGTTGACGGCGGAATACGACACTTCGCATGGGCAGGCCGTTGGATTGATGTTGCCGCATGTGATTCGATTTAATGCGGTCGAATTTGAAGAACTGTACGAAGAATTGTACGATTCATGTAATCCGTCGAACTTTGCTGATAGCAAAGGGGACAAAAAGTCAGACTTGCTTGCGGACGCGGTACAACAGTTTGTTCGCGCGGCGGGTTTGGCCACACAATTGAACGAACTGGGCGTCGAACGCGAGAAACTGGGTCAATTGGCGGGCGAAGCGGCAAAGCAGTGGACCGGAAACTTTAATCCACGTCCAGTTGATGCCGAATCATTATTGGGCATTTACGAACAAGCTTTTTGAGGGGCGATCTTAGGAAGCCTTGATTTATTTGTAAACCGTCTAGTGCGAGCGAAAGAATGCTCGTGGGCAACCGAAAAACGCTGCAGAGGCGGCCTGATTTTGGTGTAAAATAACGATTTGTAACCAATGTTGTTAGATGGGAATCGACTGATGCTTTTGAAAAACTGTTGCTTGATTTCTGAGTCAATTAGAAAACGAAAGTTCAATTTGCCGTCCCGCTGCATGAAAATCGCTTTAACATTTTTTCTAACCTGTGCAAACTTTCTTACGGCAGTTTCAAGTCAAGAGCTGTTGAAAAACTTGGATGTTAATTCCGCGTCAGCAGCCGCTGAAAAACAAAATACCGGCAGCGATAGTATCACTCCACCAAACGATAGCCAGGGGAAAACCAGTGAACTTAAATCTGATAAGGATATGGATGACTGGTCGATGTTCAGAGGGAATTCGTTAGGAACAGGTTATTCGAAAACGACTCTTGCCGAGAAACTTGAGTTGGTCTGGACTTTCAAGGTCCCCAAAGGTGCCTTTGAATCTACAGCGGCGATTGTTGGAGACGTCGTTTATATTGGTGACCTGGACGGTAAAGTCTACGCACTTGATTTGAGTACGGGAAAAAAGAAATGGGAGTTTAAAACAGAGAGTGGCTTCACTGCCTCGCCCGCCGTGAAAGAGGGCCTGGTATTCATCGGTGATTATGACGGAACGTTTTATTGTCTCGACAAAGACGGAAACCTTAAATGGAAGCATGAAACCGGGGCAGAAATCAATTCCAGCGCAAACTTTTTCAAAGACAACGTGCTGTTTGGTTCCCAGGATGCAACGCTCTATTGCCTGAACATGAAGACCGGAAAAGAAGTTTGGAACTTTCAAATTGAGGACCAAATTCGCTGTTCACCGACGGTTGTCGAAGGGCGATGTTTCGTTGCGGGTTGCGACGCACGCCTTCACATCATCGACTTGGAAAAAGGTAAGGGCCTGACCGCAGTTGATATCGATGGTCCGACAATGGCCACACCTGCCGTGGTTGGAGATTCAACTTATTTTGGAACCGAGCAGGGCACCGCTTTTTCAATCAATTGGAAAACGGCAAAGAAGAATTGGGATGTGCGGATTGATGAGCGTGGCGATTCGATTCGTTCGTCACCCGCCATCACCAAAGTGGGAAAAAAACAAGTGATGATTTTTGGGGCGAGAAGTAAACATGTTTACTGCATCGATCTCGAAAAAGGGCATAAGTTGTGGGAATACAAAACGAAATCGATGGTCGACTCTTCTCCTGCAATTGCAGGCGGGCGGGTCTTCTTTGGAACAGATCGCGGAAAACTGGTTGCACTCAATACAAAGGACGGTTCTCTCGCATGGGAAACCGATCTTGGTGGCACCATAGCGGCTTCTCCGGCAATTGCTAAAAGCAAATTGATTATCTCGAACGATCGCGGAACCGTATTTTGCTTTGGGAAAAAAGACTGAGTTCGGGTAGAATAAAAGTTTTCCAATTGAATCAACCAAAACGACTGCACCAATGGCGACAGACGCTGAAAAAAACGGAATCGAAAAAACTTGCGAAAGTGACACACCGATAACGATTGGCTCGGAAAAAACCAGCTCCGAGAAAACCGAAATTGGCAGCTACTTTATCTCCAATTATCCGCCATTCTCGCAGTGGAAAAAGGAAAATCTATCCGATGTCGAAGCGGCGATGGCGAATCCTCCTGCCGATGTTCCACTGGGCCTCTATTTGCATATTCCTTTTTGTCGAAAACGTTGCAAGTTTTGCTACTTCAAGGTTTTTACCGATAACAATGCGAAGGAAATTGAAAAATATGTTGCGGCGTTGTGTCGAGAGATTGAACTGGTCAGCCAGCAACCCGTAATGGGCGATCGGCCGTTTCGATTTGTTTACTTTGGCGGCGGGACTCCGTCGTACTTGAGCGTCAAGCAATTGAATTCTTTGGTGGATCGACTGCGTGCGAACATCAATTGGGACAAAGCAGAAGAAGTGACTTTCGAGTGTGAGCCTGGAACTCTAAAAGAGTCAAAGATTCACACGTTAAGAGAACTGGGCGTGACCCGATTGAGCCTTGGCGTTGAAAATTTCACCGACGAGATATTGAAAGAAAATGGTCGCGCTCATCTGTCCGGTGAGATTTACACGGCATGGGATTGGATCAAGGCTGCTGACTTCCCGAATGTGAATATTGATCTCATCTCTGGCATGGTCGGAGAGAATTGGGACAACTGGAAATACAACGTAGAAAAGACGCTTGAACTCAGTCCCGATAGCGTCACGATCTATCAGATGGAGCTACCCTACAACACGGTTTATTCCAAAGACGTTCTTGGAAACAAGATCGAAATACCCGTTGCTGACTGGCCAGAAAAACGAGATTGGGTGAACTATGCCTTTGATCAATTTTTGGCCGCCGGATACCACGTTAGCAGTGCGTACACCGTGGTCAAAGATCCTGCAAAAGTCAACTTCAGCTACCGCGATAACCTCTGGCAGGGTAGTGACTTATTGGCGACCGGAATCGCCAGTTTTGGGCATGTCTCTGGAGTGCATTATCAAAACAAGCCAGACATGGTCAGCTATATTGGCGATCTTATGGATAAAGGGCAATTACCGTTAGGCCGCGCTTACACGCCAACGTCCGAGCAATCCTTAATTCGCGAGTTGATTTTGCAACTGAAGAAAGGCTATCTGGAAACTTCGTATTTCCGAGACAAATTCAAGGTTGATATCATTGAGCACTTCGCTGAGACCTGGAAAGATCACAAGGCGAACGAGTTTCTGGATTTCAACAATGAGCGGGTCGAGCTAACCCGGAAGGGCTTACTTCATGCTGACGCGTTATTGCCGCCATTTTTCGAAGAAGAATTTCGCAACGTGCGGTACACGTAAACCTGATCAATTAAGGTTGACTGAATGCACCAACGACTTGTTATAAAGACAAACCAATCGTTTGCATTTTGAATCCTTTTTGAAAGACGTTTTTCACCAATAGTTCCCAAATCGATTTTCGCATTTTTGCCTCTGAGCGGAGAGCGAATTGCCTGCGATTCGCATCGCAAAACACTCAGTGGCTTCGCTGCCATCATCGGCGAAAGTCGATCCTAGTCAAAGAATCAGCCCAGAAGTTACCCGATGAAAACAGAAATTTTTATGATGGGTGAATTTGAGGCCGTGTTTCCCAATGATCGGCTGTACGCTCGAAATCATATGTGGGCACAGGAAAAAGGTGAGAACTTTCGTTTCGGTTTTAGTGCTTACGCCGTAAGATTGCTACAGGACATTTACTTTCTTGATTGGGAAATTGAACCGCCAATCGCGCTCAATGCCAAGGCGGAGATGGGATCAATCGAAAGCAAAAAAGCGGAGAGCACGATTTTTGCACCCTGTACCGGGAGCCTTGAATCACTCAACAGCGACTTATTGAATGACCCGTCCTCGATAAATGTCGATAAATACGAAGCCGGCTGGTTATTCGAAATGCAGGTGCCACAACCTGATTTTTTGGATGTCAGCCAGTATATTGAACACTTGGAAATTGTCTGGCAGGATGCCCAAAGAACCATCAAAGGTCAAATGAACCAGTAATGGCAAAAAGAATCTCAGTCGTCGTTTCCCAGGGTCAAAGCCAAAACCCCGCCAAGCGAAATCTCGAAGAAGAAATCATCACCCAATCGATGATGGAATCTGGCATCGATGTTACGGTCATTCCGCATCTTTATGATTTGAAGGCGGACAGCACCGGAATGCTGGCCTTGAAAAGCCTAAGCGGAAACGTGATTGTATTGAGCTGGTTGTTCGAGCGGGCTGCTCATTGGATTTTGGATCGCAACGGAGTGAATGGTCACGTCGGACATGTTGAGCTTCAAAACGACGCTGGCGATGATGACGAAGAAGATCAAGATGAAGACGCATCTTCCCAAGAGGAAAAAGATCGTGTCATCGACTCACGAAAAATCCCTAACCGAAACATCTACTGCCTCGACCTTCGCGTTAGCAACAAGGCCGCTGATTATGTCGCTGAGATCAAACGGATTCAGGCGGAGCGAGCCATTGAAATCGTTTCTCTTGGAATTGGCGGAATAGGATCGCCATCTCAAAATGGCGATTCCAACCCAACGGACGTCGAAAAAACGGATGATTCAAAAAATGAACTCAATGGCACAGCGACAACGCCCACTTCGGAACAACTTGTAAGATTTGAGAATCCGACCAATGGAACCGCTTTAGCCATCAACGGTTCTGAATTGGACTCAACCACCAGCGACGACCAAACCAACCCCATTTTAAAACGAATCGAAGATAACGCTGGAAGACGATGGTATCCGGTCATCGACTACAGTCGCTGCACAAACTGCATGGAATGTATTGATTTCTGCCTTTTCGGTGTTTATGGAGTCGATCAACTTGATTCGATTTTGGTCGAGCAACCGGACAATTGTCGCAAGGGCTGTCCCGCATGTTCACGCGTTTGCCCGGAAAACGCCATCATTTTTCCGCAGCACAAAACACCTGCGATCGCCGGTTCTGCTGAGGTTGGCGCCAGTTTAAAAATCGACTTATCGAAACTTTTTGGTGCTCCCGATGACGGAAAAACACCTGAAGAAATCGCGGCCCTTGAGCGGGATGAGCAACTGCTTGCCGTTGGCCGTGAAGCGGTAGGAATGGAGGTTGGAATGCCCAAGCGACAGGACAATCGAGGCGATGGCCCAAAAGACGACTTGGATTCTCTCGTCGATGAACTAGACAGTTTAGATCTATAGGAGAAAGTTGCTCCCACTCCGCCATTTTTTGGAGATGATGCGTTTTGGGGTCGCATCTGAAAACCATCCACTGATTCATGGGCCTTGGCGAGCCCACTCGATCTCTAAAGAAGAGCAACTCTATGGCAGACCCAAACGACGACCGCCAGTTTGGCCATTTGCAAGAAAATCCGTATCGGTCTCAATTTCAATCCAACACTCCAACCGATTCCGGCCAGTATGCATCCGATTCTCCCACCAGCGGGTGCCACCCTCAATTGGAGAACCATCCCTCGACCCATGGGGTCCCGAGGGAGCCAGTCGAACCGCCGCCAAAATCGACGGCTAGTGGGATAATCATTTCGTTCCTGTGCTGGGGATTCTTTTTGGCGATTTCAATTTTTATCGCCGTGAGCCACCACTTACATGTGCCTGTCGTTGGAGAAGTTTCGCCGCGAGCAGAGCTGTTTCAATTGATATTTGGCGCGAAGCTAATGGTTGGAATGAAAACTTTCACTCAAGAGGCAACGGAACCAAAGACTGCCTTTAAAGGAACCGGTATCAAATTCACGTCGGTGCGGAACATGCAGGCCAATTCGGTTCTATTTGCGGAAATGAATTCGCTTGCGGCAGCATCAGAGTTGCTTGACCAGCTTGAGTCGCAAGCAACGGTTGAGGAATACCATTTTTCCGATTCCGAAAAGAAAGTCTCAAACATACTCCGGCGTATTTACGGAGGTGTTGACTACTCGGAACTCAACCAACTGGAACGAGGACTGCTAAAAAAAGAATTGTTGTGGTTTGGCAAATTGGCCATTAACCTTCAACGGAAAGAAAATGCACCACTGTCCACTGAACGACGCGAACTCTTGGGTGATGCACAATCAAAGTTAATCACGTTCGTGGTTGCAGTATTGATTGGCATTCTCGCGTTTGTTGGTGGATTGATTGGCCTGATTATCTTTTTGGCTTTGTATTTTAAGCGGAAACTTCACATCCGAACCGAACATTACACACAACATGCGACGATTTATATTGAGGCTGCGGCGGGTTGGCTGTTGACGTATTTTGCAATGGGCCTGCTTCTCGGAAGGTTGGTGCCCTTTTTCGATCCACTACTTACGAACATCGCTGTATCTGCCATCTCATTTATGTTCGCGGTCTTCTGGCCAATCATTCGAGGCGTTCGCATTGACGCTTTCTTGAAGGATATCGGTTTTGTTGGGAATGTTGTTGTCGAATCCTGTATTGGACTGATCAGTTACGTTTCCTGTTTGCCGATTCTTGCGGCGGGATATTTAGTAACCATGATTGCGATTTTCGTTGCCGGTCCAACACTTCAAGAGGGCGGGCTTTCATCGCCATCTGGTCCAGGGCATCCGATCGTAGAATGGATTTCTGAAGGAAGTATCAGCACGATTGCGTTAGTTTTTATTATGACTTGTGTCTGTGCACCTCTACTGGAGGAAACGGTATTTCGCGGATTGATGTACCGTAATTTACGTGACAACACGTTTCGTGCCGGACATTTTGTTTCCGTGACGCTATCCGCGTTGGTCAACGGATTCATTTTTGCGGCAATTCACCCGCAAGGCATTTTATTTATTCCGATGCTCGGGGCATTGGCACTTTCTTTTTCGATCGTCCGGGAATGGCGTGGTTCATTGATTGCTCCGATGACGATGCACGCAATTCACAACGGCTTGGTTACCAGTTTTTTGCTCTTTGTCATGATGGATTGATGCTCCAAATCGCAAATTGAAACAGGGCATTCATTTGAAAAACCTCTTGCCGAAACTATTTAAATGACTTATTTTCCGCAACTAAAGCGAAGGCCCCTCTGAAAAGATTAGCTCAGAAGTATTCGATGCAGATCACGGCGGAAATTTTCAAGTCGATGCGAAAGGTATTTGGACGCAAGCCGGTGTCCAAAGAGCTGAAATTCGATGTATCTGAGCAGGCTGCGTCCGACCACATCAAGAACCTCTTGCTAGGGGACCGCCCATGCATGATTAGCCGCTTCGGCAGCAATGAGTTAGACGCAACGCTCCGAGCTTTTGAAAGAGGAAATACCAAAAACATTATCAATCGGGTTTACCGTTACGTGAGAAAAGATAGTGCTGCGTTCTGGTGGGACGCAAGTATCCGCAAGCGAATGTCCGTTAATGCCGGCTTTTTTCCTACGGATGACCAATCGCTAAATGCATTTGGTTTACGAATGCTGAAGGACATAACAGAGCTGGATGTTTTGGGATCGTGGCGAGACGACGAATGGCGATTGCGTCATCGTTTCCCCAACGCAGTGCGATTGCCGTTGTTGGAATTGGAACCCTATCGTCACGATGCACCATGGTCTGAAGCACTCGCCGGAAAACGGGTCCTGGTACTTCATCCGTTTGTTAGGTCAATCGAAAACCAATACAAGAGACGAAAATACTTATTCAGCGATCCACGCGTGCTCCCCGATTTTGAATTGATTACGATTAAAGCAGTCGTCTCCAACGCGATGAGTGAGGTCAAATTCTCCAGTTGGTTTAATGCACTGGATCATATGTGTGAGCAAATTCGCGAAAAAGACTTTGACGTCGCGATTATCGGTGCAGGTGCATACGGATTACCCCTGGCAGCGTTTGTCAAACGCCTTGGAAAGAAAGCGATCCATCTCGGAGGCGCGACACAATTGCTTTTCGGCATTTCCGGTCAGCGTTGGGATGAAGGCAATCAACATTTTTACAATGAACATTGGGTCCGTCCGTTAGAGTCGGAGAAACCCAAGCGGGCAGATCTTGTTGAATCCGCAGCTTACTGGTAACAGGTGGAATGTGTTCGCGATTCGATCGATGGATTCTGCGCGTTGAGTCTACGACGGTTGGAACGCTCCCTTTTGCCATCTGGGGGATCCCAACTCGGTAAGAGCAAACAGTGCTTCGATACTAACGGATTTCCAAAAACCCGAATGCCCGCAGCTTTTAATCAACGCCACCTCGGCCTGTCAACGCGTATGTTTCGTATTACGTTTGAAACCTGCGCAATGTGATTGATGACCACATCCTGTTCTAAACGCAACCCACTGATGGTGCACCAGAATTCAACCGTATTCCGCACCGCTTCAAAGGGACAGGACGACTTTCCAAAGGCAAAAACAGCGTCCCTGGGCGGGTATGGAGCAAACGAGCCTCGTCATGGCAACTGCTACATAACACAGGAATTCAAGATTTGGATCCATGTTTTTCGATGATTATCCCATGCAAGGAATAGTGCATTTGGCTTCGATCGTGAATGCGAACGACCCAAGGTATGTTGTCCTGTTCAGAAACCAGACGAAGGGATGATAGCCCCTGATTGGGTGACGTCAATAAATTCCGAATGACTGCGTCACTGCTTCCTCTATGATCGGCACGTTGTGAATGCCCTCCAATCCACGATTCAATTGCTGTAGCCGACGATGACCAATCGTACGGACAGGCCAGAGTCGCCTGTCCATCTTTCGAGAGCACCCTCGCAATCGATTGCAGTAATGCGAAGGGTGACGCCACCGAGTCGAGAGTGTTCATGCAATTGCATCTTCCAAAGACATCGTCGGCAAATGGCAGTTGCGTTGCATCACAAGCCCAAAAGTCAACGAGGTCCGAGTGTTCAAAATCGACGTGAAATTCAATGTCGTCATACACCACACCACCTCGCCGTAGTGGATACTCTACTTTTCCAGCACGGAGGATCCGCGTGGCCATCTTGAGCATTGAAAAATTCAGATCGACGCCCAGCGTCAATTTATTCGTTTTGCTCGCGATCGCAAAACTATTTCTTCCGACGGAGCAGCCCAAGTCGATTGCTACCTCACCACCATCTGACCAAATCGAATGGTTAGGACGGCAGCTGTTAAGACAATCATCCATCACCTGAAATGCCTGAAACGTTGATCCCGCATTTGGGTCACTGTTTTTCGGATTCAAATCACCGTAATGGCACCATCCATAGCTACTCAAGTATTGTCGATTTACATTGAATTCTGAATCCGGTGCACAGCAATCGCTGAGCAAACTTTGTGTCGTTGCACAAAGATCCGATCTGGCTTGAATGTAGCCGATGCTTGCCGCCAGCGTTTCACGAACATTTGGTAACAGAAACGGAATTCCATCGATTATCGGGTATTCACATTGACATAGCAAATTACTGCACCGAATCACGCCTTCGATAATCGATTCGTTCTCATGGCCTTTCGAGTCCGCAACTTCGACCCGATTGATTGCGAGTGGGAACGTGCCATTTTCCTCCGAGGCACAGGCGAGGCAATGAGGTTTCAAACGAAAAAAGTGGCGCAGTTTCAAGGTCTATCCGCCAATGATTACAGTTGGGCAACCGGGAGGCAAAACTTTTCCTACGGGACTGGGAATCGGGGCCACGCAACTGGCATGCGAGGACATGTCGCCAACCCGCGCGGCAGGCAAGCCACCAATCAACACCTTCGACGATCCCTTGGAAATCATTCCGGGCCCCGCTGGGACACAACCGGGTAGAATGCATGGAGCTGTCATGTCCGTGCTACGCGCTGCCGGAAGGCCGCCAATGAGGACATTGGGCTGACCTTTGATTATGGGTAAGGGCAACCCAGGATGTGGAACAGGAGTTGGAACGGGTGCTGCAGGATGAATGGGCGCGTGACAATGGGGAGCGTCCTGTTTGACCAAATCGGAAATTCTTGCGGCAGGTGGCATTGTTAATTCCTAACTCGAAATTCGTCGAACTCAGCGGTACAATCGCCTGGAAAAATCGAATGAAGTGCGTAGCGGGCGTCTAGCCTTCATAACTTCTCAGATCTTGGGGAAGTGATTCAATTGTTTTGATCGCAACTTTAAACTTACCAAATTTGGGTGCAGACGCGGCAAAACACTGTTTAATATCCTTGTCTTTCAACGTTTTTTTCACAAAGTGAATATCTGCAAACGAATTGCTGGCACGAATTACGCCTTCATATGGCGTCGCATTGTTGGGTACATCCTCAAGCGACCTAAGCTCTTTAATTTCTTTATCCTTCACCGGCTTCTTGCCAACGATCACGCGGCCAGCAGTACCCGTTGCAGCTGCGCCAAAATACAACCATTTCGTGCCATTTGACTTTTTAAGCGTTGGAGTGATGTCTTCCTGCACGGCGCTGGAACTAATTTTGGATAGGAATGCGTCGGCATTGAGTTTTATGTCTTTGAAACTCGATGTGCCTACAGACGTGACCTGTTTCGGATTGACCCTATTGGTTTTGGATTTTACTTTTTGAACAATCAGTTCACGAACGATTGTGCGAGCATCTTCGACAAGCGACTTGAGCACCTTATTGTAATGGGTGACCATTTTCCCTGCAGCCGAAGCCGCATTCGTATCCCCGTTTCGGTCCGCATCCGAGAGATTCTTGACCAC
>Ga0115566_10004452_pt1 | contig 11154 bp, 9 predicted proteins | sample COGITO_mtgs_1204_3_FD_87173 | JGI IMG/M metagenome (GOLD analysis project Ga0115566, IMG submission 87173) | Pelagic marine microbial communities from North Sea - COGITO_mtgs_120405 | ecosystem: Environmental > Aquatic > Marine > Epipelagic | place: Germany:Helgoland, sampling site Kabeltonne...
CATTAATTCTTATGAAAAATATTTTCTTCATTCTATTTCTTTCTCTTGGACTAATTACACTGTCAAATGCTGGGGGTGATGATAGAGATCAGCAGTTACCTCTTAACTCGCTTAATACAGAGCAGGAAATAGATGAAGATGGTGTGCCTCGCTTTTTACAAGAAGACGAAGAGATTAGTCAGGATGAAACAATTCAACAAGGACAGAAGGAAATAGAAGATCTCATTCAAACAAAGCTAGTGACTCAAGAAATAGATTCAATTACTACTGATGGAATAGACTCTACAGATTCTCAAGCTTCAACCAGTAAAATAAAGATCTTTGTCGATCAATATATCAAGTCAGACCAAGGAATCCTTATCTTGCTTTTTCTCTTTGTAGTTTCATTGATACTCACCTTTAACTTTTTCGTCCGAGAAAAGTAGTTATTCTTGCTTTGAATAGTGAAGTGCAATCTTAGCCGCCAAATCTGCGTTATTTTGAATTAATTTAATATTGGCATCCAAGCTCTTTCCTTGGGTTATTTCGTTTACTTTAGATAGCAAATATGGCGTGATTTTCTTTCCAGTAATGTTTTGCTCATCTGCATCAATAATTGCCTGATTAATGGCCTCATTCATAATACTAGTCTCTAACTCAAAGGCTACTGGAATTGGGTTTGTAACCAGTACACCGCCAGCAATAGACAAATTCCATTTAGTTTTAAGAATCTCGGCAATCTCAAGTGCTGAATCAATCTTATAATCGACATCAAAACCAGACTCAGAAGAATAAAAAGCCGGAAGCTCTGAAGTTTTATAACCAATCACTGGAACCCCCTTGGTCTCAAGGTACTCTAAGGTCAATCCCAAATCTAAAATTGCCTTGGCCCCAGCGCACACCACGCAAACATTCGTGCTTGCAAGCTCCTCAAGATCTGCAGAAATATCCAAAGATTTTTCTGCGCCTCTATGAACCCCCCCTATGCCGCCTGTTGCAAACACAGCTATGTTAGCAAGGCTTGCAATAATCATGGTTGAGGCAACTGTAGTTGAACCGGAAAGCTTCTGAGCCACGGTAATAGGAAGGTCTCTTCTGGAGACTTTTTTTACCTCCTCATTAGTTGCTAAAAACTCAATTTCTTCATGAGTCAGGCCTACCTTTAGTCGTCCATTTATGATCGCTATTGTCGCTGGTACAGCTTTATTTGAGCGAACTGTCTCCTCAACCATCAGAGCAGTTTCAACGTTTTTAGGATAAGGCATTCCATGAGAAATAATAGTTGACTCTAGTGCAACAACAGGATCATTATTCTTAATTGCCTTCTCAACGTCAGGATGAATGTCTAAATAGTCACTAAATGTCATGATCTCTCTTCCTTAATTTCCTTTAATAATAGTTTAACGCACTCTTCTGACAATTCATCACTGATAGTGTTAACACTTCTGAGAGCAATCACCGCTGCTGCAGAAGCAAATTCAGCAGTTTCTTTAATGCTATTGAGTTTAAGAAAACCATAAACAACCCCAGCGGTAAAAGCATCTCCAGCTCCATTTGCACTAATCACATCGGCGCCTTTATGAAGGTGCAGTCCAAAATCCTCACCATCGTAATAAAAAACCCCTTCCTCTCCCAGCGTAATGAAAATTTGCTTACAACCCATATCAAAAATTTTTTGAGCCGCAGTTAGCATACTGTCCTTGTCAGAAATCTTAATACCAGTAATCAGCTCAGTTTCCAATCTGTTTGGTTTGACGGTATGAAATCTTCCAATCAGATTAAGTATTTTAGAAGTCTTAGCAAACGAAACAGGATCTAAGAATAAGGGAATGTTGCTATATTTATCAGTCAAGTATTCAATGACTGGGATAGGGATATTGGTATCAACCACGATTGCACTACTTTGGCCTATAGTATGGCCCCAGACTTCAATATCCTGAATTGTCATTTCATCAATAATTCTCATGTCTGATATAGAAACAAGCATATCGTTATTATCATCAAGAACCGACAAGTACTGACTTGTTGGAAGAGAGCTATCCTTTTTTAAGAGAGACGTATCAACACCAGATGCTTCTGATTTTCTAATGACAAAATCTCCTAATGCGTCATTACCCGCATAAGATAATATCTTTGAATGAACATTCAGTTTAGCTATATTCTCAGCTATATTCCTCCCAACCCCCCCTGCTGACATAGCTATCTCTCCAGGGTTTGAGTCATTAAATACGAGTGGATTGACTGATGAGCCTTGCAGGTCAATATTTAAACCGCCAATGACAGATACAAAGGGCTTCGCTGAACTATTTTGCATGCAACAGAAAAGTTAATAATTTGAATATATTATCTCATTATTTGAGAACATAAATAATCACAAAAAAGTTTTAAAAATTACTTGGTGGATTAAGAATGAATTAACTAAAATTGGTTCAATGAATAATGTATTTGTAGCCCTTGGCAATCAACTTTTTGAACCTAATCTTTTAAAAAATTTAGGTTGTGAACATGTTTTTATTTCAGAGGATTTCCAGCTCTGTCGCTATGAGAGGCACCATAAACTTAAACTGTATCTTTTCCTAACCGCAATGAGGGAGTATAGAGACGAACTCAAGGATTCAGGCCTAACAGTTCATTACTTTAAGCTTGAAGAGAGAAATGAGGATGAGAGTTACTTAGAGCACCTTATTGACTTTGCAGCCAAAAACAATATCCACAAACTGAATTTCTTTGAAATTGAGGACAAGCCCTTCGAAAAAGAACTATTAAATGGACTCAGCACCTCTAATATTGAATCAATAACCCACCCTTCCCCAAACTTCTTATTCTCTAGAGAGGAATTTAGCTCTCTCACTAAAGATAACAAAGTTTTTAGGATGGCTAATTTCTATCAAAAGGGTAGAAAGAAATTTGATATCTTGCTAGATGACAACCAAAAGCCTCTAGGTGGCAAGTGGTCTTTTGATCAAGAGAACAGAAAAAAAATACCCGCCAAAGTAACCATTCCTGAGATGCCAAAGTATAATCTTTCTGAGCACCATGACAGCATCTGTAATATTATCAATGAGCACTTCAGTGATCACCCTGGCTATCTAAACAACCCTTGGTTCCCAGTCACTCGAAAAGATGCTGAAAATCAGTTTGGCGACTTTATCAAAAACAGGATGGGTCAATTTGGTATTTATGAGGATGCAATGCTTGAAGGCAAAAACTTCTTGTTTCATAGCTGTATTAGTGCCTCCTTGAATATTGGACTCCTGTCACCACAAAAGGTTATTCAAACCCTTTTGGATTGTGCAGAAGAATTTCAAATACCAATGAATTCTTTAGAGGGTTTTATTAGGCAGGTACTAGGGTGGAGAGAATTTATAAGAGGAATCTATCAGGTCAAGGGTGATTACCAAATGAGTCATAATTATTGGAAGCACACTGGAAAGTTGAAAGATAGCTGGTATCAAGCCTCAACAGGAATCGTACCACTGGATGACTCAATTAAAACTGCTCTTGAAGACGGCTACAATCATCATATTCCAAGGCTCATGGTAATCAGCAATCTGATGAATCTATGTGAGGTTGACCCAAAAGAAATATATCGATGGTTTATGGAGATGTATATCGACTCATCTGAGTGGGTCATGGTGCCTAATGTTTTTGGCATGGCAACCTATTCGGATGGTGGCTTAATGTCGACAAAGCCCTACACTTGTGGATCCAATTACTTCTTAAAAATGAGCAATTATAAGAAAGGCGAGTGGTGTGACATTGTTGATGGTCTTTATTGGCGTTTTATAGATAAGAATAGAAGCTTTTATCAATCTAACCCTAGACTTTCTTTACAGGCAACATTTCTTGACAGACTCTCACCAGAGCGAAAAGAATTGATATTTTCTAAAGCTGAAACGTTCATAGCGGAGCATACTTCCTAAAAAAAGGGCTAACTTCAGCTAGCCCTTTCTTCGTAGCATTATTAGCTTTAACTAGTTTTGCTGAATACGTCCATCAGTATATCCAGAATAGCCTGGATTTGCACCAATGTAGTCAGCAACAACTTCAGCTAGATCTGGACCAAAGTCATAGATATCAGAGGCAGATCTAAAGACTTTATAGCCATCGCCACCGCCACGGATAAAGTTATTAGAAACCATACCATAGGTTTTATTTAAATCAAGTGGCACCCAGCTGCCATCTTCATCAATATCTATGGAAGTTACTCTTCCACCATTTGCAGGCTGAGTGGGATCAAATGTAAACCTCATACCAGAAACCTGCGGGAACCTGCCAGCAACATCTTCAACTTCACTAACGCCATTTTCAATGGCAGTCAAAAGCTGTTTGCCAGTCACTTTGAATGTCGATAGTGTATTTTGGAATGGAAGTATCGTCATAACTTCTCCAAGGGTTACTTCACCTGCATCAAGGGATGCCCTTATGCCTCCAGAGTTTGCCAAAGCAATTGTATAACCCTTATCCATAACTGCCTCTCTCATTGCATCAGCAATCATGTTACCCATGTCACATTCTTGAACACGGCAAACTGCTCTATCGCCATTAAGTGAAGCAGAAACATTGCCAACTTTTGTCTCCTTGAGTTTGTTAATTGGCTTTTCCAATATATCTAAGCGTGCAACGATTTGTGCATCTTCATTTACTGATGAGTCAATCAAGATTGGCTCACCTTCTGCCGAAATCACATTACCCGCATCATCAAAGACGAGATTAAGCTCACCAAGATACTTTCCATATGCATAAGCCTGAATAATCTGAACACCATTAACTACTGTAGGGTATGGACCTACTGCTCTATCATTAATATTCGATAGCAAGGCGTTATCATGACCACCCACAATAACATCAACACCATCAGTATTGGCTGCTATCTCCTTGTCAATCGCATAGGAAGAGTGAGAAAGAAGAATAATTTTATTAACCCCCCTTGCTCTTAATGCACGAACTTCAGATTGAACTGCATTGATTGCGTCCGTAAAAATAATGTTATCACCCGGACTTGAGAGGTCTTTGACATCCTCAGTCACAACACCAATAAGGCCAATTTTTTGACCACCCTTTTCAACAATTGTTGACTTCTTAAGGATATCTCTAAGGGCTGGCTCTAGACTGATATGGGCATTAGCCATAAGGACAGGAAAATCTACAGATTCCATAAAATCTCTTAAAGTCTCAGGACCATCATCAAACTCATGGTTACCGACAGCCATGCCATCGTATTCAAGTGCATTCATCATGCCTGCTGCAACTTTACCTTTATAAAGGTTGTAAAAAAGTGTCCCCTGAAACTGATCACCGCCATCTAAAAGTATGGTGTTTTCATGCCTTCCTCGGGCATCTTTAATAGCGGAAATTAAACGCGCGGTTCCTCCAAAACACTTGCCTTCAGCATTGCTTTCTTGAGAACAGTTATTGTCATACTTACTTATAGGTCTAAATCTTGCATGAAAGTCATTGGTATGCAGTATAGTCAACTCAAACGCCTTGTGTCCATCAGCCATTGCTGGTTGAGAATAAATACCCAATGTTAAAAAACAACTTAAGCCAATAATTATCGGCAATGGAACTCTTATTTTCAGCCTCATTGACTGAAATATTTCTCCTAGTTTCATAGATTTCTCTCCCTTTAGATTAATATGAAGTCTGAAAATTAATTAAATAATCAATAATTAACATTTTTTATTGTAGACCTTTTTAATTTGTTTGAAAAGGAATTACATAAAAAATAGCTTCAAAGAAATTTACTTTTTAGTTTTAAAAGCCAGTTTGAGATATCTAGATTTATCGAGTACAAGCAGGGAAGCAGTATTAGAGTTACAAAAGTACCAAACAATAAGCCATAACCAAGAGCCATTACCATTGGCTGAAGGAATGCATCTTTACCACCAAAACCATAGATGAGCGGCAACACCCCTGCTAGCGTTGTAAGGGTTGTTAATATGACTGCCCTTAAACGATCTTTTGCACCCTTCGCAATCCATTCTTTTGAAACAATGCTCTCACCAGTTTCTTTTTTGATGTGATTCAAATGGCTGATCATAACCAGTGAATCATTAACCACAACACCTACTAAAGCCAAAACCCCCAATAAAACAAAAAAACTAAACGTCTCAGAGTGAAAGAAAAAGGCCCAAACAACCCCAATCAAAGCAAAGGGAATACTCAGGATGACAAGCAATGGCTGAGAGTATGAATTAAACAGCAGAGAAATAAGCATATATATTCCAAAGACAGCAAAACCAAGTGCAAGGGAAAAGTCACTTAAGGCTTCTTTTGCTTCCAAGGAGCTACCCCCTTCTATGGCGCGGATTTCAGGAAAATTATTAATCAAATCAAGCTCATCCAGTGCTCTTTGTGAGACAGATTGTGCGGTAGTTATGGCGTCTTCAACCGCTGCGCTCACCTTAACAACTCGCTCACCATTTAGGTGTTTATAGTTTGGATCACCCGGCGTCTCAATGACACTTGCAAATTGAGACATTGGAATCATTCTTCCTTGGTTATTTCTGATTGAGGTTTTCGTGATGTAGTCATCAGAATAATTACTATCACCTAGATACATTTTTACGTTTAAGCTAGTGTTGTCAAAGTCTACATCAGAAACATCCATTCCAGAATAAATGGTCCTTAAATGACTATAAACCTGCTGATACTGAATTCCTAGTCTTGCCATTGACTCGTAATCTAGCAAAACCTCAATTCGATTATTACTTAAATCATCATCACGATCAATGTCACTGACTCCGTCGTAACTGTTGAGAATTTTTTCCAGTTGATCAACGGCTGATTGTCGCTGAGCATCGTTATTTCCAACCAGACTTAGTTCAATATCGAGTGCTCCACTTGGACCACCCCTATTAGTCCTAAAATTAATCCTGGAAACGCCTTCAATGTCTTTTGTTTCTGCTTTTAAAATTTCTATAATTTCTTTGGCAGAGATTTCACGATCATTGGCTGGAATCAAAGTGATTGCTATAGAGGCTCTATTAGAACCTCTAGATCCAATAGTGCTAGTAAAAAAGTCCAGGTTTTCAGCAACCTTATCGATAATAATTTCATCAATTTTAATGATGGACTGCTCTGTCGTTTCAACTGGCGTCCCAAGAGGTGTTTGCACCCTTATATTGATGGAGTTTGTGCCACTCGATGGCCACTGAATATAACTAATCTCTTTTGTTCCTATATAAGCACTAAATGCAAGCAGTCCAATAAACAAACTCAAGACTATAAATCGCCATCTCAAAATTACTAACAAAACTTTTTCAAACCATCTCTCGACTGGCTTAAACCATGTTTTCTGTTTTTTAGACCTACTCCCAGACATATGGGCTGGCAAAGCAATACTCACCTCGAGCAATGAAAATGCTAAGGCGCAGATAACAGTAATTGGGAGTATGTATATAAATTTACCTGTCGTACCACTGACTAACAGAACCGTTGATATGGCAAGAACAGTCGTTAAAATAGTCGTAATAACTGGCATGATGACCCTTTTAAGACCATCAACGATATTTTGATATACATCACCACCCTTCTCTTTGTAGTGGTGAATACTCTCAGCTATGATGATACTGTCATCAACAACCAAACCTAAAACTAGAACCATTCCAATCGTTGAAATTAAATTAATAGTTTCACCTGCAAAACCCAGAAAGGCCACCGTTCCCAAAAGGGTAACTGGGATACTTATTGCCACCCAGAACGCAGTTTTTAAAGATAGAAATAAGCCCAAAACAACCATAATCAGAGCTAGCCCTACCAGGGCATTATTCATGACAATGTTTAATCGATTAGAAACTGACTTTGATCGATCATTGGTAACTATTAAATTAAGGTCAGGGGGATAGGTTTCTTTTAGTGTATTTAAAGTCTCCCTTACTTTTTCAACCGTTCTAATAACATCGGCTTTTTCTGTTTTTGTAACCTTGAGAATATATCCCTTAGTGCCATTAATACGTGTGATTGTGTTTAAACCGATTTCACCCTCATCAATTGACGCAATGTCTTTTAATAGAATTGTTGGACCATCAAAGCTAGACTTGACAACAACATTCTCCAAAGACTCCATCGTTTCATATTCAGAGATAATAACTATATTTTTTTGGTTCCTTCCTTGATTATTGTCACCGATAGCAGAACGAATATTTTGATCGGCGATTACACTTCTGACTTGGTCAAAAGAGAGCTGGTATTGTAAAAGCTTTTCAGGATTAATTCTGATCTGCACCTCTCTCTCTGAATCGCCACTCACGTTTACACTTGAAACACCATCAATCAACGATAGGTTTTTTTCAATATTATTTGCTATGGCTTTGGCAGTCTCAATATTAATATTGTCACCCCCAATAACTATTGTGAGAATTGGCCACTCCGTGCTGGTTCTGTCAACTACCCGAGGATCGTTGGCATCTTCGGGCAGGTCTTCAATTTCATTGACTGCCTCAAAAATACTATCCTTTACAGATTGAATATCATCCACATTTTCCTCAATCTCAATATTAATTCTAGAAGAGCCTTCAGATGAGGTAGACGTTAACTCCTTGATTCCATATATTCCCTTTACTTTGTCCTCAATAACGTTCGTAATATTCTTCTCAACATCCCTTGGAGATGCACTTGGGTAAGAAGTATTAATAGAAAGTCGATCAAATTCAATAACTGGGTAAGTGTCGCGCTGAATTTTTTGAAGCGTCATGAAGCCCAGTATCACGACTGATAGTGTAAAGAGCAGTGCTAACTTTTTTTGTTTAGCAAAAAAAATAAGGAAGGCGTTCATAATTCTGATACTTTATACCTTAGTCTCATCTAATGGTTATAAATTAATTGAATCAGCTTTGGAGCTTAGGGACATAAGAGCTTGAATTCTGAATAAAATAGATTTAGGTTATGTTAGCGATAAATGCATGAAAGTAAATGGAGATAACGTGAATGTTTAATAAATCCGAAATAGTTGTTGTTGATGATAAGCTTTATCACCTGGGCATTAAGAAATCAGAGCTGGCTGAGAATATCTTTATCGTTGGGGATCCGGCAAGAGCTATACGAGTATCCAATGAGTTTGACAAGATTGATTATGAAATCTCTAACCGTGAGTATCTAACTTTTACTGGGAGTTATCGCGGTATACCCGTTTCGGTTATTGGAACTGGAATAGGAACAGATAATGTTGAGATTGCCTTAGTGGAGGCATACATAGCCCATGAATTCGATCTTAAGAGCGCTGAGAAACTACAAAACTGTAGCCCATTAACCATTATTCGTCTTGGAACGTCTGGTGGAGTTCAGCCAGATGTCACCCCAGGTTCACTTGCCATCTCTTCGTATGCATTAGGCCTTGATAGTACTGGAATTTATTACGAGCAGTCGGCAGAAGACAAGATTGTAAAAAAAATTGAAACAGAAGCATCAAAAATTCTTAATAGTGCAATTGATAAAAAGTCTAGGTTTAAAGGAAAAATAACGCCATATGCTTCAAAGGCTTCAAGCAAAGTAACCCATGCATTGATGAATCAAGCTGAGGCTTATGGCGTCGAATTTGAAACTGGAATTACTGTCTCTTCTCCTGGCTTTTATGGCCCATCCTCTCGGTATATCGAAGGATTAAACAATACACTTTCAGATATTAAAGGTAATCTCTCATCACTTAATATTGATGGATTAAAAGTGCATAATATGGAGATGGAGTCTAGCCTTTTCTTTCATTTATGCTCTCAGCTTGGTTACCGCGCTGGAACAATCTGTACAGTCATTAGTGGACCAAATGATAGCGACTCAATCATTGATTATGAGGCGTCAATAGGCAACACTATCAGAATAGGATTGAACGCTCTTATGGAGCTTAATGATGATTAATAAAGGACTGCTAAAGCAAGCAATATTGATTGTTTTGTTTTTCCTTGGAGGGTCCATATTTGCTGATGAAGTGAGCAAAATGAATATCATCGATGATCAGACTAATCAAATCAGTGTTGAGGGTTTTGAATTTGAGCGTCTAGACTCAAATGACGCAACAACAATTAAAATTGAGACCAAAAGAGCAACCAAAGTGAGCTGCTCTATTTTTGATAAAAATAATAGACCCGTTACCACCATAGAGGAATCTATTAAACCCCCAATAACTGAGCTTAAAGCGCTCTCCAAGAATGTCATGGTGACCTCAGTAAGGTGCCTTGAAGTAGAGCAGGCTATTGTTCAGCCAGAGGCTGTGTTGATGGAAATGTATTTCAAAATGCCCACATTCTTATTAGACAACATTTAAGATGTGAACAAACTCGCTATTGTTTAAACACCGCAGCAAATAGAGTTTTACTGCGGCCATTGTTTAAATGCTATTTCTGATTTTCAATGTTCTTGAACTCTCTGACAGTCAAAAATGCACCAATAATGGCGAGAACAAAACAAAATAGCCCAGTAAGAAATATTAATGAATCATCCATGATTAATCCTTCCTAGCTATTATCTTAAAGTAAATAGCAAATGTTAAAATTGACGGTATCCAAGTGGAGGTAAACAAAGCTTCTTGTCTTGTATCAACCCCTTGAAACCACAGATATGCTGTGGTCACAAATGCGACACCAACAGAAACCAAAATACATATATCTGACGTTTTAATCATAATTACATCCTTGTTATAAAATTAGTCTTCATTCCAAAAAGCCCAAGAACTTATCAGTAGAAGGAGGACCGCAAATGATGCATGTGCCCTAATACTTGTTTCTTGAGGTAACACTATTAAAAATGGGACAATATTAGCCATACCTAATAAAAGCCAAACTACAGCAAATGTTGCTAATGAAAGCGCTAATACCCCTATTTTTTTTCTCATACTTTTTCAGTAGTTCAACTTCAAACGTCAGTTTAGAGAATGCAAGTAAGCGATAAATGTGGAATTCATGAATATTAAGTGGAGATTGAAGCAACATATTGAGCAATATGAAATAATCAAAAGACTTGATTAAAGCGATTACCCTTTTAATGAACGCAATATCACCTAAAAAACTCATTAATAGCAAGTGGACTAAAGTCAATCCTGTAAATAAAGAGAGGCACTTTATTGTCACCAAGATTGAGTTTGATGAGAATTCAACTATCAATCATTGCTTTATTGAGGCTGTGATAACAAAACAAGAAAAAGAGATAAACTGGATCGAACTAAAGAATGAAAAGATTTGG
>Ga0115566_10004454_pt1 | contig 11152 bp, 6 predicted proteins | sample COGITO_mtgs_1204_3_FD_87173 | JGI IMG/M metagenome (GOLD analysis project Ga0115566, IMG submission 87173) | Pelagic marine microbial communities from North Sea - COGITO_mtgs_120405 | ecosystem: Environmental > Aquatic > Marine > Epipelagic | place: Germany:Helgoland, sampling site Kabeltonne...
AAATTTTGAACATTAGGATTACTTTTTAAAGCCTCTATATCACTTTCTATTTTACTATCCATACTGCCAGAAAAATTATTACCCCCTAACCACTCGTCATTAAGGTAAGATCTAAGAGAGTTATCTGTTTTTGTAAGACTATCAAAAGCCGCACCTTCTTGCTCTTCACTATATGCTTCTCCAGCTTTACCTTTTTCAATATTTGCTAATGATCGTTTTTTAGTTTCTTCCATCCCAACACTATCTTTTTGTGCTTCAAACATTTTGTCTAACTCGCCTTTTGTGTAAGCAGCCTCTTTACCTTCACCTAAATCAAATGTATATCTTAATTCACCATCTGTGCCCTCTACCATAGAGTACTTACCAGACTGTGAGTTTGCGTAAATACCCATAACTTCTTGTTGTTCTGCGCTAACATCACCTCTTAAGTTAAGCATAGATTCTGCGTTTAACTTTCTTGTATCTTTCATAGAAGTCAAACCTTGACTTTCTTTAGATAAAGCCATCATAACTTTTTGTCTACAAGCATCGTCACCCAAAGTACATTGTTGATATTCTTTTTGTAAAGCGTCAACTTTTCTTTTAGTAAAATCATATTCAGCTTCTCCTAAAGCTCCACCTTGTTGCAAAGCAGCTTCTGAGTTTTCATTAAACTTTGCTTGTTTTACTCTATCTCTTTCTTTTGCTTCTTCTGTTCTTTTTTTCAAGTCAGCTGTACGATTATCTACTCTACCTAATAGATTTTGTGCCATAGCACCTAATTGATTACCACCAGCTTGTTTGGCTGCTGTTCCAGCTCCATACGCTGCCGCCGCCCCTTTTATTAAATTTGCATCTGCTGCCATATATTTTTTTGTTTATTTATACGTTTTCACCTGGTTTAAAAAATGAACCACCACTATCTATATTTGCCATACCAGCATCTAATCCAGATCCAACACCACTAGCGATTGTGCCAACACCAGCCATAGCTTGTTGTTTAGCAACTTCTCTAGCTTGATCCGCAGCTCCTGTTCTTTGCTGTGACATGCCTAATAGTGTTGCTTGTTTATCAGCTTTCATTTGTTGAGATGTTTGTTCTCCAGCAGCTTCTAACTGTTGGTTTCTACTAGCTTCTTGAGCAACTAATTTTTGATTTTGTGCCTCTTGCATACCAATACTAGCTGATGCTTTTTGAGCAGATAATTGGCCTTGGTTAGCCATAGCTTGTGCTAAAGCTGCAATACCAGATCCACCAGCCGCAGCATTCATTGAGTTCATTAAGTTAGCTTGTTGTTGTTGATTTTGCTGTGCTTCAAACTGTGCTTGTTGTTGATTTACAGTTATGTCTTCAAATTTATTTTCTAAATTAGCGTAAGTGTTGCTAGTATCAATTTGTTCATAAGCTTTTTTATTTGCTTCCATTTCGGCTGCCGCAGCTTTTTGCTCTGCTATTCTACCTTTTCGACCTTGATTAGCCATTATAACTTGAGTAGCACCGGCAGCAACAGCTACACCTACTAATATAAACGACATGTGTTATTTTTTTTGATTAATGTATTTTTCATATTCTTCGTAATTTTTTGAAACTATTTCTTGTTCTAGTTTGTCTAAGTCTTGAGTATTACTTGGGTTTTTATGTATATTTACAAATATACTTTCTTCCACTGCATATATAACTCTTTTAACACCGGGTGTTGATACTACGTAGCACGGCGCTATAAAATCTTCTTCAGAGTTTTCTGTTATTACAGTTATCTTACCAGTTAATAAAAACCAAGCATGTAAATGGTTATGTATCGCTCCTACAACTACAGAATCTTTGGCCATACCCATCTGTCTAATATACACACCGTCAGCAAACGAATGTTTTAAAGGAAACTGATCAGATCTTACAATACTTTTTCCTTGATTACTAATTATATTAGTACCGTCAGTATTGTCTATTAGTATTTCTTCTAGTTCTAGTATTTTTTTTCTAGAAACTAAACTTTGTGTTGACATATAATTATATTTAAGTATATATTATAGTTACACTTTTTACAGTTTATTTACTACTAATAAACATATCCGTGCCTATACTAAACAGTTCAGATTTAATTGTAGAGCTGTTTTTAAACTTTACTTCTCCGTAATAACCAAGCACAGTGCTTAAATTCGCTTCGTTGTTTTTACTAAATAATATAAAACTACTTGTTGTTGGTTGCTGTGGATAAGGAAGCGTTGTATCACACACAATAACATTTGTGGTGTTGTTTATAGATGTAATAGCACCTATTTCTACTATGTCAGATTGTGACGATGTTGAAAAACCACCACTAGTTGATGGTGATAAAGTGTAATAAGCAATATCACCAACTTGAACAGAAGTGTTTATTGAGTTTGGAAATGTTAAAGTTATTGTAGGCATATTAGTCTGGTGATATAAAGTTTTGTGTTAGTAAATTAATTACAGTATCGTCCACAGGTGTTTGTTGTATGTATGCTATACCTGTTACGTTTACAGTGTTGTTATCACCGCTGCCAGCAACTGTAGCTGCTAAATCTTCATAGTATATAACTAATCCGTTACCACCACTAATTACCGAAAAATCACTAGCAACTGGTTGTCTTGATAAAGACAAGGTTTTATCAGAAGCCGCACCAATAGCAAAGCTAAGAGCCATGTGTCCAGAGCTATCTACAGTTCCAGTTGATGACTCTGTAAATTGAACATTAGCTTTTACAGTTGTTTTTTCAACAGCACTAGGCATAGCGTCATAACTTGAAGCAACATTTGTAGATGGTCGTATTGATATGCTAGGATCTGCGTATTGATATATTCTTATTGGATTACTTGACGTTGCTCCAGATCCAGTACCCGACATAGCGTAACCAGTTGTTACGTTTTCTTTTGTTGCATCGCTATTACCACTTTCATTACTATCACTCTTTGTTACATACACATCGTAATAAGTTGTGGCTGCAACTTTAGGGAAAAGCACTTTATACTCTTGATAGGCAACGTCTACGCGATAATCTTCTTTTGAGTTTTCATTTCTTCTTCCATAGTCAACAGCATATGGTTTTCCGCTTGGGTAATAAGTTGCTCTACCAGCTTTAGGATTCAATATATTTAATTGTATTACACCAGTGCTTGTAGTTGAAGAAGTAAACGTGTTGTTAACCTCTAAGCCTTCAGCTGGATGTGTTGATGCAAAATCTAATGTTTTAGTAGTGCCACCTGTAACCTGTTTTACGCTTAAATCATAACCCGCAAAATCACTACCATAAATATATATTGACCTAGTTTCACCGTCAACACTTATAGGCGTTGGCCCAGAAAAACCATCAGTAGCACTTCCAACACCAGTTTGACCGTTAACAGTTAGTGACTGCAGCATTTGCTGTGTGCCATTGTTAGTACTTGTTACTTGTACAGGCGTGTAGTTAGAATAAATCATTTCATGGTGTAACGAACAAAATTTTTCTATATTTTCAGCATCTGTTCCATTTAAATCTTCTATCGAAGGAATAGGTGGCGTGTAATTTACTTCAAATCTATAAGTTGTTATTTGATTGTCTGCATTTCTTGTTATTATGTGGTGTAAAGTATAAGCGTCACTAAAATCTAAACCTTGAGTATCTACAGTTAAATTAGCAATTATACCTGGATCTGGGAAATAATAACCAGTATCAGCAACAAAAGACTGTCCAAATATAGTTGTTGATTGTCCTTCAGGAACTGTACCACTAACTTTAAATTCATGAAATCCATTAGAGCAGTAAGGATTAGCACCAGTACCATCTGCGTTTGCAGAAGAAACAGTGTAAGAACTGTTTATAGCTGAAGAAGCTATACCTGTAAAAGCAGCATTTGTTGAACCATCATTAACACATGTTGTTGTAGATGAAGGCGAATAAAGTCTTATGCAAAAAGGTCTACCAATAGATGTGCCTCTATCATCATCATCACCAAAAGTAGGTGCTGTGTAATCTACATCAACTAAAACAGTTAAATCTGCATTTGGCATTGTTGTGCCGCTAAGTATATACACTCTAGCCTCTACAGTGTTAAGAGCATCGTATGGTGTTGCCAAGTCTACAAACTCAACTTTTTCAACAGAAGCGTCTACGTTACCAGCAAACCAAATATTAGAACCTGATGGATTTTCGGCAGCATTACCAATTTTAAAATCATCTGCAGCTATAACAACTGGTGAACCTGGATTACCACCGACTGGAGATATAATAAAAGTAAAGTAACTACCACTTATACTACTACCACCTGTTTGAGGAAATCCACCACCTATTGTTGTTGATAAAAAAGAATAATTATTTATTGCCATATTATTTTATGTATATGTGTTTCCATCGTCCCAACCAGTACCATCTGTACCGCTAGAACTATCTTCAACGTATAACTTATAAGAACCTCCAGATCCACTAGCATCACCATCATGAACTACAGAAGATGGATTACCTATACCTTGTACAGAAAATTCTAAACCATCTAAATTACTTAAAGAAGTTGTTTCTCCTTTTAAATAATTAAACCACTTGCCTTCTTTGTTTATAAATTCAGTAACTTTTCCAGTTTGTAAGTCAGTTATAAAAGTATCTAAATACCAACCGTCTACAGCTGTTAAGTTATGATAGTTGCCGTCTTCTAAGTTTTGAGTAACTTTTGTTTGTGTACCTTCGTAATTTACAGTGTTAAAACTTTTAACCATACCAGGTTGATCGTTAAATATTGCTGTTACATCAGAGTAGTATTGAGTACCGTAATAGTTGTTTGCAACATTATTAACGTGGTGTTGCCAAGGAAAACCGTCTTTAAATGTAAAATACTTGTTGTTAGAGCTTATACCATATTCTGGTGTGAAACTGTGAAAGCTTTGCCAACCTCTAACAGACTCTTTAAAAGCAAGTGTATAATCAACGTTGTTTTGTTTATCACCACCTCTGTCTGTTGTTGTTTTTATAGTTAAATTATAAGTATTTTTGTCTTTGTCAAAATTACCAATTGCTTGGTCTACATACACTTTTCCAAAATTGTCTCTAAACCAAGTTCTCATACCATGTTCTGATATTGGTGTTATACCATCTCTTGACAACCTTACAACTGCACCTCTTTGTCTATCTGTAAAATAAGCTCTGTAGTTGTCTACAGCAAAAGATTCTGGATTAGTTGATATACCGTAATCACCAACAAAAGGTGTTGCTTGTCCTAACACCATTGTATTAGAAGTTACATTTGCTTTACCATCAGCATTAAATAACGCATCTTTTTTAGATAATATTTTTAATACTTTATCTTCACATAAAGTTATTAAATCTGTATCTCTTGCATAAAGCTTTTGTATACTTCCATAACTAGGGTTTAAATCTTTTGTTATTGGTTCTGCTTGTATAAATTGATTTAATCTATTAACACCGCTGTTACTATTGTAAATACCAGAGAATATTAAGCCATTTGGCCTGTGTTCTTCTTTATATTGCTCTGCTAAAACTGTAGACGCTTTTACTCCTTTGCCAATTACAACTTGATTATAGTCATCTCTTACTCTATCAGACTCAACACCATTACCAAAAGAATAACAATTAAAGTATGGTAGAATTATATCTTGATTGTGAGGTCTATATGCTTGGACTGTATTGTTTCCATCACCATGAAGTATTATAGACGTGTCTCCAGCTGAAACAGCTGTTTTTACATAAGCATGTACGGCACTTCCATCTGGGTGTACAAACTTAATTTTTTCATTAGCTGATATTACTACAGAGGCACCATCTAGCGTTACTTTTTGATCACTAGCAGAATAAGTTCTTACAGCAATAGTAGTATCGTTAGAGCTACCGTCGTAATAAATATTTACCCATTCACCACTGACAAAATGCTTAACGGTTGAGCCTACAGGTATAAATTGCTCGTTTGTTTTAAAATCTATATCCATTGGATAAGCCTGAGAAGCTTCGTAATATATATCAAGTCCTACATCTTCTTTTGGTTCTGTTTCCCATATTGCAGGGTTTTCACTAGAATAACCACCCTCATCGCTATATACTTCTAATACTTCTATAACTTGACCTTTAGTACCGTCATGACCTATGTCTAAAGGCCAAAACTCTGACGGGCCACTACCAAACTGCTTATCAACAACAAGAGTCCACCTTTGCCTTCTGTTGTAAGCGTGGTTTGGAGAATCAATACCTCCATCATCATTTTCGTCACTCCAACTACCATCTGGACTGTAATTTCTTAATCCATAAAGCTCTCTTACGTAAAGCACAGTGTATACAATACTATCTGGATCGTTTTTAAATCTAAATTTAGAACCAACAGTAAACAAAGCTTTTGCAAATTCAACATCTTGTTGGTATTGTGGTTTAGCGTTCACAGCATCTTGTATTCTGTTTATAATACCAGCCGGACCATTATCAGCGCCATAAGGCCATATTCCAGAAAAAGAAATATCAATAGCATAATTCTGTGCATGTATACCTTTTCCATTTACGACTTGGTTGCTTCCTAAAAAAGCAGTATCATCAGCATCTTGCAATACACCAAGATGTAAATCTAAAACACCAGCATCTGGATGTGTAAATTGATCACCACCTTCCCTGTCAGCTGTAGGGCCAGGAGTACCACCAGCTATACCGTTGTCATAAATAATGTTATTTCCAGGGCCATTTAACCCGTCATATCTATTATAGTTAGTTGTTGATCTAACAGCTGCTTCGTCAATAAACCAATTACCTTTATCATGGTTTTTGTTTGACTTACCAAACTCACCCCAAAATCTTCTAGCGGTACTTGCAAAATTAGTAGTGTGTTGTTTATTTGTTTGATAAAAATAAGCATAAGCATTTGTAACGTCCCAAGTGTAGGTTGTAGAGCCGTTAGTCCAGGTTCTAACACCATGCACATCTTGACCTATCGCATTAGAGCCTGATGGTATACCAAGCACTGTATTGCTAGTACCATTACCACCCAGTAAAACACCATTAATACCATTACTGCTTGAGCTTGATCCTTGTAACGTGTTTATATATTGAACTCTACTTGCGTTAGAAACAACATAACTATCAGGATCCGCCGTGCTTAATAAGTTTTGTTTTAAAGCTAAGTCTTTGTTTATTTTCACAAAAAACCTACCATCAAACTCAGGTTTGTTTTCGTATTCTATATAAGACAATTCCACTTGCAATTTGGTGGCATCACTAGCACCTAATCTGTTTGCCCATGTTTGCGGGTCGTCAGTTGTTGCAAATAACATGTCATCTCCAAACTTTTCTTTTATGGTTATATTGTACTCGTTATTACCGCTAGGAGCCGCTTTAACAACTTCATAATACTTTGATTGATCACCAATTGAAGATGTAAACTTTACTTCTAAATTGTCATAAGCCCAAAAATCTGCACCCCAAACATTATCAGCATTGTCACTTACTATAGTAAAAAAATTTGTATTTACAAAAGGATAGCCATTTGAAGAATCACCAATAAGATTATCAACAACACTATTATATGTTGCATTTGCTATTATACCCAAAGAAGTCCTTTTCTTTTTAATATATTGTGGAGCGTCACTTTCAATTGCTATGCACTTATACCGAGCCTCTTGAGTTAAAGCAATGTCATTATCGTGTTGTTTTTTAAGAATTAAAAATGTTTCTTCGTCTATTTTATTTCTTTCAGCTGAAGGAAAAGAAAGCCAAACACAATCATCTTGCGCATCGTACCATCTATCCATAGCTAAGTTGTAATACTCATTAGAAGTTTCTTTAACATAAAACTTCCAAGTTTTAGCCCAGTCAGGAGCTACAGAATTTATTTTTACTTGTAATTTATTACTTTTTGTTGCTTCTTCTACATCAATTTTTATTGAACCAGTTACAGGATCTGTTAAAACAGGAGTTTCCCTACCGTATTCATCTCCATAAACAATACCTAGCTGATAATTACGCATTGTTTTAATAGATTTTGTTCCTGTATTGTTTTCAAAACCAGCGCTAATCAATGAAACATCTAAATTAGGTCTTATTATTGACCCGTTACTTACAATGTTGTAATTTTGTTTATAGTTAGCGTAAACAAGCCTATTAGCTGTAACTTCTTGAGCTTTGGCATATCTTGGAACATTATCCCATGGTCTTAATAATTGATTAGCTGGTAAAACAGCGTGTATCATTTCAGACTCAATATTAAGCCTACCTCTTTCGTATGGATCTTGACTTGTATTAGGCCATATTAAATCACCATCAGCAGGTTTTATTGTTTTAACAGTGTAGCATAAAGGTGAATTGCTTTCTTTATATAAGATGTCAACCTCAACAACATCTCTAGGTCTTAAAGAATCTTCAACTATATAATTTTTAAGAGTTAAAGATCTTAAATTGTTTGTCATACCTAAGTTATAAGCTTGTTTAGGTAGGTAATCAAAATTACCAGGCATAAAAGCAACTTCAGACCAAGGTGCAAATGTAGAGTATTCACCATCTACATATTTGTATCTATAAGAAAATCTAGGAAATTTAAACTCAAATAAAGGTTTCTTTTGCTCTAAAGTTACTGACCATGTTTCATCAGAGCTTGACGCGTTATTAGCAACGCTAAGTATTGTTAATTCATACGCATCACCTGTTACACCAGGCATAATAGTGTTTGGCGGTTGATGTTGTGATGGCACAGCTGTTATTTCAGCTCTAACCTCATAATCTGAAAAGTCACTATAACTGCTTTGGTTGTCTTGAGATTTTGCAACAATAACATCTCCTATTCTAAAATCAACTGCAGTAGTAAAAAATACATCTACTTTTACAAAGCCGGTTGCGTGTGGTACTCCATTCCCATCTGTAAACTTTGTCGCAGCTATAGTTGTTATAATATTGTTAGCAACACCATTTTGATTATATCTATCTATTGTTGTAGAAGACATTTCTAAGTAAAGAGGTGTTACAGGATTTTTTCTAATAACAGTAACATGCTCTTCTTGTAAAAATACAGCTTTGTTACCAGCAGCGTTAGTCATAACCTCTGGCCCTACGGCATCATCTAGTGTTGAAACTAGTCTAGTATGTATATTGTAATTGTGGCCATTGAAAGGTGCATTTTGTAATGCGGCCGGACTAGGTATATCACTAGAAACATTAGTATCAGGTACATTTGTTAATTTACCAGTACCAAGTTTACATCTTGTGATATTTATTTTTTTAGGTTCAGACTGATTGTCTGTCCAAAATAGATTATCTTCTACTATATTTATTGCTGTTATAATGTCTCCAGAAAAGTTTAGCACTCTAGGTGCTTCAAAAACAACAGTTGTAGAAGCGTCTATAGTTAAAGATATTGCAACGCCATTTAATGGTGCTAACGTAACAACGTTACTAACAACAGAAAGTACTTCCCATCTTTGTGGGTTTCCATTAGTATCATTAAACACAGCATACATACCAGCTCTAACCCCAGCTGCATCTGCAAATCTCAAAACAGCGCCGTTAGTCGTACCAGTGTTTGTTGTTAATATTGTTTGCCAGTTATCTACAACAATGTATTTAACTTGGCTATACTCTACATTTACTTCAAGTATAAAATCATATTTTATTGCCTCTGAACTAAACTTACCAGGTCCTTGTACAAACCAATATAACTTATCTGTTTTACCATCTGCAATAGCACCTACACACTTACAGTCTGCGGGTAAAGAAGTAGAATTTATAAATCTAGTATTACCAAGCATTGTTTGCACAGTACCTACATCAGCTCCGTCTGATGTTGATACCTGAATATTGTTTGCGTCTCTGTATTCACCAGGTGGAAGCAATCTTTCATCAAGATCCTTATTCATTTTCCCCTGAGCAAAATTTCTTTTTAACTCTGGCATGGACTAGTGTTTTATGTGTTTGGACTTACCTCTTAGTACTTGAGTAAGTTCTTCAATTTTAATGTTTGATAGTCTTAATTTAGCTGTTCTTATTGCAGCTCGTTTTTCTTTTTTAAATCTTGCCACTAAATACTCTGGCATATCTTTTCTTGTAGCTAACACCGCATGTGCTATACACTTGTACATTGCTTCTTCTGCAAACTTATGCACTTGCATTTCTGCATCTGTACCTAAGCTATCGCTTATATATTTTAACGTTATAGTTTTACCAGAAAGAAAGGAACTAAAGTGTATTTTACCAGCAAGCTCGTCTATGTAGTAAGAGCCGTTAGCTTGAGCGTGTTGAGGTTCTATACCATATCTTTCGCCGGTAGCAACCCACTCAGTATTGTCTTCGTAGTCATCAGTAGTTGTAGTTGATGTATGTGTTTTGTAACTCGTCCAAGTATCAGACTCAGCATCAAAGTCTAATTCATTACTATTTAAATTATAAGTGCCGTCAGCGTTTTGTATTATATTTTTAGGATTTGAAGTTTTTATAGCAGGGTATATTATTCTTTCAATACCCGCACTGTCTTTCCAAGTTAACTTAACATAGTTAACATAATCTTGTGGCAAAAGCATTTGTAAAGTATTAGGTACTTCTATTTCTTGTGCTTTTGTAGATTTAAACGTATCAAAACTTAACTCTTGTAAAGCTCTTTGAGCGTGGAAAGCAACATCCATTCTCTTTGCTTTTGTAATTATTTTTTCTTCACCAACATAAGCAATAATAAATTGATTTATTATAGTTTCTAAAGAAACAAATTGATAACCACCAAGAGGTCCAGTGTTTTGATAGTCGGCTTGAGTTTGATTGTCTAGTAATCCCATTTATTATTGTTTTTCTTGTTGTTGTTTTTGCATGTCTTCTGTTCCTGCTAATTGAACTAAACCTGGTTTGTTTAACGTAATACCAGCAAGTTCTAGTATTTTATAAACCAACTCTGTTTCTTCTGAAGCATGTAACTCAAAGTTTTGTGCGTCAGCCGCTGTAGAGTTGTATAAAGCATTTCCAGCTACAACATTATAGGTCCAAACTACTTTAGTAGGTTTTTTTATATAGTTACAAGTTATATTTGATGTTGAATAAGATGTAGATGGTGAAGCAGGAAATATTTTTAACAAAGTATCAGACTTTCTTACGTAAACAGGTCTTGCATCTACAGGTGCTGCTAGAGAAGTTCTTAGCATATACTCTAATTCTTTTTTACCTACTTTTTCTACTTCAACATCATAACCAGCTGCACCGTAAAATACAGTTCCTA
>Ga0115566_10004460_pt1 | contig 11144 bp, 9 predicted proteins | sample COGITO_mtgs_1204_3_FD_87173 | JGI IMG/M metagenome (GOLD analysis project Ga0115566, IMG submission 87173) | Pelagic marine microbial communities from North Sea - COGITO_mtgs_120405 | ecosystem: Environmental > Aquatic > Marine > Epipelagic | place: Germany:Helgoland, sampling site Kabeltonne...
TAGAAAATATAATAAACGAACATCCCCAAGTAGCCGAAAGTGCTGTAGTTGGTTATCCGCATGATGTGAAAGGAAATAGCATATATGCCTATGTCACACTTAAGACTGACGCTAGTAAACATACTCAATTTGAAAATGAGATAAAAGAGTTGGTTTCAAGAACCTTAGGTCCTATTTCTAAGCCTGAAAAAATTCAATTTACGTCAGGTTTACCTAAAACCCGTAGTGGCAAAATAATGCGTAGAATCTTAAGAAAAGTGGCTGCCAACGAGCTAGAAAACTTAGGCGATATAAGTACTCTGCTCAATCCAGAGTGTGTAGAAGAAATAATTGCGGGAAGGAGATAGAGTAACTGATTTAAGATCTAGGATATCCCATCTAGGACTCCTGTCTCTTTTTGATAATGGCGGACCTGGTATAGAAACGCCCCTTGGCAAGGCAAGGGCATTCTTCAAATTCTTTACTGATTTAACCTAAATAGAGCATACATAACTTCCGTTACTATAACTCCCCAATCTCCCTCACTAAAGCCTCTACATTTTCACTAGTAGTTGCCCAACTGGTAATCAAGCGAATAGCCGAGTGGTTTTCATCTATATTTCTCCAGTGATGAAACGCAAAGTTTTGTGCTAAATGCTCAATCTGCGTATTGCTTAAAATCGGAAAAATTTGATTGGTAGTAGTATTTTCCCAAAATAAAATTCCCTTGTCTGAGAATGCTTGCTTCAATTTCATGGCTTGCTCATTAGCATAACGAGCTAAGTCAAAGTACAAATCATCACGCAGCAATTCTTCAAATTGAATACCGAGTACTCGCCCTTTAGCTAACATAGCTCCACGCTGCTTTATATGAAATGCGAAATCTTCTTGAAGTATGGGATTATTTATAACAATAGCCTCTCCCAATAATGCTCCATTTTTAGTACCTCCTAACCAAAAAACATCTGTAAGTCTGGCAACATCGGCCAATGTTAGGTCATTGTCTTTTGCCACGAGCGCATTACCTAGTCTTGCCCCATCCATAAACAAGTATAGATCGTTTTCCTTGCAAAAATTATACAAGTCTGTAAGGTCTTGTTTATTATAAATAGTGCCCATCTCGGTAGCATTTGATATATATACCATGCGCTGTTTTAGCACATGAGGTTTATTTGTATGCGCATCTAAGACCTGCTGAATGTAAGCGGATGTAAGTTTGCCAGAGCTTGCTTCTATAGCATTTATTTTATGACCGGTAGCTTCTATAGCACCTGTTTCATTGGTGTAAATGTGCCCAGTAGTTGTTGCTATTACACTCTCGTGAGGTTTTAAGCAGGCTGCTATTACAAGCATATTGGCTTGTGTTCCGCCACTAACAAAATGAACTTTAGACGTTGGAGCCTTCGCTTTTTCTAGTATTAGTTCAGCTGCACTTTGGCAATAGTCATCCATACCATAGCCATCTTGTTGCACCATATTGGTGCGGACAAGTGCCTCCAAAACACGAGGATGACATCCTTCAGAATAGTCATTTTTAAACGAGATAATCATGATACACTCAAAATTAAGTTAAAAAAATTAAGTTGTTCGTTGGCAATCGTTATTTTACTCCTGCTCTACCGTCCGTTTAGACTTCCGATAGGTGAACGAGTTAAAGATATTACGGCGAGCAAAGCGTTGCATTTTATCTGCATTTACCAACTTAGAAAACAGCGTTTTGTTTACGCCAAAGTACTCGTAAGTAGATCCATCTGTAAAAGTAACCTCTAGTAACATGCTCTTGTGGTGCAAGTCATCAATACTCGCATTGTTTATAGTCTCATTGTACTCCTCCAATCCTTTGGCAATGGTTTCTGGGGCTATACTTATTAAGAATGCATATCCATCTGTGAGTTGGCGACTCATTTCCTCTGCTTCTTCTTTTTTGGTATCGTCAGCAGTGTGCTTATCTGGATGCCACTCCTTAACCAAAGTTCGGTAGCTGGTTTTTAATTCCTTTAGATCTATTTCACCTTCTACTTGAAACAGTTTTTTGTATTGATTGATACGCTTCATTTATGCTTTGCTAAAAAACGGTGCAAACCTATCTAAATAAGTGATAATAACTGTTTTCTATTTAGCCCTAGCTCAATCCGGTAATGACACCGTTGTTATCGATGTCCATTCCTTCGCTGGCGGGTATTGCAGGCAAGCCCGGCATACGCATCATATTTCCTAAAATAGGAATAAGGAATCCAGCGCCCGCTGCTATTTCAAATTCACGTACGGTAATTCTAAAACCCGAAGGACGACCTGTTAATTTCTCGTTATCTGAAAATGATTTTTGGGTCTTTGCCATACATATCGGCAAATGATCTAATCCAAGCTTTGCTATGGTTCTTAATCCTGCTTCTGCCTCCGTAGCGTAATCCACACCATCAGCACCGTATATTTCCTTAGCGATAGTTTCTATTTTTTCTTTTACAGGACTCGCCCAGTCATAAAGAGGTTTAAAATTGCTCTTGCCACTTTCAATTTCTTCTACAACAGCTCTAGCCAAATCAGCAGTTCCATTACCTCCTTCAGCCCATCCTTTGCTCAATACCGCTTTCACACCTACGCTAGCGCATTTCTCTATTAGCCAATCAATCTCTTCTTGACTATCAGTATAAAAGTTATTGATTGCTACAACACGCTGCAAGCCAAATTTAGCCATATTTTCAAGGTGTTTTTCTAAGTTAGCAAATCCTTTTTGCACGCGTTCCAAACTAGCATTATTATACTCGTCTGCAGGCGAGCCTCCGTGGTGTCTAAGTGCTCTAATAGTCGCTACAATTACGACAGCTTTAGGTTTTATCCCAGCATAACCACATTTAATATCTAAGAATTTTTCGGCGCCTAAGTCTGCACCAAATCCTGCTTCGGTTACCACATACTCAGATAGACTCATGCCCATTTTGGTAGCAATTATCGTATTGGTTCCTTGGGCTATATTAGCAAACGGACCACCATGAATAATGGCAGGATTATGCTCTAATGTTTGAACTAAATTGGGTTTTATCGCATCCTTAAGCAATAAGGTCATTGCATTTTGAGCATTTAAATCACGCGCATATATAGGCTTTCTATCAAAAGTGTAACCAACGAAAATATTGCCCAACTTCTCTTTCAAATCATCAATACTTTTTACCATACATAGAATAGCCATAACTTCACTTGCTGCCGTTATATTAAAGCCATCTTGTCGAGGAATTCCATTGCCAGTACCGCCTAATCCGATAGTAATATCGCGCAAGGCACGATCATTCATATCTATAACTCGTTTCCAAATAATGGTACGCGGGTCAATACCTAGATTTCTTGTTTTACTCTGAATATTATTATCAATAAGTGCACTAAGTAGATTATTTGCTTTTTCAATAGCTCCAAAATCACCCGTAAAATGAAGATTGATGTCTTCCATCGGTACAACTTGAGAATGGCCTCCACCAGCAGCGCCACCTTTTATCCCAAAAACAGGACCAAGTGACGGTTCACGCAGAACCACTACAGATTTTTTGCCGATTTTATTTAAGCCTTCATTAAGCCCAATAGAAACAGTAGTTTTCCCTTCGCCCGCTGGAGTGGGTGTTAATGCTGTTACGAGTATTAAATTGCTCTTAGCTACCTTATCTTCATCTATAAGACTAAGCGGTAATTTAGCTTTGTATTTACCATATTGTTCTAAATCATCAGCATCTATATTTAACTTAGCAGCGATACTATTTATGTGCTGCATTTCTACTTTTTGGGCAATGTCTAAATCTGTCATACTGTTCTAATTCTAAACGAATATACCATTTGAACCTATTCGCCCATCTTTAAACCTATTCTAAATGTCTAACTTTGGCCGCAGGTAAAAGTCTATCATCACCTTTTTGGTTTTGATAACGATGTACCCTTAAAATCACCTTGATACCATTTAACCCCTAAAATATACACTAATGAGCGATTCTACTAAAACGTATCTAGCCTTAGGAGATAGCTATACTAGCGGCACTTCCATCGCGTTCCCCGTAAATTTTCCCAATCAACTTGCAGATGGCATAAAGGCTGTAACCGGAAAAGGTATAACGGTTAAAATTGTGGCACAAAACGCTTGGAGAACCGACGATTTACAACGAGGAATTAAGCGCAGTGACTTAGACGATACCTATGATCTTATCTCTTTACTTATTGGTGTTAATAATCAATATCAGGGTTTGCCGTTAGCTGATTTCGAGAAAGACTTTAGGCGTCTTTTGGATACTGCCATTACGTATTCGGGGAAAGACCAGAATCGTATTTTTGTACTATCCCTCCCCAATTATGGCTACACACCGTATGGTGCAGAAAAAAAAGAGCAAATCACAACCGAACTAGCGATGTTTAACGCACTTACTCAATCCATATGTGTTGAACTAGGTATTGACTATTATAATATCACAGACATCTCGTTGGAAGCAGAAAATAATTCAGACTATAGAGCGAGTGACAACCTACACCCTTCTGCATTACAATATGCAGCTTGGGTATCATCCATTATAGATCGGGTAATAGCAAAACTAAACTAATGCCCAACGAATCAAGGAATGTTCCACGTATTACTTAATAATGCCCAACGCCTTTCCTACTTTGATAAAAGCTGCTATGGCTTTATCTAAGTGATGTTGATCATGAGCAGCTGACATTTGCACTCTGATTCTCGCCTTACCTTTTGGCACTACGGGGAAATAAAATCCAATTACGTAAATACCTTCTTCAAGCATTCTTGCCGCCATTTCTTGTGCGACATTTGCATCATAAAGCATTAAAGGAACAATGGGATGTACACCTGGGGTGATGTCAAAACCTGCAGCAGTCATTTTCTCACGGAAATAAGTGGTATTGTATTCTAATTTATCGCGTAATTCTGTAGTTTCACTCAGCATATCTAGCACAGCAATGCTCGCTCCTACAATACTCGGGGCTAACGTGTTTGAGAATAAATAAGGACGACTTCTTTGACGCAGCATTTCTACGATCTCTTTTTTACCCGAGGTAAATCCGCCGCTTGCGCCACCTAATGCTTTACCTAAAGTACCTGTTATTATTTCAATTTTGCCCATCACACCGCAATGTTCATGGGTGCCTCTTCCGGTTTTTCCTAAAAATCCTGAGCTATGGCACTCATCTATCATAACGCTTGCATTGTACTTTTCTGCTAACGCTACGATCTTGTCCAACTGAGCAATTGTTCCGTCCATAGAAAAAGAACCATCGGTAACGATTACTCTGTTTCGCTGAGCTTGGGCATCTTGTAATTGCTTTTCCAAGTCTTCCATATCGTTATGATTATACCGGTATCGTACTGCTTTACATAATCTCACCCCATCAATTATACTGGCGTGATTAAGCGCATCTGAAATTATAGCGTCCTCTGCATCAAAAAGCGGTTCGAATACGCCTCCGTTGGCATCAAATGCAGCAGCATAAAGAATGGTGTCTTCCGTGCCTAAGAATTCAGAAATCTTTTGCTCTAATTCCTTATGAATGTCTTGCGTACCACAAATAAAACGTACCGAACTCATGCCATAACCATGCGTATCAATAGCATCTTTTGCCGCTTGTATTACTTTAGGATGAGAACTTAAACCTAGGTAATTATTAGCACAAAAATTAACGACCTCCCCAGCAGTATCCGTCTTAATATCGGCACCTTGAGGCGTGGTGATAATTCGCTCATTTTTATATAATCCAGCTTCTCTGATCTCGGCTAGTTCTTGGTCAAGTTTTGCTTTTAGTGAATCGTACATTTTATTCGTTTTTTAGTATGGGGCAAACATACAAGTCTTTGCGGTGTAGTACAATAGTTCATCCGTTCTCTGCCAATTGAGAATCATTTTAATGCCAAAGTTTCTGTTCTTAGCATAGAACTCGACCAAATAACGACAAAACGATAAAATTACCTAAACTATTTAAGTGGCATAATCGTTGTATCACTATACTTGTAACGACGAAAAAAAATAGATGTCTGAAGATAAAAATAAAGGTAAAACACCTGAAAATCAAAACGGTACACCGAATCCTTTTGATAATAAAAAAGCACAAACCAAGAAACCTAAGTTTAACCCGATATGGATCTATGCCATATTAGCAGCTATCTTTTTAGGTATTACTTTTTTAAATCCTAGCGGAGGACTTAAAAAAGATACCGGCGAAGTGCTCCAAATGATAAAAAATGGAGACGTAGCAAAGCTAAATGTCGTTAATAGAAACAGAGCAGAGGTATATCTTACGAAAGAAGCCAAAGAAAAAGATACCTATAAAAAGGATATTCGCAAGCCTAACTTCCCTGGCGGGGAAGATATTTACACTTACTATCTATCAGATATAGGACCTGCAGATAAGTTCCAAGAAACGATTGATGCTGCACAAATCGATCTAAAACCAGAGCAACGCATTGTAACCAATTGGATAGCAGAGTCAGATCCTTGGGCAAGTCCTATACTTCAAATGTTACTTTGGGTAGGTATTCTTGTACTTGTTTGGATGTTTGTGATGCGCAGAATGAGTGGATCCGGTGGCGCAGGTGGCGGACAATTATTTAGTATTGGCAAGAGCAAAGCACAACTCTTTGATAAAGACACGAAAGTAAATGTGACATTTAAAGATGTTGCGGGACTTGAAGGTGCTAAAGAAGAAGTAATGGAAATTGTAGATTTCCTCAAAAACCCTACAAAATACAGTAATCTAGGTGGCAAAATACCAAAAGGAGCATTGCTAGTAGGCCCTCCAGGTACCGGTAAAACATTACTAGCTAAAGCGGTAGCTGGCGAAGCTGACGTACCCTTTTTCTCTTTATCAGGATCTGATTTTGTGGAAATGTTTGTGGGAGTAGGAGCAAGTAGAGTGAGAGACTTATTCCGTCAAGCAAAGGAAAAAGCGCCTTGTATCATATTTATTGATGAGATAGATGCAATAGGCAGAGCAAGAGGCAAAAATGCCATGCAAGGGGGTAATGACGAACGTGAAAACACCCTAAACCAACTACTTACAGAAATGGATGGTTTTGGTACCGATTCTGGAGTTATAATGCTTGCGGCGACCAATAGAGTAGATATTTTAGACTCTGCATTGCTTAGAGCTGGAAGATTTGATAGACAGATATATGCAGATATGCCTGACTTAAATGAGCGTAGAGCTATCTTTCTAGTACACTTGAAACCTATTAAGGCGGAGGAGAATCTTGACATCGATTTCTTAGCACGTCAGACTCCTGGTTTTAGTGGTGCTGATATTGCAAACATGTGTAACGAAGCAGCGCTTATTGCCGCTCGTTATGACAAAAAAGTAGTAGAAAAACAAGATTTTCTTGATGCGGTAGACAGAATAGTAGGCGGACTTGAAAAGAAAAATAAAGTAATCACACCTGATGAGAAACATGCTGTGGCAGTGCACGAAGCGGGACACGCTACCGTAAGTTGGTTATGCGAACATGCGCACCCATTGGTAAAAGTAACGATAGTTCCTAGAGGAAGAAGCTTAGGTGCTGCGTGGTACTTACCCGACGAACGTCAGATTACACGTACCGAGCAATTACTTGACGAAATGTGTGCCACCCTGGGTGGCAGAGCAGCAGAGAAAGTTATTTTTGATAAAATTAGTACCGGCGCACTTAGTGACTTAGAAAAAGTAACGAAGCAAGCTATGGCTATGGTGAGTATATATGGTTTAAATGAGGCCGTAGGAAATGTTTCATATTATAACATGGATCAAAGTTTTAGTAAACCTTTCAGTGAGAAACAAGCTGCGCTCATGGATGACGAAATTAAAAAACTAACCGATGAACAATATCATAGAGCAATAAAAATAATTGCAGATAATAAAGACAAGGTACTTGCGCTAGCTAATCAATTACTGGACAAAGAAGTTATTTTCAAAGAAGATTTAGAAAAGATATTTGGGATGAGTGCAAGTGATGCCATCGCCAAAAAACTGCTAGATGATCAACTATTAATAGCGGATACGGCAGACATAATAGAAGAAACTATTAAAGCAGTAGAAACGGAAGAAATAGTAGAAACTACAGAGGAAACATCATAAGGAACTCCTGAAAATTAACCTAGACTTAGACCCACAAAAAAAGGAGCTAAAATTGTTAGCTCCTTTTTTTTATATCTCTGGAAGTAACTTAATCCTTCACTTTTGTATACATATATTCAGCCACCTCATCGGGCACTAAGTACTTAATGCTACGTCCCATACGCACAAGACCACGCACATAACTTGCTGATATGTTTAGCATAGGTCCTTTCATCACACGTACTTTCTGATTTTTGGCAAACTCGCCTCCTGGGAACCCTTCTCTGAAATAGGAAAGTATATCGTACTCCATTAATATCTCTTCATGATCTTTCCATTTCTCTAGATGTTGAAGATTATCTGTTCCTAAAATAAGTTGAAACTCTATAGAAGGATGTAGCTCTTTTAATTTTTTAAGCGTGTAAGACGAATACGAAGGAATAGGCATATCAAATTCTATATCGCTTACCTTAAACTGATCATTCCCTTTGATTGCTAATTTCACCATATTTAATCGGTGATCAGCATCCATAATGTCTTTTCCTTTTTTTAATGGGTTTTGCGGAGAAACCACAAACCATACTTCATCTAGCTTTGCTTGGTCTAGCATATATTGACCAATAATTAAGTGTCCGTAATGTATGGGGTTAAATGACCCAAAAAATAATCCTACCTTCATTCTAAACTTCTGATTTTAAAAAACTTGCAACTACCTCTTTTGCGGTAACAAAGGTATCACTTAACACATCGTTAACAATAACTTTATCAAACTGATGTTCAAATTTTAGTTCGGTTTTTGCTTTGGCTATCCTTTCTTCTAATTGAGATGCACTTTCGGTAGAGCGATTTCTCAATCTTTCTTCTAAAATTTCAACAGAAGGCGGTTTAAGAAATAAGGCTAAAGCCCTATCCTGGTAATATTTTTTTATGGCTAGACCACCTTGAACGTCTAAATCAAAAATAACGGTTTTTTTAGCTGCCCAAAGCCGATCTACTTCACTTTTAAGTGTGCCGTAAAAAATCCCGTTATACACTTCTTCGTGCTCTATAAATTTATTTTCTTCAACCGCCTCTAAGAATGCTTCTTTAGTATAAAAATAGTAATCTACGCCATGCGTTTCATTGGGTCTTTTGGCTCTCGTTGTGGCGCTTATGGAGAACTCTAGATCTGGTATTGTATTCAGCAAATGACGTACTACAGTTGTTTTACCACTGCCACTGGGTGCCGAAAATATGATTAATTTGTTTGTCACTTCTGTTTTAGTTTCTGCGTCAACCTCTTCTTGTCCTTGAGTCATTATTCGTATTAAAGTAGGTTAAGTGCTTGCTCCTTTATTTTTTCCAATTCTTCTTTCATGGCGACTACTTCTTTTTGAATACCGGCGTGATTAGCCTTACTCCCCAGTGTATTAATCTCTCGACCCATTTCTTGCGCTATAAAATTTAGCGTTTTACCCTTAGGGTTGTTATCCAGTGCATCACAAAAGTGGTCGCAATGCGTTTTAAGCCTATGCTTTTCTTCGTTAATATCGTATTTCTCTAGATAATAAATGAGTTCCTGTTCAAATCTATTTTTATCAAAAGATTCATCTTCTACCAATTGTTTCAGGTTTTTTTGAAGTCTTTCTTTGGTACTCTCTGTGCGTACAGGTTCTAGTATTTCAATAGCAGGTATGCCTTCAGCAATGGTCTCCGCATAGTTATTTAACAAGCTTCTTAACGTTTCACCTTCTTTAAGTCTAAATGCATCAAAATCTAAGTAGGCTAACTCTCCTACTTCTTTAACCAGGCTATATAAGTCTTCATCCAATTTTTCGTCATCTTGATAAATCACATCTTGCATGGTGGTGGTTATTCTAAAGATGTCGTGCTCAGGCGCACCCAGTTTTTTGCTCAAGTCAAGTAGCTTATGATAATAGGTAGAGGCCAATGCTTCATTTATTTGAATGTCATTTTCATTGGTTTTGTGCTTCACCACGTTTATACTAAGCGTAGCACTTCCTCGTTCTATTTTTTTGCCAAACGTGTTTCTAATTTCTATTTCTTTAGGCATTAGAAAACGAGGCACACGTATATTGAGGTCTAGGTACTTACCGTTTAGACTTCGAAGCTCTACCTTCACGCTATAGTTTTCGGTATGTTTTTCGGCCATACCATAGCCCGTCATTGATCGAATCATTATAATGCTGGCAAATATAAGTGCAAGATAATAGCAGTGATTATAGTCTTGCTTTATTACACGTAAAAATAAGCATTTTGCATGTCATCAATTTATAGTGGTATACATATTATAAGTCCGCTACTAAAGGAGGCTTCACTATAACAGGACTCAGTCTTTGTCATTTTTCTGCTCGTATAACTGGGATAAATGATGAAAATGTGGAAATAAAATGGAGAGTAAAGGGAGACATTGATAATTAGCGTATTTTTAATGAAATACGCATAAATTAAACTTGTAAAAATGATATTAAGACATACACTTACGAACAGTTATGTGATGAATCTGTGAAAATTAAGTTCTGTAAATAATCACTTCCTCCTATTCACCAGCCAAAGTCCCAAAATGATAAGCAATCCGAAACCAGCTTTACTCCAAGTTAGCACATCCGTGCCTAATGCTATAGCTATAAGTGCAGCGAGCAACGGTTGTAAGTAGATATAGCTGCCGGCGAGCGTGCTGCTGCTGTTTTGTACTGCCCACACATTGAGTATATAATTTGCAATGGTGACAAATAGCACCACAAAAACCAAGGCAAAAATGGCTTTGTCTTTAAAGCTAGACCAATCTACCGCTACAAACTCGCTATACCCCACAGGCAGCACCAATACAAAACCAATCATAAACATAAAAGCGGTTACGGTAGTAGCCTTGTATTTTTTTAGCAATCTCGCTACGTAGTACAAATGAAAAGCAAAACTAGATGCATTCAGCATAATCAATAAGTCGCCTACAAATCCGTCACTACTCAGCGAAAAAGTGCCCACTTTCATCAATAAGACAGCACCCATAAAAGCAATGAATATACCCAAATACACATTGAACTTTATGTGGGTTTTGCTCCCTATGGCAGTATATAAAACTACCATTATAGGAGAAATCATCA
>Ga0115566_10004474_pt1 | contig 11114 bp, 14 predicted proteins | sample COGITO_mtgs_1204_3_FD_87173 | JGI IMG/M metagenome (GOLD analysis project Ga0115566, IMG submission 87173) | Pelagic marine microbial communities from North Sea - COGITO_mtgs_120405 | ecosystem: Environmental > Aquatic > Marine > Epipelagic | place: Germany:Helgoland, sampling site Kabeltonne...
ATCAATGTAAACAACGATGGAGCAATCTTACTAAATTCATCTTCTTTTATTTTTTCTGCAAGTGTGTGTAAGAACATCCACACAGGAGGCCCCCATTTGTTCATTGACATATAAAATAGTTGAGATAATAAATATAAAGCTTTTTCGAGTAATTGAAACATATGCCAACATATAATATAGAAGGTGATGTGGATTTTTATGCAATGTTGAATGAAGTTGTAGAAGATGATTGTATAAGCGATGATAAAAAGACATGTCTAATTACAAATATGCCACTTGACAATACAAGAATTCAAATGTCATGTGGACACGAGTTTAATTATGAACCATTGTTTAATGATATTGTGAATCACAAAAAGACGTTTAATGTGATGGAGCGGAATCGTTTGAGGACAGGACATATTCGATGTCCGTATTGTAGGAATATACAGAGTCAGTTATTACCCTATATAGAAAATGATAAATACCCAAAAATTCATGGAGTTAACTTTATATGTCCAGTCCAGACGGAAAATGAAAAGAATCACGGCGGACGGAGTTGTTGTGATTGGGGGTCATGTATGAATAATTATGCGATTAAGTATTCGCCAATATTAAAAAAGTCATTCTGTATTTATCATACGAAAATGGGTATGAAGGCTTTATTGAATCAAAAGAAACTTGAAGTAAAAAAGGCAAAGGAAGATGCCAAGCTTGCAAAGATTAAAGCGAGGGAAGATGCCAAGATTGCAAAGGAAGACGCCAAGATTGCAAAGATTAAAGCAAAGGAAGATGCCAAGATTGCAAAGCTCCAAGCAAAGGAAGATGCCAAGATTGCAAAGCTTCAAGGTAAAAATGTAAAGATCAATGTAGATAAATGTGCAAATAATCCCATTGTAACGACTGATGTAAATTCAGTAATTTCTGGTGGATGTAATTGGGTTATGGTATCTGGTAAGAACAAAGGTAAATTATGTGGGAGTAAAATCAAAGAAAATAATTGTTGTTCTCGACATATTGGTAAAACAATATTAACAATAAAACCTATCTAAACTTATTATGTCACTTAATACTAATAATATGGAGACGAAAGAAGAACTTGTTGAAAAAATCAAGGAGTGGATCAATATAGATAATGAAATTGTCAAACTTAATAAGGAGGTTAAAGATCGTAAATTGAAAAAGAAACAATTGACAGATTCTTTAGTTGATGTAATGAAGAGTAATGAGATTGATTGTTTTGATATTAATGGAGGGAGTCTTGTTTTCAAAAAGAATAAAACTAAGAAACCGATAAACGGAAAGTCTTTAATGGCTGCATTGCAAACGTATTTCGACAAGGATTCTATTCAGGCAGAGGAAGTTGCCAAATTTGTAATGGATTCTCGCGAAGAAACGATTAAGGAAACAATACGGCGTAAAATAGATAAATAAATAAAATTACCACTAATTAAATAATATGAATTGTAGTGATGATGTAACCGATGATGAAATGACAAATCACATTGCTGATTTGAGCGACGAAAGAAGAGAGAATCTATTTAGTTTTGTTGATAGTATTGGAAAAGACCAAATTGACACAAACGAACAGAATAATAATGAAATCTCTGGATATTTGAATGATTTGAATATAGAAGATAATTCAATTTCAACTGATTATGTTGTACCTAAAATTTCAGGATTGAGACAAGATTTATCAGCGTTTCTTACAAACAATCATGATAGATTATCAAACTCATCAATAAAAATGTGCAGTTATCATATTAATACTAGTGTTAAAGAATCTCCATTTGTTCAGTATTTTTTATTCAAACGTAACATGATTGATGGAGATATATTTGAATTACCCAGCTTCCCATATAAAACGTCACTTGAAGTAATTACAAAAAGTATTACAATTATGGAAATGATGAGTAAAGTATATTATCGCGATGCAACATATTCATACAAAGGGTTTGAATATAATGGAAAGGACTTGTATTTATTTTTCGACTGCAGTTCATTCAAAATATCAACTGCTAGTTTGACAAAAAATCATGATTTATGGTTAGTCTTGGTAGACGAAATTATAAACCACAAATCTGTTTGTGGAATTGGGATTGATCCATATACATCATCTTATTTTGAATCAAACCAAGATCTTCTGTATATTACAAATAAAACTGGCAATATTTATGAATCCCCAATTGTAGCCTATACAGGGTGTAATAAAGATCAGTATGAATTTGAATCTTTTTTTGGCTCGTCCCCTGGAGGAGAAGATGCAATTTTAGGAAATTATTCCTATTTTACAGATTTTTCTAGATCTATTAAAAACTGCACAAAGGATAAAGATAAGATTGGTGGGATTGTTCGTTATGCGATTTTTCCAGGAGATATGAAGATTAAATTGAATGGACATGATGACCCGGAGGACGATTCACATGTGACATATGACATGTTGTCAGCGTGCGAAAACAATACAGATGCGCACAAGCAATTAACTTTGACGATGCGACTCGCAGATAGAAGTGGTTGTTGGGCTATCTTAAATGACAGTGTTTATATAGGAGATGTTGAATTAGATGACGGTTCTCGCTATGATAATGCACCATTATGGTGTTTAAAGAGATATGAACAGCAGTGTGTTATGTCTTGTCATTTGATTAATAAAAATTCAATCATCGGCGATAACTTGGAAGATGAATGTGAATTCGCGATGCTTTAATTGTGGTATTATTTGATAAATAAAAATCAAATAATATATTATATGGATTATACGCAGATAGCATGGATTCTATTTTTGACATATGTATTTTTGTATGTAGTGCTTAAGATATTGGATTTTTATGGAATAGGGTCAGACGTATATGGGATATATGTTGGGTTTTTAATATTCATTTTGTTGTCGATTGTAATTTTACCTCATTCATATTCTATTATAGACGAGTAACTAATTATACGTACGAATCATTTAGAAGGGTATCGCTGCTATTTACATCGGTTGGATCATGTATGTTACCGTTACCAGATTTAGCAGTCTTTATCTTTTTGATATCAATAATTATAGTTTTTAACAGGGAAATCTCGATTTTTGTTTTAAGATTGTCAATAATTTCATCATCTAACGGATAACGATTGTTCATTTTATAGAAACCATTTTTGAATTCTATCACGATTTTTTCGTATGTTTTAGTCATATCCTTCTTTTTGGACAGTTCAATATTTTTTGTGTGGATCTCTTCCCGGAGTCGTTTATCAATATTTTCTTCATTTAACCAAGGATTACGGAATGTTTCAGTGCTTACAAGAACATCGCAAATTTCGGGCTTTGATATAGCTTCATAATATTCACTATCTTTGAAGGATTCTTTGAATGATTCAATAACTTTGTCTGGAATCACTGGACTCGTTTCTATGAGGCGATCAAATTCCTCTTTACACATTTTAATCATTTGCACAACATGTATTCTTTCGGCTGGATGTTTTGCTAATTCAATTTTAACATTACGATAAAACTTGTCCCACGCAATACTACCTACACGATGAGCCTCATTTAATTGGGTAATCTTTAAAAATTGTTGAATTGTTGATATAATACCTGCAAGTAGATTAAATCCACCAACCGCCATAACAAATGGATTTTGCCATTCAGCAGGAACACGATCCTGTGCAAAGTTTGCTGTTCCTGTTAGGGTTGAAATAATAATTACCGGGATTGTATACCATGCGTTTAATTTTGAATATAATGCATTTGAACGCGAATGTAACCAGCGATAACACATTGCTTTATCTGCCCATTCAATAAGAATCTTTTCGTGTTCTTTGGACCAGTTGATTTCTGCACCACTTCGAGAAACCAACTTGATTTTTTCACCGTCAGATTCTTCGTTTGTTGGTTTTGACGCGGGAGTGTTCATGTATAAATTATATATATATATGAACACAAAAAAATAAAATGGATATATTATATATAATATATAATATGGACAACAAGGTGACAGAGTTGAAAACTCAATTTACAGACATTTCAAACATCGTGGACGAGAATGAAAAAATCTTTGATTTATTAGATGGTCGTGTTTTAAAGTTAAAAGAAACATACGCAGAATTTATATTATCTAATCAGGAAAATTTCTATGTTTTTGGATTAGATTCTTTTCATTTTCAAGGAAAATTAATTGATATTGAATATGAAGATATGCGCCGTATGTTTTTATCTATAATTAATCGTATGTATGGAGAATACTATAAATTGTATAAAATAATTGTTCAGTATATTGATGAAGAAATAGAAGACAATAAAATAAAAGGTATGACTAAATTAAACGCATATCCAGTTTACCTTGATTTAGAACCGTTTAAACAATATGGTTTTGATATTATTCAAACACTACACGACGATTTATTAACATTGGTCGTGATGTTAAATAGTAAATTAGATACTAAAGAGACTGAATTGAATGGATACAAAATTAAAAAAAATATTGGGTTGAGTATTGATAATTTTGTGAACTCGTTTAATTACACAAATGTTATCTTAAGAGAACGAATTAATCTTTTTGTGTCTTATATAGATTTTTTTCATAAGATGCATTCAAAATATATATTGCGATTTTTAACTAAACTAAAGCTTATGTATAGTCAAGTTAGTCATGATATTAAATTTGAAGATAATGCAAAATTGAAAAAAGGTGACCAGAAAAATATTGTGAATAATCTAAAAGGTGACAAGATCGATAAAGAAATTCTTCGATCGTTGAAGGAATGTTTAACCGAATACGGGAGTGAAGATTCTAGTGATGATGAATCTAATAGTAGCATATCATTTAGCCCACAACATTCTCCTGTTCGTGCAGGGGAAATGAAAGCTCAGTTTGACAATAACATTATTGAACTCGAAATACGCGAGAAAGAAGAAGAAGAAGAAGAAGAAGAAATAACTTGTGATACTGACAGTATATTGGAAGATGATGTTGTAAAACCATTGGAAAATGTAGGTCTGGATCCTGATATAGAATACGTACAGGTCGTAGAAGTAGAACCGGTCGTAGAAGAAGAACCAGTCGTAGAACAGGTCGTAGAACAGGTCGTAGAACAGGTCGTAGAACAGGTCGTAGAACAGGTCGTAGAAGTAGAACCGGTCGTAGAAGTAGAATCAGTCATAGAAGAAAAATCAGTCATAGAACAGGTCGTAGAACAGGTCGTAGAACAGGTCGTAGAAATTGAGGAAAATAAGAAGGACGACGAATCGGGTAGTCTCTAAGTATCAATTTAAATACTATAAAAATTGAAATAAAGTTATTGTTGTTAAATATAGTATAAAGACAGATAGTATGGAACGAAGAATTAATAAGAAGATTGAAGCATATGTTAGCAAGTTTAAGGATGATATTCGAGACAAAACTGTGGCACTTGGTATAAATACAGAACAATCAAATGCATTCTTACAGTTTGTATATGATTATGACAGGTTAAATTTCGATAAGGATGATTTTGCGAAGCGTAAACGTGTTAAGAATATTGTTCCGTTCTTTGATAGGTGCTGTGCTAAACGAGCGAACGGTGAACAGTGCACGAGACGTCGAAAGGACGATACAAACGAGTATTGTGGTACACATTTAAAGGGTACTCCACATGGAGTTATCGAAACAGTTGAAGGTGGAAATGTGGCCACTACAAAGAAGATTGAGGTTTGGGCACATGATATTCAAGGCATCATTTATTATATTGATAATAACAGCAATGTTTATCAAGCCGAAGATATTGTTAACAATAAGGAGAATCCTAATATTATTGCCAAATATGTCAAGAATGGTGACAAATATAGTATTCCTGAGTTTGGTATTTAGTATATTGTCTTCGTAAAAAACTGACTATAAAATTATTTTTTATTATAAAAGAATAATGGATAATTCCGTAATTAATATTTTTAAGAGTGTTGGTATACCAGTGTCCTCGAAAACTGACATGATTGGAGTTGTGATTCCCAGAGAAGAACTTCTTAATATGAACATTTACAACAGTATTCGTAGCGATATTATCGATTTAAAACTTGTGTTTAGCTCGTCTGCATTTACTTGTTTACATAAAGATGCGTCTAAGGCGCAAAAGTGGCCACTTCTTAATCTTGTTCGTCAATTGTTACTTATGTATGGAATGGTCCTAGAACCATTGCGAAAGGCAGATGGTTACACAAAAGAGGGTGTTAAGAAATTCAAACGTTTTTTTGTTATAAAGTCAAAAAAAATAATAAAAACAGATGATACTGTTGATAATGATACACACATTTTGAACGTAACTATTTAATTTAATTAGTTCCGTTTCTTCAAGTTATAGCATTGTAAATTATCTATACATAATTCAGTATTTTTGTATATTTTTCTACGTTGTAATACATATTCAAATAATTGAAGTGTATCTCCGTATTTCAAGTTATTTCGATACTGATTATATCGACACTTCTTTCGTGATATTATTATATCAGTATAAATATCGTATATATTTTTCTCATGATTGATCATGTCCATACATCGAACATGATTTATTTTCTGTAATAATTTGACAAGACATTTATTAAAGTCTAATTTATATCTGTTATCATAACTCCATATGATATCAAGTAGCTCTTTGGGTAAACGTCGGTATCCTGCTTTAAAAACCATAGTATTGTGTATATGTTCTTTTTAGAAGTAGGTTGTTAGATGTCAATTTTTTATTAAACTGTAAAAAATAATTTCTTGTGTTTATATAATTATATGGGAAAATCTATTGAATATAAATATGATATATACAGAATAATCATTTTGACATTTATAGTGACAGCCTTATATGATGTTTTACTTCGAACAATTGTGCTGTATAAACCAATACCATTTATAACTGATTTTTTCCCGTTTATACGATATTTACAACCTTATTTTACAAAACATACATTATTGGCCGCTGCGTTACTTGCTGGGTTTGTTGGCGCAACAACACAGGCAATTATATTGTATTTTATGCAATTCCCTAGAGAAACTAGTTCGACAAAATATATACTGGGGTTTATGTTATGGTCTTTTATTATGAGTGCTTTATACGGTTTTGTAATGAAGGCGACTACATTATTTCCACATTTAGAAAAATATTATTATGAAAAATTGGGACTATTTAAAAGTTTATATCATGATGGTATTTCTGGTTTAATCGTTCAAATGTCATTACTATTTCTACTGAATTATGTATAATTAATTATATGATCATATATTATAATGAAGTCGATGAGAAAAACAAGAAAACAACCAACAAAGGGATGGGCTAAAAGGAGCCCTGGTGGGCATCAACGAACTGTTATGTTGAAAAAGTGCGGCAGGAAGTGCTTTTTAGGACCCAAAAAAAGTTTCCCTATATGTAACAAAGGAACCTGTAAAATAAACCCAAAGGGAGTTTATTCTGCATTTGTGAGAGCACGGGAATGGGGTAAACGAAAAAGTACATACAAAACATCAAAACCTACACATGGACGCAGAACATATTTATCGATACAGAAAAAGGCAAAAAGGATTCTTAACCGATATGGTTATAAAAATGTAGGTAAGAAATAATAACTCAATTATTTATAGAGTACATAAATAATTGAATAACTAAGGATAATGTTAATAACAAAGTGATATAAATATGTTGCGAATTACTATAAAAGATGTTATTCCTTTATAGTTTACTACTCGGTATAACCGGAGTTTGTAGTTTGTTTGTATATGACGAAAATGTTGCAATGGTGAGTTTAAAGCTATCACAGTCGGCATATTGTTTGAACACTACAAGTAATTGGGATTGTTCTACGTGTGATGGTATCAATACGTTATATAGTGTAATCGAAAACAAAGGGTCTCAGGCGATTGTTGGGTATAATGAACCGAATGATGCTATTTTTGTTGCATTTCGCGGTTCTGAAAACATTCAAAACTGGATAAATAATATTCGTATATCGAAAGTAAATCCTTATCCTGAGTTTGCGGATATATCAGTTGAAAAGGGTTTTTATGTGTCTTATCAAAACATCAAACCTCAAATCGAGTCAAATGTACGAGTATTAAGTGAAAAATACAATACAAATAGTATTATGGTGACAGGACACTCTTTAGGCGGAGCCATGGCATCGTTGATGGTTTTTGACGTATTGAACGGTGTTTATGATAATGTTAATTTGTTGCCTTTTTTTACCTTTGGTTCGCCTCGTGTTGGAAATAACGAATTTGTCTCGAAAATGAATAGTTATAAATCCCAGATGTTTCGAGTTACGCATTATTATGATATTGTACCACATGTTCCAGAAGAAGTGTTGGGTTATCTACATATAACAAATGAAATATGGTATAATGAAGATAATACACAATATACACAATGTAACGATTTACATGAAGTAGAGGATTCACAATGTTCAGATTCTTGTGCACCGATACACTGTACTAGTACAGATGATCATATGTATTACATATATTTGGAGATGGGTTCAAGTAATTGTTAGTATTTAACGTAATATTTTAAATATAAACGGATTTTTTAAGTAACCGTTTTATGTATAAAATACAATGAGTTTATAATTATTAATATTTTTAGTAATAATTATAAATGGAAGAAATAGGCACTATTGAAGATAAATATAATGAAGAATTTCAGGATAATCATACACAATCAATTATTTTAAAAGAAAAGGATGGTATTACCATATCACGCACATTCGAAGGGAAATATGATATTAATTTTGAAATGACCCAATTTTTACATATGCCAAGTTTTATAGATTTTAGTATATTCAAGATTATCATGGATTTAAATGAGGATATATTTGAAACCAGTAATATAGATATTATAAGCAACAACGAAGCTGTAATAACTGTAAATTTCAAACAATATTTAAGTGATCTTGGCATACAAAGTTTAAATCAATGTTTACGTATTATAAAAATGCATGAGGTAATCGATGGGGAAATTAGAAAAACAGTTTTTCATATAAATACAATCGTAAATGATAATAATCTTATTGCAGAAACATTACAGAATAGTTCCTTTGTAGAATGTACGTTTCTAACAAATAATACAGTTTCTATCAATATAAATCAATCTACGACAAATGATATAATTTTGCCATTTGCAGAAAGGATGGGTGTTAATGTTTCAGGTAAAATCATTTCCAGATTAAAACAATTTATAGAAAATATGGGTAATATATAATAATGTCAAAATTACATACATGTTTTTTGTTTGTTAAAAATGTTGTGTGTGTGGTTAATACTGTATTTGTCACTTCATATGAAGGATTAATTTATTGTTTTACGGGTGATTTCGATACATTCACGAGGAATGTCGCAAAAAAATTATCGGGTTTAAATATTTTGTATGTGAAATTATTTCAAGCGTTTGCGAATAATAATAAATTAATAAGTGAGCATACGAATCAAATTTTTCTAGAATATACAGATAACGCACCGTTCACTATAGATGATATAGATTTGGATATGTTGAATGAATATAAAAATGAATATAAAATAGATTGTGATATAATGAACCCCATGAATTCTGGTATGATTTCTTTGATATACCCGGCATATGACACGATTAACAACAGAGATGTAATATTAAAGGTGAAACGTCTTAGAATAGAGAAAAAATTAGATGATGCAATTGATAATATCACATTTCTTTTATATTTTTTGTCATGGATACCATTGTTACAAAATTTCGAAATACCATCTATTATTAACAAAAATATACAGATTTTAAAACAACAGACCGATTTTCATATAGAGAAAAAAAATATGATTATGATGAAGGATAAGTGTAAATGTTTGAACTATGTGCATATTCCAGAGGTATATGAAAATTTAAATAATGATTCAATTTATTCAAACATGATTGCTATGGAGTATATACATGGTGAAACGATTGATAATATTCCGCAGAAATATCATATGGCATATGCAAAGTTAATTGTTAAATTTGGTCTTGGGTCTTTTATAAATTCGAATAGCTTTCATGGGGATCTTCATAGTGGTAATATTATTTTCATATTAAATGAATGTGGACCGGGACCAATGCATAAAGTGGGTATTATTGATTGGGGTATATTATTAGAAATTGAAAAAAATGTTTGTAACTCTATTCTTGATTTCTTATTGGATGTATTTAATGTTTCTAGTGAAACAAGTGCAAAAAAAATTATAACAAATATTCTGCTTGAACCAAAGGAGGTTGTTGATAATCTGGATGTTTCTCATTATAATCGCATAGTTTCGATATGTGCAGAAATAATAGATGAAATTCTTATAAAAGACACCGAAGCTAGTCATATACATATATTCGAAGCGGTACATACGATAAACGATTATTTTAAATCAAATGATATGTTTTCTTTGGGAATTCGACCTAGTGTTGGTTTTGTCAAATTACAAATGGCTCTTGCAATGACAAATAATATAACTTTACGGTTATGTAAAAATAAATATAAAAAATGTTTGAGAGAAGTGTTGGCCGAAATAATGCCAAAAGACGTTTTTGAATGGTAAAAAACAGTGTCTTCTTTTTTTCTAAATAAATAGAAAAAAAGAAATAGAAATTAAAGTTTTTTCACTCATTTGAGAATAAAAAATTGAATTACTTTTTTTTGAGTATGTGGGTAGTATCAAATAAGTCAATTAAGATTAAAATCAATTCAATTCAAAATGTCCGTCGTAACAAGAGTGTATAACAAGTCTTCCGCAGTGATTCGCAAGAATCTGTGTATGGATACGAAGAAGCAACTGGTTCGAATGTGTTCTCTACACGTGAAAGAGGCGAAGAAGAGTATTCGCGCGTATAACAAGGAGACTGCAAAGTCCGCCAAGTTTGAGGCCCGGGAGTGGGCCAAGCAAGACAAGCTTAACAGCAAGATTCGTGCCAAGCAGGCGAAGGATCACGCCAAGGAGGTCCAGGAGTCGAGCAAGATTCGCGCCAAGCAGGCCAAGTTGGATCTCAAAGCAACCAAGCTTCAAGAGAAGGAACTTGCCAAGTTTCACGCCAAGTTGGAGCTCAAAGCATCCAAGCTTCAAGCCAAGGAGCAAGCCAAGGAGTCCAAACTTCAGGCCAAGGAGCAAGCCAAGCAGTCCAAACTTCAGGCCAAGGAAGCAGCCAAGCAG
>Ga0115566_10004476_pt1 | contig 11111 bp, 9 predicted proteins | sample COGITO_mtgs_1204_3_FD_87173 | JGI IMG/M metagenome (GOLD analysis project Ga0115566, IMG submission 87173) | Pelagic marine microbial communities from North Sea - COGITO_mtgs_120405 | ecosystem: Environmental > Aquatic > Marine > Epipelagic | place: Germany:Helgoland, sampling site Kabeltonne...
AGGCCGTCGTCCTCGGTCCCGTCCTCCCACACCACGCTCATCGTCCGCTTCTCGCCGCTTACCATCGAGCCGGGGTCCAGCGTCGTGGTCCGCTCCGCGTCGCTCACCATCGCCTCCCGTCTGTCGTCGCCGTTGGACTTCGGCGGCCATCGGAGCCTTGCCCAGTGCGGCCCCCCGCCGGGCGCGGGGATCGGGTCACCGCTCGGGGACACGGCCTCCGCGCCGGTCTCCACCGGACGAATCCGTTCACCCACCGCGGGTAGCCACGCCGACGTCATCGCCCGGTCGTACCCCCCGACGCGACACGGCGAAGTGGGCGGCGGCGGCGATGGGATATCGCACTTTCGTGGGCGCGACGATATGGCGGACGACGACGAGGTGGACCCGTTCGATGCCATGATGGGTATCGACGCCGAGGAGTTCGCCGAGCTCCTCGATGAGTCCGATGGCTTGGACGGCGACGGGGAGGCGACGGACGCGCCGAAGCTGCACCGCGGCGGGGTGCCCGTGGTGGACTTGGCGGACCTCACGCCGGAGACGTTCGCGCAGAGGTTCATGTCGCCGCGACTGCCCGTGGTGCTCCGCGGGCACGACATGGACCTGACGGCGGATCGCCTTCGCGAGTCGCACGGCGACGTGGTGGTCCCGCTCGACGTCACGGATGCCGCGACTCGAACGGACGTGCGGCTCGGCACGTTCCTCGATGCGGTCGCCTCGAGCTCGGGCGGAGGCGAGCAATATCGGCACCGGTACCTTCGGAACCTGCAGATGCACGAGTGGTTCCCGGAGGAGGCTGCGAAGCTGTCGTTGCCACTGTGCTTCGGCGATAACATGCTGAACGACACTGGGAAGGTACCGAGCTGCCCGGCGAACTGGCGACGGTGGTTCGAGCTGTTCGTATGCCACCCAACGTGTCCCGGGTTCCCGTTCCTGCACCGAGACACGTGCCACGTGCACGCCGCGTCCATTCAGATGGAGGGAACCAAACGGTTCACGCTGTTCCACCCCGACGACGCGCCTTTCCTCTATCCCACAGGGCACACCGGGTGCCGGAGCGGGATCGACCCGGCAGCTTTCAGTGCACATGGGATCGACCGCGAGTTGCTGGGCAAATACCCGGCGTTGGCGCACGCGCGGCGGATGCAAGTAGACGTTGGGGGGGGTGAAATTTTGTTGGTCCCCGCCGACTGGTGGCACACGGCGAGGGCGATCGGTGAAGGCGTGAGCGTGAGCGTGGCGGCGAGTTTCGTGGACGAGCAGGGGTTGGATGCGTTCCTGGACGCGTACGGGGAGTTCGAGGCGATGCGTTCGCTCGTCAAGCACGGCGCGGGAGTCATCACCTAGAGTAGCGGGACTTGTAGAATTAGACAACTTAGGAGACCAACCCCTTTACGAACTTTAGCGGCTTGGCCGCTTGAAAGATGACCTTGACCAGCCACAGTCCACCGAGCCGCACCGGATACAGCGCCATCCACGCGTAAGAAAACCCGTTCACCACGAGGACCGCCTCGATGGGCTTCGGGCCCATCCCGAAGTGCCAACCGATGAACGTTATTGTCAATCCGACTCCCGCAATTAGCCCCGCGATGAGATCGTCAGCCTTTCCGATGAAGGGTATCCAGTTGGGGATGAGGTCCAGGGGAAGTTGGCGGTAAGTCATCGCGACCACGAACACCATCGTGCCGAAGCTGATCAAGACCCTGGCGGACGCCCACTTCATGGGGTTGTAGACGTCGTTTTCCTCCATGCCCTGCGGTTGTCGTGGAATTCATCAGCGCAATTCGCGCGCTAAATTTGGGAAGTGGAAGCGCACCGTGTACGTGAGCCACATGGGGGGCATGGTCGCCATGAACGCCATCAGCATCGCCTGCTTCATGCTGACCCTGGCGGCTCTTTTGAGCGCGTTCGTAGCGCGTTTAACCACCATCGTTGACGTGCGAAGTGCGTGCGTACGTTTTGGGGAATTCTTGCACTTTCGTTTTCCTAACAATCCTAAAATTATTGCCCGACGCCGTTGGGGTTCATATTCCTCGGCCCACCGCTCCCGTACTTCCCTCCGCGCCTCTTCCCGCGGCTGTACGGCTTGTACCGATCCCTGTCCCTGTCCCTGTCCCTATCCCGTGACCTGTCCCTACCCCTGTCCCGTGACCGCGACCGGGACCGCCGGCGCTTCACCGGCGAACGCGTCCGGTTCCTGTCGTCACGCCGCGGCGACTGCGTCCTCGACCTGCTCCGACCCCGCCCTCCCCTCTCGTCCTTTGGGCTCCTCCCCCGCCCGCCCCTCTCGTCCTTTGGGCTCCTCCCCCTCCCTGCTCCCTCGGCATCGCCCCCCTCGGCGCGCTTGGCCGCCATCTCCGCGGCGCGTTGCGCGTGTAGGTTCGCCTGTAACTCCAACGCTTTGTTGAGTCGGTTTTGGTGTTCTCGCGCGGCGGCGTCGGCGGCGGACTCCACCACGGCGAACTGCGCGGCGGTGGGCTTGAACGGCGGCTCGTGCGGGTTGGGCTGTTGACGGACAGACGCGGCGGGTTCGACGCGCATGTTTCGTCCGTCCAGGGGCATGCCGTTGAGCTTGAGCGCGGATCTCGCCTGCTCCACGGTGGCCATCTCGACAAAGCCGTACTGCTTCCCGTGTTGCATTCGAGCGTTCATCACCTCGCCGCAGTGCGCGAAGAGTTGCCTGAGCTGCGCGGCGGTGACGTTCATGGTGAGGTTGCCGACGTGTAACTGCGCCGTGGTGACCTCGATCGGCTCGGACTCACTCGCCGGGGCGGCGCCTGGCGCGTCACCGCCTTCACCCGGGACGGCGCCGGGGACCACCCCGGGGATGGGCTTCACCGATGTCATCTGGCCGGGGATCCCGCTGAAGAAGACGGGGTACGGTGAGCCCGCGATGGGGGATCCGTCCAGCTCGGCGGATACGCTGTAGTCGCCGCGGCCGTCCACCGTGTATCCGCACGTGTACGAGCCGTCGTTGTTGTCCACGATCCGCGTCGGTATCGGGCAGTCCCCGCTTGTTGAGGCGTGAAGGCCGACGCGGAGGACCGAGATCTGAATCTTCGCGCCCCCGGTTCTGATCCGCGAGCCGTCTGCGTCCGCGCATGTGATCGTGAACTGCGCCTCCACACCCGCCGCGCCCCCTCCGATGCCCGGGCCCGTGGCGTTGCATTTCATCGCGAACGGCACCGGCTGCTCCGACATGGATACACCCTGCATGTCGACTCCGGCGCGCTCTTAGGTATGAAATGACGAAACGTCGGCTGCTGACTGTGACTGGATAAAAGCTTCAGACTCGTCAGTTCGAATGGCGCGCGAGGACGACGCCGAGGAGGAGGCCGAGGAGGCGCGTGAGCGCCGACTCGAAGCCAGGGATGGCGCCGGGCGTCGCATGCGTCGGAAGATTGGAATTCTCGCCGCGATGCATCTCGCGACCGTGTGGCTATCGTGCATGGGACGGGGCGAGCACAGGGCGAGGTCGTGGCACCCTCCCTTTTCGCCGCGCGAGATGAGGACGGCGGTCGTGGACGCGTACACCCCGTCCGCGGGTCTGCTGGACCTCGCCGTGCTCACCCTCGTGCGCATCGTATACCTCGGCGTCATCGTCTCGTTCGCGGGCACGTCCGACGAGCGCCGCGCGGTGTTCGGGTACGTGAAGATCGGTGTCTGCGCGCTGATGTGCTCGCTGTTAACCGCGAAGGGCGTCGCGCACCTCCCCGACCTCTATGACTCGTCGAGGGACCAGGCCATCTTCTGGTCCGCGTGGCTCATCGCCTTCTGCTCGGTGACGGTGGAGATGCGCGTGAGCGACGATGCGCTCGCGCGCGCGGACGAACGCGCGGCGTCGGCGTCGGCGTCGGCGAGGCCGTTGGACGGCGTCGACACCGAACCCCTGCTGGGCCGAGCCGAGACGCGATTCGGCCATCTCGGCGACGAACCCGGCATCGACGAGGAGGACGGCGTGATGTCGGACTCCACGATGGCGGAGAGGCGTAGACGACGGAAGAAGGACAAGAGCGGGACGTTCGTGGCGCTCCTGCGTTTGTCGTACCCGGACTTGCCGCTGCTCTCGGTTGCGTTTTTGTTTCTGGTGCTGTACGCCGTGGCGGCTGCGTCCATTCCGCACTTCACGGGCGAGCTGGTGGACGCGGTGGCCATCGACAGGGATGAATCCGCGTTCAAGACGTACAGCCTCACCTTGCTCATCGCCGCGCTGCTCAGCGGTATCTTCGCGGGTCTGCGCGGGAGCATATTCACCGTGCAGATGGCGCGTTTAAACAGCCGGCTGAGAAGGCGGCTGTTCGACACCATCCTGTCGCAGGATGTCGGTTTCTTCGACAAGAACAAGACCGGTGACCTGTCGTCCAGGCTGAACAACGACTGCAGCACGGTGAGTAACGCGCTCAGCCTCAACATTAACATCCTGCTCAGAAACAGCGTCAACGTTTTGGGCGTCATGTGCTTCATGCTGGCGCTCTCGTGGCCGCTCACGGCGGTGACCCTGGCATCCGTGCCGCCCACGATCGCCATCTCCAAAATATACGGCTCCTACTTCAAGAAAATATCGAAGAGGACGCAAAAGGCTCTCGCGGAGGCGACGGAGGTTGCGGAGGAGTCCCTCGGCGGCCTGAGGACCATCAGGGCCTTCGCCGGGGAGCCCTTCTCCTCGGCTGACTTTTCCGCAAAGCTCGGTGAATTTTGCAGACAAAACTCCATCGAGGCTAGGTACGTCGTCGGGTACACCTTCCTGTACACGTTCCTACCCATGGTCATCACCGTGCTGGTGCTGTGGTACGGCGGGATGCTGGTGCTCCACGACATGCTCAACCCCGGCGCCCTGGTGTCCTTCATGCTCTACCAGCAGCAACTCACCAGCTGCTTCGGCGCCATCGGAGACGTCTTCACGTCAATCACAACCGCGCTGGGAGCCGCCGAGAAGGTCTTCGAGCTCATAGCCACCCCACCGGGGTTCGAGACGTGGCCTGGTAAAACCGGGGACCGTACCGTCGGTGTCCACGGGGAGGTGTCCGTGGTCAAGCCGAGGCTCGTCCCTGATACGTGCGACGGACACCTGGCGCTCGTAGGGGTTAATTTCGCGTACCCGGCTCGGCCCGAGCGGCAAGTGCTGTTCGAACTGGATCTACGCGTGAAACCCGGTGAGACGGTGGCGCTCGTTGGGCCCAGCGGCGGGGGTAAGAGCTCGGTGATTAACCTCATCGAGCGGTTCTACGTGCCGAGCGACGGCGCGGTGACCTTGGACGGGATCGACCTCGGCGACTTGTGCCCGAGGTGGTTGAAACGCAGGGTCAGCTTGGTGTCGCAGGAACCCACGCTGTTTAACCGCACGCTTCGCAGAAACATCGTCTTTGGCCTGGAGAAGACACGCGGCGACGGAACGGACGAGTACCCGTACGCCGGGTACGAGAGCGAACGGTTCTCGCTCCTGGACGACGGCGAGGATGAACCTTCGATGGACGAAGTGACGCGAGCCGCCGTCGCCGCAAACGCTCACGACTTCATCTCGCAGCTGCCCAAGGCGTACGAGGAGATGGTGGGCGAGCGGGGCAGCATGCTGAGCGGCGGACAGAAGCAGAGGGTCGCCATCGCAAGAGCGCTGGTCCGTAAGCCCAAGGTGTTGCTCCTGGACGAGGCGACGAGCGCCCTGGACGCGGAGAGTGAGGCTGTCGTGCAGGACGCGCTCGGTCGTGTGATGGCGGCGTTCACCGTCGTGGTCATCGCCCACAGGCTGAGCACCATACAGAACGCGACGAGGATCTGCGTGATTGAAAAAGGGGTCGTCGTGGAGTCCGGCACGCACGATGAGCTGCTGCAGCGGAAAGGGGCGTACGCCGGGCTCGTCAGGCATCAGCTCTCGGCCATGAGCGCCTCGTCCGCGTCGCTCCTCGCTATTGAAGACGACACAGCCGCGTCCACCCCCACCGTGGGCTCGTTCGGGGGATGAGATGCGTGTTAGCACCCACGACGCGGCGTATACGTACATAGACTATGTGTAATTATATCTAAATCGGATCCGCGTCTATTCGCCGTGCGGCTTGTCCTTGGCGGCTGCCCGTCTCCGCGCCTCCATAGCCTCCCTCCGCGTCAACTTTCTCTTTTCCTTATCCGGCGCCGCTACGGTTCGGGTCCGCGTCTGGGCCTGGATCGCGGACCTGATGGCGAACGTGGGGGTCTGCGGCTTGGCCGGCGCGGGGTTCATCCGCTCCGTGAGCTCGATGAACTCCGCCGCCTTCTCGTCGTAAACCATCGTCGAGATGCCAACCTTCTCGCAGAATTTACCCTTGGACATGCTCATCACCTGTAATAGTTTTGGGGTTTAGGGTAGGGTTTAGGGTTAGCGCAAATCGTCAGTCTAATTGCCCATACGAAAATAAAAATAAACTCACCGTCACGAGCTGAACGTTCCAACCCGCGCGCTCCTTGAAGAAGCACCTGGTCATAACCGTCCCTCCCAGCGAGCTCGTGCACATCTTCAACGCCTGCATCGCGCAGCACGCCGGGTAGTTCGCCGACACGTACTCCACCGTCGGTCGCATCTTGCGGTCCACGGAGTAACCCAGCAAAGTTGGGTTTTTGCAAATCATGCGAGCCGCCAGCGTCGCGGGCGCGCCGTCGCCGAGGTTCCGTCGCTGGTAATCGTCCGACGGGAGGTGCGCGAACACGTCCGTGACGAACCCGACCGACCGCGCGATGTTATCCATCGAGAGCGTGATCACACCTTGCGGGTACGACGCGAGCATCGCGACGAGCTCGTTCGGCGTGCACCCGACGTCCTCGAGAAAATACTCGAATCGCGCCCGAAGGCTGTCCGTGTTGTACGTCAACACCTGCGGGAAACCCACGATGGCCTCCCTCGCGCCGTCCTCGCCTAGTCCCAGCTCATGTACCAATAGGTGAAGCTTGTTCGCCAAGTTTTCTTCCACCGAGAGCCCCAACACCTGCGGCGTTGCGGCGATGACCCGCCCGCGCTCCTTGGCGTTCAAGCCGCACGATTTCCCCAGAAACCCAAAACACTTTGTGAGCTTCTCGGGGGAGTAATCCAACATCTTTGGATACTTACCCAGCGCGGCGGAGAGCTGCTCCGGGCTCATGCCCGACCCAGCGCGCATACATGCAAGCGCGGCGTGCGCGTTGTGTCCCGGGTCCTCGAACCCTTTGCTCAGAAGGTGAACCTGCGACGGGTTAGACTTGCGAATAGCCGCCGCAGCCGCCGCCGAGCCCATGCCGCACGTCAGCGCCAGGAATTGCACCCTCGGCTTGATCTGCGTCTCCAGGTCCAGCCGCAGCATGTCCCCGACGTTTCCCGGTCGTAAACCCGCGTGTTCGACGAGGTACTCAAACTTGGGCGAGAGTTTGTTCTTAACGCTCTGCGCGAGCATCTTCGGGTCGCGGCGCACGCACTCCCTCGCCGCGGCTACCGTCATGCCCACGCCGCCCGTGGGTATGGGCCCGGTGAGGAAGGCAACCACAACACGCATGTCGTCGTCCGCGTCCAGGGTCAGCACTCCGGGAAAGGCTCGAACGATCGCCGCGAGGTCATCCGCGTCGCAACCCAACTCGTGACTGAGGAACAAAAGGTTTTGCGCGATCCTCCGTTCGGGTCCATCGCCTCCATCCCCCGCGGCGTCCGCCTCTCGTGCCAAAGCGCGGTACGTGGCGTCATCGTCTCTCAGAAGCTTGGTCACCGCCGCCGGGGTCTGATCCGTGGACATGGCGACGAGAGCGCCCATGCGTCGGATCAGGTCGTCGTCGTCGTCATTTCGGCACCGGACGTCGGCATCCCCATCCGAGCTCCCGCTCCCGCTCGAGGCTGTCGACGTCGACGCCGGGGACGATGCCCCGCTCGCCTTCGCGCGTCTACCCTTACCGCCCCTGCCGCTCCTTCGCGGTGGCCGCTCTGCATCGTCCAGAGCAGCCAACGCCCGGGACAGACCCACTCGCCTCCCGCCGGCACCCCCGACGATTCCCTCGGAACAATTGTTCCGCAACCGCGCCGACGACGCCCCGTGTCCGGTCCTCCCGCTGCACGAAGTGGACGGCACGGACGACGCGCCCGTGCCGGTGTGTCGCCCCAGCGCGAACCTCGACAAGGGTGCCGCCGCCAGGACGGCGACGGCGCCCGCGGGCCCGACGAGGTCCACCCACATGGCGCCACCGACTGTGGATAGAATTAAAGTGCACGCAGCGAGGAGACGGAGTCAAAAAGGCTGAACTTTTTGGCCCGGGCTTGGCGTGAAGTTTGTCTCGGTCGTCACGAATGGACTCTCCTCGATACCGTGTACTATAAATAGACTACGTACACCTGTGCGCTCACAGGACGAACCGCTCGATCGCCTCCGCCACGCCGTCCGTCTCGTTCGTGCACTCGAGTGTCTCCTTTGCGGCTGCTTTGACCACGGCTCCCGCGTTGCCCATGGCCACGCCGCACCCCACCATCTTCAACATGCCGAGGTCGTTCTCGCCGTCGCCCACCGCAACGACCCGCGACATCTCCACGTCGAGGTGCGTCAGCAGCGTCCGCACCCCCCTGGCCTTGTCGTTGCCGAGCGGGAGAATCTCGAGCATGTTTGGCACCGCCTGCGTGACCTCGCACCGGCCGCCGAACAAGGACTCCCATCGAGGCCTGCACGCGTCAATCTCACCCGCGCTCTCCGCCATCAACAGCAGCTTCTGCACGCCGCTTGCATTGGCGTTCCCGCCAAACGCGGCACGTGCGGCGCGAACCAGCGTCGCCACGTCGTCCCAAGGGACCGACTTTGGCTCGTGGTACAGCGAGGTGAGCTCGTCGAGAAGCTGGTGCGAGGACAGCGTGGCGCACTCATCCCCGCAGAACGCCGTCAGCGCGACGCGCGTGTCCAAACCCCCGCCGTAGATCAAGTCAAACGCCTCCCTCACGACGTCTGTCGGCATTTCGGCTTTGTACAGTGGATCGCCGTTGATGCCGTACACGTCCAGACCCTGGATGAAGACTCCGGGTGACTTTCTAGAGACGACGCCGCCGACGCCGTCGAGACCCGCTGTGGCCGCCGCGCGAATAGCCGCGGGCCTGGCCTTGCCCGTGGCGATGAACACGGTCACACCGGCGGCGGCACACTCCCGCAGCGCCTCCGCGGTCCTCGGGGTGATGACGCAGTCGCGGTTGAGCAGCGTGCCGTCCAGGTCGAGGACGAGGCAGTCCGCTTTGCGCGACCCGGATCCGCCGGCACCCGCGCCGTACGTATTCGCGTACATTGCACTCTCCCCTTTACTCTCCCCTTTAACCTCGGGCAGACCGAGATCGTAGTCCCGTTCGCCGCTCAGGCTCGAGCCCACCAGCCCGCGCCGCCCGCCCACGATCGGTCCATCCCCGCCCCCGTTTGTTTCAACGAGCAAACGAAGGAGTTCGTCCTCGTACTTTCCCATCTCCTCCGCCTGCGTCTCGCCGAGCTCGTGGTCGTACCCGCACAGGTGCAGTAGCCCGTGGACTAGCAAAACCCTGCACTCGTCCAAGATGCCGTGCCCGAGCTCGTTCGCCTGCGTCCTGGCGGTGTCGATCGATATCACGCAGTCGCCCAAGACGGCTACGTCCCCGAAGGAATCCGCCGGGAACGACAACACGTCCGTGGCGGCGTCCTTATCCCTCCACTCCTTGTTCAGGCCCTTGATGTGCGCGTCGGTGCACAGCGCCACGGACAGCTCGCAGTACGACACGTCCGGCGGGGAAGCGTCGTCTTCGTTCCCGCCGGATAGGGCGCCGCGGGGAAGGCACGAGTCGTGTGGCGGGTCCAGCAGCAGTCGCACCAGCGTCTCCGCGTCGGAGCGGAGTGTTTCCGCGAGTTGCTCGATGGGAAGGTCGACGTCGCCCGTGTCCACCACGCCGCCTTCCTCGACGACGAGCACGTCCACCTCCACTGCGGGCACGCCGTCGCCCCCGGCGCCCACCAGGAACGGCACGTTCGCGGGGTCCCAGTCTTCGTCTTCGTCATCCTCGTATTCTTCGTCATCGTCCATCGAGACGTCGTCCTCTTCGGTCGGCGTGTCCCCGCCGCCTCGGTCGGCGTCGCCGGAGGACGCCGCGCAGAGCGCCGCGAAGGAGTGCAGCGGGCGGGACGCCGCGGTGAGGGGCGCGATGCGACGGCGGTGGTCGGGCACCACGCGCGTGGACGCGGTGACGACGGTGACGGGGTGGTGATGATGATGGAACCTGGCGACCGCGACGGGGGATGGCGCGACGGACGGACGCGCGCGGATCCGCGTCGCCGGTGCGGTCCATCGGGACGCGCGGGGTGCCCGGAACATGGCGTCGCACGCGACTCGCGCCGTCAGTCGAACGATGGCCATCGCTGCGCGTCGAAGGAGTGACCCGGCTAACCCTTTTCTCGTGAGATGGAGACGGTCGAAACCAGCGCGGCTGCCGACTGCCAACTCAGCAGCTCCGCGCCAAAACCCAGCCAGTCCGACCCGCACCCGGGCAGGGTTAGGGTTCGGACACCGCCGCGATGGCCGCGCTTTGCGTCGCGACAGTCGCGATGGTTCGCGACGCGACTTCGGTGGGACCCAGAGCGCGTCCGCGGACCCGGACGTCGCGCCCCGGACGGGCCCGTGGACGCGGGAAAATATCATCATCGACGCAGAGGGGGGCGGGCGGGCGAGCGATGGGGGCGGGCGAGGAGCGCGACAAGTACAACTCGCAGGCGAAGGAGGACGACGCGCGACAGTACGGCGTGTGGGGAGTGGACGGTATTCGACAACGATCCGCCTCCTTTGCGAAAATGGAGGAGGATTGGGAAGAGACGGTACGGCCAGGACTCGAGAACAACATCGCCCCCATGAGAGACACCCGCCATGCCCGTTCGGAGCACGCGCAGGTGCCCAAACGGAACGACCGGTTCTGGAAACGCGAGTGGTTCCACGACCCGTCGCGCGACGGAACCCGCATGGGGTACCACGCCGACGGTATTCGCCAACGATCCGCTTCGTTCGAGAAGATGGAGGACCACTGGGAAGGCGCGGTGCGTCGACGTCGAGACTCGCACCCGCCAACCAACCAACAGAACCCGCCCTGACACCGATCCCCCTCTCGCATCCCCAACCGCAGGTCAGCCAGGTGTGGATATCCA
>Ga0115566_10004483_pt1 | contig 11107 bp, 8 predicted proteins | sample COGITO_mtgs_1204_3_FD_87173 | JGI IMG/M metagenome (GOLD analysis project Ga0115566, IMG submission 87173) | Pelagic marine microbial communities from North Sea - COGITO_mtgs_120405 | ecosystem: Environmental > Aquatic > Marine > Epipelagic | place: Germany:Helgoland, sampling site Kabeltonne...
AGTAAAAAAAAGTAAGAGTAAGAGTAACACATGCGAGACCCTACTCTCACTCGTGGTGCGAGGAAGGAAGGTCATCAAACGGCGGCGTTTTTGTCGCGGAGAGAAGAGAGAAGCAGTGGCGGAGAGACGCACACGACGACGGATTTGGACGAGTTGAAGAAACATCACAGATTTTTACGAGAGGATGATGATGATGATGATGACAAAAAGGAGGAGGAGGAAACAAGGGCTCGAAGAGGAAGAGGCGAAGAGGAAGAAGCGATGTTATCGTTATTAAACGAAGGCGAACGCGTGGCGAAAAAATACGAGGGAAAACTGTTCAAAGAGTACGCGATTCCGGATTTGTCCCGATGGGACACCCAAGGCGTCGGTTTGCGATGGAGAACGGAGAAAGAAGTCGCGAGAGGCAAAGGCGTGGATATTTGCGGCGAGAAGAGATGTTCGGAGAGGAAGAATCTAGGAACGTTTGAGTTGAATTTTCGGTATAAAGAAGGGGGGAAAGGGGAAGTGAAGAACGCGCTGGTGAAGGTGGTCGTCTGTCCCGCGTGCGAAGAGAAGATGAACCGAAGCCGCCGGAGGAAGAAGAAATAGAATTAGTCATAGATAAATTATTAGAAAGAGAAACGTTGTTGCAACAACAACAACAACAAAAGTAGTAGATTTAGAAGAACATGCCTCTGCGCCGACCGTAACCACCGTAACCACCTCCGTATCCGCCGTATCCACCTCCGTAGCCGCGTCTCCCTCTCCCGTTTCCAATTAAACCGAGATTGTTCGCCAACATGTACAAAGTAAACGGAGACGCGCCGTTCTTATAGGCGACATACAAAACCATCCAAGAGAGAAACGTTCCAAACGTGAACGCGTTATCGTCGATGTAATCACCGTAATCGTGATCGAATCGATCTCCATACGTGCTCCGCCCCATGCTCCGGGCGCCTAAACCAATCCATCGTCTCAGGATGAAGAACAAAAACGCCGCGATGACGCAGTTCGCCGCAATTCTTCCGTTATCCGACAACCCGTACGAATATTGATACCTGACCGCGCCTAAGAAATCTCCCAGGCGAGAGAGGAGACCCCCACTCTCACTCGCAGTGTCGCTATTACTTCTAGTATTCCCTCCTCTTTCCGCTCTTCTCCTCTCCTTCTCTCGCGTCAGCTTCTCCTCGACCGCGCGCAAAGTCCTTCTTGCCTCCTCGTTCTCGCTCGCCAAACTCAAACACTTCTCCAAAGCTCTCTTCGCCTCCTCCAACTTTTTCACATCCCCGCCGCTCGATGCTGCGAGTCTGTGCAAACATTGTCCCAACCGCGACCATCCTTTCGCGAAATCTCGTTTCAGTTCCGTCGTTTTCTTCGCATCCACCAACGCCTCTTCTATTTTCTCCAAATTCATCCTCGAAGCGCATCGATTGCTGTAATACAAGTGTAAACTCGGATCATCTTTATTCGCTATGGATATGGCTTCCGTAAACGCTTGCTCGGCTTCCTGGTATCGCGCCGCGACGTAATGGTCGATGCCTCGCTGTTTCGCACTCAGCGCTGCTTTGTTCTTGTCTTCGTTCATGGTGTTGTTGTTGTTATTGGACATTTATCGTAACGAGACGAGATGAAACTGTCGCGTCGTTCCTCTCTCTCTCTCTCTCTCTCTCTCTCTCTGTTGTGCGTGTGGGTGTCTGTCTCTGTCTCTTCCTTTGTTGCGCTTTGTGCGCGCGGTGATTAGTAACGAAGAGTTATTCCTTCTAAAGTTCCCCAGAATTTTCCCCTTCTTTCCCTCTGTCTTGTCGACACAACAACACCATGTCGACGACGGTTCCTCCTCCTCGTTCGATTTCAGACCGTGGCGAAAAAGGAGCGAACGACGAGGACGGGGCTTTAAAAACGACTTTTAAGCACGAAAAAGGACAGAAACAACTTCCGTTCGTGTACTTGGAACCGTTTTTGGATTGGAACGCATTCAGAGACGACGAAGAAAACGATGGAAAGAAAAAGAAGAGTTTCGAGTCTTCGTCGACGAGGGATTCGTTCTTAGTGGACGCGGGCGGGTACCACGCTCGGTCTGGGTTTGCATCTTCTTCTTCAAACGAACCGTCTCTGTTCTTTCGGTCGGTGACCACTCGCGGGTACTTTTTACCTAAAGATTTGCTCGCCAAGAAAGGAGAGAAGACGAAAGGCGTCTTCGTCGGCGAGTATAATCCAATCTTTCAAACGTCCGAGGAGTGCAACAAGAAATCCCTATTAGGTCGATTTGAATGCGGGAGAACGAGCGCGACGGTGAGTGCGAAAGATAACGGGTTGTTTTGCGATCAGGAGTTGTTCGAGGCCGTGGTGGCGAGATGTTGTCGAGACTCGCGTTTGGCGACGTCGGCGAACGGAGAAGACGGAGAATCTGTGCGAGAACGGAAAATGATCGCGACGGAACCGCTCGGGAATCCCGTGCGGTTGAAATCGGACGCGTGCGAGATTATTTTGGAGAAAATTGGGTTTAAGGAGTTACAATTAGTCAGCGAGTGCGAATCGGTCGGCGCTTTAGAGAAGATTGGTTCCGGCGCGGTTATTAATTTAGGTCACTCGAACTGTTCAATCGTGCCTTTTTTGAACGGCAAAGCGCAAATGCAAGGCGCGACGAGGGTAGACGTTGGCGGAGAAAAGTTAATCGACTGCTTTGGAAAGATGGCGTTGGATTCGCAACGCGCAGAGAGCGTGCACAAGGCGAATTTTTTGAACCAAATGTTCGTGGAGACTGGGAAAATCGGGAGCGGTCGCGCGGCGATGGCGTTGCAAGGACAGTTGTTTCGAGAGATGGCTTTCGTATCGACAAATTACGAGGAAGAAACAAAGGCATGGAGAGACTGTTTGAACGGTAAAGAGTACGCAAAAACGAAAATCTTACAATTTACACCTCAATACGGCATCAAAGAGTTGGATTTGAACGACGTCGTCGCGAAAGCGAAACACAACTTCGATAAAAAAATAGCCATGGTGAAACGGTTTGCACAAGGAGACACTGTTCGAAACAACACGGAGAAGTATGCGAGAGAATTTGCAGCCATAGAGAAAGATCCGAGAGCATTTTACGAAGGTTTGTTGAACGCGTTGGAGACTGCGGAGAAGAATTTGAAGGACGCGCGATACGCTCGAAGTTTAGAAGTTCGAGGCGTCACGGAGGAAGAAGCGAACGAGGAACGCGAGCGAGGAGGCGGTGGTAGAAAAGGCGTCAGGCGGCAAACTACCGCGGCGAGAAAACGCGCGAAGTTAATGGCGATGCATGCTGGCAATAAAGAAACGTTAGACGAAGTAGAAGCGGAAGAAAAACAAAACGCGACCGACAAAGGGTTCGGCGACGGCGAAGACGATTGGTCCATGTATTCACAAATGGCGCGAGGTGCGGATAAAGCCATCGACGGCGAAATAAAAGACCCGGGCGCGCAAAAAGTATCCGCGTGCGAATCGCTGTGGGAAAAAGCGAGAGCAGAGGTCTTAGCGGTGGACCCGCAATACGAAATCCGAAAATTGTCCGGTATGGAAGCTCGACAATTGAAAGTGAGAGCCGAACGTATTCGCGCGCCAGAATCTTTGTTTCATCCTGAGATTTTAGCGTCCAAAGGTATCGTTCGACAAGTGAAAGACACTCGTGGAGGTTTAGCCGCCATTGTTGACGAGTTCATCATCCCGCAAGGCGGCGTACAAGACGCTTTAAAAGAATCTTTCAAAAGATGCGGCAAAGACGTCGAGCACGAAATCTTGCGAGAGAAAGGCAAAGACGCTTCGATCGTTTTAACCGGCGGACTCTCGCGCCTCCCTGGTTTGCAGACCCGTTTGCAGGACTACGTGATTTCAAACTCATACCCAGGCATGGCGCCGACGGTGACGTTGAGTAAAAACGGTAGCAAAGACGGCATTTTTGACGCTTGGAAAGGTTTATCGTCTTTGTCGTCATCGTCGTCATCAGCGGGTATCGTCGTCACTCGAGATGAGTGGCTCGAAGGCGGCGAGAGCGTTTTTCATTCCGAGAGATGATGTGTAGTAGGATATATCCATAGAGAGAGAGAGAGAGTGTGTGTGTGTGTGAGTGGGAGAGAGAGAGTAGAGATTTAATAATAGTAGCGCTGTACGCGAAACAAGAACAACAAAGAAAAAACACCTACAGGTAACACCACAAAAATTCCTTCCCCAAACTTAATACTAAACCTTTAATATATACATAATATATACATAAGCGTCGATAGTAACAGCACTTAGATTACAGAAAATGTCCAATCGTCATCATCCTCATCATCACGAGAAAGGAGCGTGGCGTTCGGTTAAACGAGAGCAAAACCCAAAATCCATTCAAGCGACGGTCTCCTCGACCAATTTCCGAGTTCGGGAACACGTCTTGCAGGAAAAACAATTCACGGACGAGTCGATATCGGTACAAGTCTTTCTGAAAAAGAGCAAAATAGAAGTCTTCGTATCCTGCGCGTTGATCGTAATGGCCGTTGCGGTTGGTTTAGTGAACACGTCCGCCTCGATAGAGAGGCAAAAAGAGGTGTTCTTTAAACCGGTAACTGTTTTGTATTTAAGCTTCATGTGGCTTCTGTCCTCGTATCTTCTGCGAAAGCGACAGAGCGAAATAGTGCGGGTGATACCTAATCTCGGGGTCGATATAAGCGGAGACCGCTTTTACGATATAGAAAAGATAGAGAACGTGATTATAAACGAAACGGTGACGACGACGGATGCGTTTTATTACGTAGCGTTGATAGTGAAAGAAGGAGGAGGAGGAGGAGGAGAGAAGGTGGTGCCGTTGTTTCGAAACGTGAACCCGGTGCCGGCGCAGGTGTTGAAGAAGGCGTTTATTAGCATACGAGAGAAGTTAGGGATGAAGGTCTAAATAAATGGCATTGTACCAATACTATTTATTATCGTTAATCTAAGGTGAACATGCGACTCCCGACGTCCTCGGTGATGAACTCGAACCCGTCTAAAATCCCATCCCCGGTTGTCGCCGAACATTTTTGCACTCGCCATCGTCGTTTGCTACTATTCGACGTCATTCCACTCAACACCTCGCTACTGCTAACACTAACACTATTACTACTACCAATACTAACCAATCCTAAAGCCTCCGCAATATCCCTTCCACTCATCGCCCCTTCCACGTCTTGCTTATTCGCCAACACCAACAAACTCGCGTCGACGAGTTTCTCCTCCTTCAATATCACATCCAGTTCGTTCTTACAGTCTTGTAATCGAGCGACATCGGTGGAATCTACCACCCACACCAACGCGTCTGTTTTTTCGAAATAGTTCCTCCAAAACGTCCTCAACGTTTTCTGACCTCCGACGTCCCAAACGTTCAATCGATAGTCGTTCAAGTGCAAGCTGGAAATGTTGAACCCGAGGGTTGGTGAAATTTTCGAAATGTCTTCGCCGTTTATTTTTTTCACGATCGTCGTCTTCCCGGCGTTATCCAAGCCCACGACCAAGACTCGGATTTCTCGCTCTTTGCGCTTCACCTGTTGATTACGTCGTTTGAGAGAGAGAAGAGACAGAGAAGATATCAGCAGGGGGGAAGTTTCTTCATCTCGAGAAAGTCAACGCCAACGAGAGGCGAAAGAGTTGTTTCGAGCTCGAGGGAAATTTTCGAAAAATCCGAAATCAAACGACGCGCTCGTTCGAGACGACGCCTCGACGATTTCGACGGCATCACGCTTTATAAAACAATAGTATCGAGCACCGTACCTTCTTTATTATCGTCGAGAGTCCCATGATGTAACGATGTGTGTCTTTTTATATGTGATGATGTTTTTGCTGATGAGTGACTTTTTTACGCGTGGCAGTTGTGAGTTTTCCGCCAAAAATACCTCCTCTGCTCAGGTTTTTGGCACATTTGACCTACGAATACACACAAAACATTAAACGCTCGTATAACCGGTCGAGAGAAGAAGAAACAGAAGAAGAAGAAGACAAGGAAGAAGAAAAACAAGAACATCGACATGTTTTCGCTCTCCTCCTCCTCGATTTTGATGATTTCAACACCTTCCAAACCTTCCTCCTCTCGTGGTGGTCGGGGAAAAGCATTCTTTTGCTCTTCTGATGATGGTGGTGGTAGTAATGGTGATGACGATGCGCTTTTGCGCGACAAAACGTTGCTCTCGAAAAGAGATTTGATGAAACGAGTCGCCGGAGGAGCGTCCGTGATGTTGTCGTCGTCGTCTGGTTTGATTTTACCCGGGCTGGTGCCAAGCAGCGCGTTTGCCGCTGCCGGAGAAGAAGCTTCTTCTGCTTCTGTTGCTCTCCCTAAAATACCGAGAACTGAGGTTCCGTTGAAGTTTACCCAAGAGTACCCTTCCGCGGTGATTAAAGGATGCTGGCAGTTATCGGGTGGACACAAAGGCGACCCGGCGGATGACAGAACGTCGAAAGATAAAGGCGCGGTGGAAGATTTTGAGACGTTTGTAAATGCGGGGATTACGACGTTCGACACCGGGCCGACGGCGTGCGGATACGGCGACAGCGAATTAGTGATTGGAGATTTTTTAAAGCGCAATCGAAACAGTGAACAGTGTCGAGTGCACACGAAGCTGTGTTGCGTTGGTAGAGAACAAGTTGCGATGACTGAAAAATGGGTGAAAGAGAACGCGTTTGATGTTCCGAGCAAACGCTTAGGCGGGTTGAAGAAGATCGATATGGTACAAATGTATTGGAACGATTACGGGAGTTCGCAATATATTGATTGCGCGTTGCATTTGACTGATTTAAAAGCGAAAGGTTTGATTGGCTCCGTCGCGTTGACGAATTTCAACACGAAAAAAATGGAAGAGATGATTAACAAAGGCGCGGAGATTTCTTCGAACCAAATTCAGTATTCGTTGTTAGATCGACGACCGGATTTGAAGATGAACGAGTTTTGCAAGGCGAGCGGAGTGAAATTGTTACCGTACGGCGTTTTAGCCGGCGGTTTTTTATCGAGCAAGTTCTTAGAGACTGACGTAAAAGACGTCGTTTTAGATACCGGCTCGAAGAGGAAGTATTCGTCGGTGATAAGAAACTTCGGCGGTTGGGGTAATTTGCAAAAATTGTTGAAAGTTCTCGACTCGATTGGGAAAAAACACGACCAGAGCATCGCAAATGTCGCCACTCGATGGGTTTTGGAAAAAGAAAGCGTTTTGGCGGTTATTTTAGGCGCGCGAAACGATTTTCACGTCGAAGATCATCAAAAGTTATTCCAATTTACGCTCGACGCGGAAGATAAAAGTAAAATCGACGAAGTTTTGTCCTCCACGACCAAAGCAACCGGCGACTGCTACGATTGGGAACGAGGAGGAAAGTGGTAATTTTTAACGTCTTCGAGCTGGAAATAATAAGCGAATAGCGGCGTTTAGAGTTGTATAGCAGAATAATAAATAAAAGCAACACGTGTTGATATAATATTAAAGGAATGATGACAATATTAGTATATTAGTTGTTGTTGTTTGTGGTTCTTTTCGTTTCGATGCTCTCATCTCCTTTTACGCCGATTTATTCGTCTCTTCCCATTTCATCTGATTCGCGTTCAAGTGCTTCCACCCTAACGGCCCATCTACGAAGTGATGTCTCAACGCAAACAAAAGTCGACATGTGTTGAACGCTGCGAAGCACATCCACACGCCTGGTAACGTCGACCCTTCAAATCTCAACGCAGTCAACATCACCCCGGTGCTCACAAACATACCGCCCGCAAGTCGCAAAAAGGCTTGGTGACCTTGCATCAACCCTTCCGCAACAAATACGATACCGTTTAATGGCTGCAACGCTGCTCCAATCAAGGTCGGTAAAACAGCAAATGTCTGCACGTCTTTGATCGGCGTGAAAAACGGAAGGGCAAAAATTGCCGCCGATTGCATGAAGAACAAGAAAACTCCGATTAGAATGCCCCAAGCTAACAATCTATCCGCGACAGCTTTTGCCGCCAACGGGCCGCCCAACTCTTTCGAGTGCATTCGCTGCGGGATCAAAATCGTCGCAATCGTCGACAACGCCAAGATAGCAATCGCGCCGAGCTGAAAAACTTGCGAGCTAACCGTATGTGCCGCCGCCGCGGTGCCCGTACTATCCATCGTCAAAATCGTTCTCGTCACCGCTAAAAACGTAATATTTTGCGCAAGCGATCGCAACTGCACTCCGGCGCCACCAACGAGTAAAGCACCAATCGCTTTCGCATCTGGCGGTTTCAACATCGACCTCACCGTAACCAAATTTCGTTTCAATAAAGTCCCGATGTACAACCCAGCGGCGACTAACTCACTCATCGACGTCGCCAACGCGGCACCAGCCACTCCTAAAGCTTTAACCATCCCGAAACCAAAAATAAATATCGGATCTAAAATAACGTTCATTAACTGTGACGCCAACGTAATCTTCATTGGCGTCGTCACGTCCAACGTACCTCGAAACGCCGCGAATCCAACCGTACTGACAATCGCCGGAATAAACGTCAACGCTCGAATCCCGATGTATGGTGCCGCTTGTATCCCAGTCGCTGAAACCGGATCTAGACCAACTAAACCTAACGCAGGATTCCTCAAACATCCCATCACAGTCATCCCGAACAAACCGACTATAAACGCGCAAAATATCCCTTCGCCGATTTTATTCTGCAACTCGGCTTTATCCCCACCCGCAGCCGCTCTCGCCACCATCGGCGCCACTACGGAAGGAATGAACGATATGATCCAAAATGCCGACTGAAAGACTTGATTCGCCGCGCCTTGCGCTGCCAACGCGACCGCATCGCCCATTCTTCCTACCCAAAATACGTCAACGATGCCAACCAAAGGAATGATAAGAAAATTTAACACCGCCGGTATGAACAGTTTCATGATTAACTTATCCGTCTCGTCGTTGCGAGGTAACACTTCCGGATCTATAGCCATGCCAAATCTAGGTTTTACTATTTTCTTGATCTCGCTGTTATTATCTTCTTTATTCTCGTCCATGGTCGCATCAAACGCGTGTGCGACCAAATTGTTGTTTTTGTCCTTCTTCCTCGAGTGAGAGGATAATGTGTACGTATTGTTTTTGTTGCTCGTGAAATACTCCCCCGCGCTGGAGCCGCGTTCGTCACTTTTTGTCGCGCGAACAACAAACGATGATCTCGTTTGTATCGTCTCGCCCCTTTTCTCAGAGCAGTTTAGCGTTTCCTCCTTCTTCTTCTTCTTCTTCGCGCGGTGTTGGGAGGTCGAGATGCCGGTCGAGAATTGACACGTCGTTTTTCTCATTACATTCTTTTCACCTCCTGAAGGAGAAGAGCTCGCGACACCCGTCCTCGACGACGACGTCGAGCTCAACATGACGAGAGTAGTATTGCAGTATCGTCTCTCTCTCTCTCTCTCTTTCGATGTTACTTTATCTCAAACACAAAACAGACGACAGGTGGTAAAGATATGTGAGGGAGTACAATGAAGCATTTCCGCACAAGGAGAGAAGATGTCCTTTGCCACGTCGACATAAAAAAACAAACAAAAAATAAAAAATCGAAGACAACACCTTTATTACTGGACAACTAACTTTAAGAAGATGACAATTTGAACTACATGATACACACGCTAGTTTTTCTTCAACGCTTCCGCGCAAACGCTCATGGCTTCCGCGACGGTCGCACTTTTCGCTAACGCGTCGACGTCGACGACTGGATTTTTCTCCCCCAAGTCTTTGGCGATTTGCGTTTCGATGGAACCGCCGGATTCGAGGAAGCACCCGATGCATTTTTTCGTGGACGTTTCGATCCAAAACGAGACCAGTTGCGGCTTGAAGTCACCAATTGGGCCGACGGCGGAGACTTTCCCGGTTTCCATCGCCGCGTGGCCTCCGAAACCGTAGAATTGCCAAGAGACTGGGCGGTCCGAATTCGGTTGCTCGAATACCCTGGAGTAGAAGAACGGTTCGTATTTGTAATCCGGGACGTCTTTTTCACCGATGAGAGTTCGCGCGCAGTGCGCGGCAGATGCTCTGGCGTGTTTCACGTGTTCCATTCTGTAATGTTCTTCGTTCTCATTTGGTCCAGTCAAACGAACCGGAAACGAACACACGTCACCGATGGCGTAGACGTCTTTTTGGGACGTTTCAAATTTGCCGTTTACTTTAATCCCGCCATCTTTTCCTTTCTCCAACAGCCCGCCAGAAGAAGAGTCACAAAATGGTTCCACGTTTGGTCGAACGTCCGAACCGACACCAAGGACGACTAAATCGGCGTCCAACTCTCTCCCGTCGTTCAAAACGACCGATTTCCCGTCGTTGATTTTCTTCACCGAGGCGTTTTTAATAAACGTCGCGCCTTTCGATTCGTACAACTGTTCGTAATGCGCGGCGATTTCTTTCGTAAACAACCTCGCCATGATATTCGATTCTAACAAAACGACCGTTGGTTTTAAACCTCTCGCACACATCCCCGCGGCTACCTCTAAACCTATGTACCCGCCGCCGACCACCACCGGATGTTTCGGCTTGGCGTCCATCGCTTTCACCACTTCCAACGCGTCCTCGTGACTTCTCAAAACTTTACACATCTTTCCGTCAAAACCTTCAATAAACGACCCTTTGTGTGCGCTCACCCCAGTTGCAATCACCAACGCATCGTACTCGATTATTTCTCCGCTCGCGGTTTCCACCCGTTTCTTCTCGTAATCGCACTTCGTGATCTTGGTTCCCAATTTCGTCTCCACCTCTTTCTCTTTATACCACTCCTCCGTTTGCCTCTCCCCACCGCCCCCGACGCAGGTATGAAACCCAGGTAATCTCGCCGGTGACTGTTCGTTCAAAAACGCCTTCGACAGCGCCGGGCGTTCGTACGGTAGGACGTTTTCCTCCGACACGATTGTTACCGATGATGATGATGTTGGTGACGACGACGACGACGACGACGACGGTGCGCCAACTAAAGCTCGCACGAGGTAGCCCGCGGAATTCCCGCCGCCAACGATCACCACTCTTCTTTGCGCCATTTTATTATACACTTATATATGTGTCTTTATACTTTTTCGCTTTCGGAAGGTGTTTCGTTTGCCGTTATACGTAGAGTTTTAATCAGAGTTTTATTATAGTAGTAGTAGTACTAGTACTCTCGTATTGGAAAACAAACAAC
>Ga0115566_10004495_pt1 | contig 11091 bp, 11 predicted proteins | sample COGITO_mtgs_1204_3_FD_87173 | JGI IMG/M metagenome (GOLD analysis project Ga0115566, IMG submission 87173) | Pelagic marine microbial communities from North Sea - COGITO_mtgs_120405 | ecosystem: Environmental > Aquatic > Marine > Epipelagic | place: Germany:Helgoland, sampling site Kabeltonne...
ACCTTGTAACATTCTGTTCAACATGATGGACATAACGTTCCTAAAGGGATCATCATACTTCTGTCTTGGTCCAACAATGTTGTGTGGCACAGCGATTACATATTCAACTCCGTGTGTCTCGCATAAATTCCTCAATACGTCTTCACCTGCCTTTTTTGCAATACCGTATGGATCTTGGGGACGGCAGTCGTAGGTTTCTTTGTATGGCATCTCGTCATGATGTCCATACCTTGCCATGCTTGAACAATACACAATGCGTTTGACTTTGTTTCGTATCGCCGCCGTGATGGTCGTAACTGACGCTTCAAAAATGTTCCTTGTGACAAGTACAGGGGAGAACACAGAAAGTCCTTCGTAGGCCGTTGCGGCAGTATGATAAACTATGTCACAGCCTTCCATGGCCTTGGTCATGTTTTCTAAATCGCAACAGTCAACTTGATAAAACTCTACGTTCTGTGGAACATTGTCTGTGTATCCGCCGATCATGTTGTCATTACCAGCAACGGTATGGCCTTCTGATATCATTAAGTCTGCTAGGTGAGAACCTAAAAAACCTGCTACACCTGTGATAAAAATTTTCATTTTGAGTATTTAATTTAAGTTATGCACGGTAAAAAACTTTGTCTGGCCAGTGTTCCATCAACACCTTAAAGCCTAGTGACTTGAGGTACTTTTCAATTTCAATGTTACTACTGCCATACTTTTTGGTGTTATTGTTTAATTCGATCATTAAATATTTTACAGTTTCTAAAGTTTTTGTTGCACCTTTTAAAACTTCCATTTCGTACCCTTCCACGTCAATCTTTATCATATCAACATCTTGGTAGTCCATACTGTCAATGGTGATCATTCTTATATTGCCTTCCTGGATCACACGCTTTGCCTGTGTGAAGTCATCTTCAGTCAATGCTATTTCTTTTATTTCCGATCCAACAGCCTCCAACCTTGGATCACAATTGATAGTACAATTACGTTGCAAACATTCAAAGTGTGTCTTGTCTGGCTCAAAGCAATAACTTTTCTTGCAAATGGTTCTATTGCCTTTGCCCAAGTCCCACACCATGCACCTATATCTATTACAGTTTTCATTTTTTTAGTTTGTGATTCGCAATATTTTAGAAATTTTAACAAACATTTATTTTGTGTAAATGGTTGCCCTGCTTTCCATTTTTCAATATGTATATCGTTTGATGGAACCCAAAAGTCGTTTACTTTTTCTATATTCATAGTATTCCTTTGTCCATTAGTATCTCAACTGCTGTGCCGTTTGCTATCTCTTCCGGTGTGAACTGTTGGTATGCCAGGCTGTATAGCCAAGGTTCAGGTCCACCATAGTAGGGATTCTCTATGTCTGCAAGTTCCAAGTTTCCAACATCAACAGCGAAACTCTTATCATCACAGAACACAGGTATGCCCTCACAAATGGCCTCCACGGCCGCTATGCTACAACTTGTAACCACACACCACGCTTCCTTAAGATCCTCGGATAGGGGTACTGTTGCCTCACTTGGTCCTGATGTACCCCTGCCCCTAGGCTTGTGTCGAAGTCTGATTGGTCTGTCGGTGTATCTCTTAATCTGTTCTATTGTTTCTTTTGTCCAGTTAGGTTGGCCAAGGTAGTTGTGTATGCCTGTGCTACTAGGACAAACTAAAATATACTTGCCAGCGAAATTTGGTGCTTTAATCTTCATTCCAAACTTTTCAAATCTGTCCGCCCTGCAATTCTTCAAGTAGGGTACATGTATGGCATTCTTACACACACGCCAATAATGATTATCTGGTTTAAGATTGTTGTTATCAAACCTACCAAAATAAGGTGTGTCTGTGAACCAGTAATTGTGATTACGTGCTTCCAATTTCCTGACCATCTCCCTGTTGTTACCAACGAATCCCCAGAACATACTGTTGCTGACGGGATCTGTTTCTATAGCATTGTCTAACTTTGTAATCTGATCTGGCCACGACTTCTCAACACCGTTGAACACTTCCCATGCCTTGCTATTCTTATTACTAAATGGTGCGTAAATTGTTAACATCTATGAATTCTTTAATTTGTTTTGCCCACTGGTTATGCCCTTCTGCTGATGGATGTGGATCATTTGGACTGACTATCAAATTTTTATCTGATATAAATTCTAGTTGACTTATTTTTGGATTAAAAAACCTGTCCATGTTAATTGCATTTCTTATTACTTCAAAGTCTTCTGTGCCATTTCCAAAATTATTAGGCAATGCATTGTACATCACGTAAGGTATTTTCCTACGTTCAAAATAATTTTGTAAATCAAAAACATTATCAAGGAAATTCATAGTAAGGTTATTTTCTATATCCCACCCAGTCTTATTTCGTATGAAACTTACATTGTCTAATGTCTTCCAAGTTCTCCATGTGAGCTCTGTACCCGGAATACGTCCTTGTTTCCATCCGTCATCTGTTATATAATCGTTCCTGATCGAACTAGACCATCCTATGACAGCAAAAACATTTTCGTTCTTATTCTGTTCGCACCATACTTTTGTTGAAAAACTTATCCTGGTGTTGCCCCTACCACCCATGGCCAGATTGACCAATCCTAGATTATAGTTGTCTGCCAGTATCTGTGTGGTAAAAGTTTCCACACCGTCTTTGTTCCTCGGTGTGAGGAAACTACATCCATTTGATAATAATTTGCTCATGCTGTTGTTTAGTAGTATAATTATAAAGTAATTATTGGCAAAATGCAAACATGAAAAATATAAATTCAATCAAGTACTTTTTGGAAAAATGGGAAACAGTAGACCCCAGTTACAACTACACTGTGCCATATCACAAAACCATTGATCCAAACTTTACAAGTTTGCCAACCTTTGTTGCTGAATTTCACGACTGCAAAGTACATAGTTGTCCGTTACTAGTAACCTATCAACAGAAATTGATTACCAATTATATCTGGGGCCTAACGGATCAACGTAGGAATAAACCAGACAAGACACACAAACTCTGGAAAGAGTGGGGAGACGAAGTACAAATGGATCTGCCACCTGTAAGTCAACACTTCCATGAGAAATATAGGTATGTGTGGTTGCCCATTGATGAGGAAAGTGTGAACAACCCATGGCACATATGGATTGACGTGATATCAAAATTCAGACTGTTAGAGAAACGCTGGTCCACTGATTTCACAAAATACTGCTATGTGTTGGCGAACGAGAGCAGATATTTTAAGAAAGTAATCAAGGAATTGTTTCCTGAAATAAAAGTATTAGTCATGCCAAAAAATGAAACATGGCAGTTCAAACATTTGCTAGTACCTAGTGCTAGTAATACAAAAGATGGAGTGATTACTCCTCATCTGGCACCATGGTTGAGGCATTTCAAAGGTCTGCACGGATATGAGGTCAAAGAACCATATCGAAAGATTGTGGTATTACGTCCGGGTGCAAAAACAAGAAGAATGACAAATTCTGATGAACTATTATTGGCCCTGAAAGGATGGGAGACAGTTGTCCTCGAGAACATGACTATCAGAGAACAGATAAAAACATTCGCAGAAGCAACACATGTTGTAGCGGCTCACGGAGCAGGATTAGTAAATCTACTTTGGTGCAAAGCAGGAACAAAGGTGATCGAAATACAGGACACTAACATGGTTCATAAGAAAGTCTATCCAATTCTTTCACACCACTTGAAATTAAAACATGAACTGTATTTGGCTGATACTGTGCCAATAAAATTAGATGATGGCAAGAAACCCAAAGGTATAAAAAGGCTAAGCGATCTGATAAATTTTAAGATCGATGTACCGGACCTACTTAAATATCTCGATTGACAATGAAAATTAAAGTTATAACATCTTACAAACCGGGTACTTGGGGATCCTTTGCCAAACGAGGAATACACTCCATGGCAGAACAATTCCCGCCTGAGGTAGATGTATTCCTGTATTGTGAAGAACAACAACCAAACGACGTTGACCACAGAATAACGTGTGTTGATCTAGCACAGGCAGAACCAGAACTATTCAAATTCAAAGACAAGTACAAAGACGATCCAACTGCAAATGGCAAAATAAAACAGATCGAGGGTGGTGTAAGAAGATCTCCCAACTTACAAGGATTAGACAAAGATAAAGATTCTTTTCTCTGGGACGCTGTAAGATTTGCCAACAAAGTTTTTTGTGTCGTCAATGCAGTACGTAACTCCAAAGAATACGACTATGTGTTATGGATAGACGCAGACACTTTCACTTTCAGGCCTGTACCATTGGAATTTTTGTCAAAGTTATTACCAAATGAAACCATGCTGACATACCTAGGCAGGGAGAATCCAACGTTAGGTGACGGTGGTGTTTATCCGGAGTGTGGATTCGTAGGGTATAATCTTAAACACCCGGAGACACAGAATTTCATAAATGACTGGGAGAACCTTTACAAAACAGGCGATGTATTCAAAATACTCGAATGGCATGATTCGTACGTGTTTTGGCATTTGTCAAAAATGTACAGGGCAGGAAAAGATATACAAGTGAACGACATAGGATATCACAAAGGGGTTAAAGGACATCATGTTTTTATCAATAGTGAATTGGGACTGTACATGGACCATTTCAAGGGCAAGAGAAAACTTCACGGCACATCCGCTAAGAATGATTTCCGTGTTAATCATAACGCATCCTTTGACTTACAAAAAATAGATTATTGGAAAAAAGTACCCCCAAGTTAAACTAAACATAATTACATTAAATGAAAAAAATTGCATTTGTAACAGGAATGACCGGGCAAGATGGCCCTTACCTGGCCAAGTACCTATTAGAAAAAGACTACAAAGTTTATGGTCTGGTAAAACGATACAGCAACCCGAATCTGTCAAATCTCGACTATCTTGGAATCCAAAATGACGTGGAACTGATCACAGGCGACATCACCGATGATGCCAACATGAACCACCTGGTAAGAACTATTAGGCCAAACGAATTTTACAATCTTGCCGCACAGAGTTTTGTGGGGGCCAGTTGGGATCTCAACAAGCAGACAACCGAAGTAAATGCCATGGGAGTATTAAATATACTCAATGCAATAGTAAATCAAAACCCAACAACAAGATTCTATCAAGCAAGTACCAGTGAACTCTATGGTAACTCAAATGATGACGGGTTACAAAACGAACAAACGCCGTTCCATCCACGTTCACCATACGGCGTGTCAAAATTGTATGCCTATTGGATGACTGTCAACTTCAGAGAAAGTTATAGTATACATGCGTCAAATGGAATTTTATTCAATCATGAATCTCCTATAAGGGGTAAAGAGTTTGTTACAAGAAAAATCACAGACGGAGTGGCCAAGATAAAATTAGGACTTGCCAAAAAACTTACTCTAGGAAATCTAGATGCAAAAAGAGATTGGGGTTTTGCGGGTGACTTTGTTGACGCGATGTACACCATGGTCCAACAACAAGATCCAGGTGATTATGTAATATGCACAGGTGTACAACATTCTATTAGAGAATTACTTACTCATGCTTTCAGGACCGCTGGCATCGATGATTGGGAACAATATGTAGAATCTGACCCACGTTTCAAACGTCCAGCAGAACTACATGCACTGCATGGATCATATGCCAAAGCAAAAGAAAACTTAGGTTGGGAACCTAGGACTGAATTCAAAGACATGGTTGCTTTGATGGTCAACGAAGATATAAAGAGACTTTCCCATGATCTACGTTAGTTGCACTAATAGAACAACCACAGAAAAATATGTCGAGTGGGCCGTACAAGGTTTGCCGGGAGCCAATAAACTTACACCAACCGAAATCATAAACAAAACGGATTGCACAAAAACAGTAATGTTTGGCGTACTTCGGGGTACACATCTAGTGTACAAATGGGCAGAAAAAAATAATATAGATTTTTACTACATGGACAGACCTTACTGGGGAGAAACAAGATTCCATCCATATTTCGTTAAAATTGTGAAGAATGGGCATTTAAAGAACTGGCAGGAGAACAGGCCAGACGATCGTTTCAAACGTTCATTCCCATGGCCCATTCGTCCATGGAAGAAAGATGGCAGGAACATAATTGTGTGTCCACCGTCTAATGCCATGAAAGAATTTTTTGGTGTGCATGATTGGTTGGACAAAACATTAGCAATATTGAAAGACAACACAGACAGACCGATTATTGTGAAGAATAAAGGTTACAATCCTATCATAGGATATGATGCAAAAGGAGGCATGGTCGTTACTGGTAAAGATGATACTAAACCAAGTGATCCCATAGACTGGAATAACGCTTATGCTGTTGTGACGTACAACTCCAATATCTCCTTAGAAGCAACCTCTAGAGGCATTCCGTGCTTCACCGATCCTCACAATGCGTGTGCACCTATATCAGAGACAGATTTTGCAAAAATAGAAAAGCCTTGCTACATTGATCGAGAACCGTTATACTATTCAATGGCATACGGTCAGTTCACAGCAGATGAAATACGTAATGGATATGCATGGAGGATCTTAGATGAAAGTTGAAATATTTAGAAGGACAGTAAAAGACAGACGTAGGGGAGCAAGTTACGATCTTTTAAAGTACATGGCCGAAGGAATCAAGGCGTGTGGCGACGAACCAATCATGGTAAATGAAACCAAAACCGGGCCATGGACAGAAAATGAAATGGAACCAACACATCCAATTGGGTGCATGTTCGGTTACGGAGGGACCAATCAGATGCATCATACCAAAGGACGTAGACGGGATCTGGTAGAACGTGCAAAGAAAAAAGGAATCAAGATAATAACATTTGACGGTGGACTACTTTCAAGTTTTGGTAACGTACACGGTTCCAAGCATCATTGGCGGGTATCATTATTTTCACCTATGAACAACGGAGACTTCTTGTCAGACAACAGTCCATCCGATCGATGGGAAGCCGCGAAATCCAGATGGAATATAAAAAATGATAAGTGGAGGAAATCAAATCAACAAGATCCTATTATGTTTGTGCTACAACCTAAAGACAACTGGAGCATGAACGATCTCGATCCCATAGAATGGTTTCACAGTGTGTATGATAAATTAAGACCTGCAACAGATAGGAAATTTATCGTGAGGCCACATCCTAATCACGTTGTTCACATCGAAGACAGAATGAAAGAATTTCCTGAAGATGTAGAAGTTGTGATAGGACAGAAATACTTCAACGGTGATGAGAAAAAGTACTATAGATTTAATTTCCAAGAGGCAATATCCAATTGCCATGCTGTTGTTACACATAATTCAACCGCTGGGGTTGACTCGTGTGTACGTGGAATTCCAACCTTTAATACCTCAGACCTTGCACTCAGTTGGCCCGTGGCAAACAAAAATTTAAACAACATAGAAACACCAGAGTACCCGGACAGGACCCAATGGTTGAACGACCTTGGATACAAGTTGTGGAGCGAAAAAGAAATAAGAGATGGCACAGTGTTCAAAAGATTCAAAGATAAGTTGGGAATGTAATGTGTGGCATATACGGTATAACTGAACACAATCCATCATTCATAAAACAATTCATAGAAGTTTGCAAACACAGAGGACCAGACGGTTCGAGTGTTTGGTGTAATAATAGCATAACCCTAGGTCATAACCTATTGAGCATAATGGGTGAACCAGGTGATGCGACCCAGCCATGGACAACACCTAATGGAAATAAACTTGTATACAACGGAGAGATCTTTAATTACTACGAGCTCAAAGATAAACACAAAGACTTCGTCGATACTTCGGGCTGTGACACAGAATTACTTGCTTGGGGTCTTGATAAATTTGGCTTGTCTTTTATTGATGAGATAGACTCGATGCACGGCTTTGCTTATTACGAAGTCGATAAAAATACACTTACCTTGAGTAGAGACCATGCAGGTATTAAACCTGTGTACTATGCAGAAATTAACGAAGGACTGGTCTTTGGTTCAGAGATAAAAGGAATGTTAGACAAAGTCCCTGGTAGTAGGAAACAAGACGAACTTGCAGTAGGATGTATGACCACTACAGGAATCAATCCACTGCGTAATACTTTTTTCACCGGAATAAAAAAACTACTAGCAGGTGAAACCATAGTTTATGATATAGCAAACAAAAAAATTACAAGTACAAAAAGAATATTCATTAAACCTAGATCAAACAAAAAATTCAATGCTGAAGAATTTAAACAAATGGCTAGGAAATCTATAAAAATGGCAAGCATTGGGCGAAGAAAAATTGGAGTTTTTCTCAGCGGCGGATTGGATTCGAGTCTGGTAGCATACGAACTCAAAAATGTATTAGGCGAAGCAAACACCTTTACAAATAGAATGGAACCAAACTATATTCATCCAAAGGACGGCGATCATAATGAGGATGCTGATTGTGCCAAAGTGTTGGCCAACGTAAACAACTTCAATCATACCGAAGTGATAGTGACTCCCGAAATAGCAAAACAGTTCTGGGAAGATTCCATATATTACATGGAACAACCTGTTTATAATCCAAGTCTTTCGATGTATTGTTACACAAATAAGATTTTACATGACAACGGAATAGTAGTTACAATGGCCGGAGACATGGGTGACGAGGTATTAGGTGGCTATCCCAAATACTGGAAACTTAGAAAAGAAGAGTTCAACAGTTGGGAAAGCATTATAGATAAATGGATCAACAGGATCAAAAGGCCAATCAAGGTATATGACAAAAGAGTGTTACGCAACGAACTGCTCAAGTGTTATCCTGACGATCTCTGGAACCCGAATGACCCTATAGGTTCCTACATGGCCCTCGATTGTGTAGCACAGGTTCCTGAAGAATTTTTAATGAGGAACGACAAATACGGAATGGCCTACAGCATGGAAGGACGTTTTCCATTGGCAACAAAAACATTCATGCAGTATTGTATGAACATTCACAGCAAGGAAAAAATCGGAGAAGCAAAAAGTGATACGAAACTTTTGACCAAGATTGCCTACAAAGGATTGTTACCGGATCTAATTGTAAACAAGATGAAGACAGGATGGACTGTGCCATTACAGCATTGGTGGAATAAGTCGGGCAAGGCAAGTATTCCAACAATGATTGTGAATGATTGGATTAAAAAATACAACATGATCGGATAGATTAAATATTGATATTATGAAAATCAAAGTCTTGACATCTTACAAACCGGGTACTTGGAACGAGTATGCCAAGCGAGCGGTTGATAGTGTGTTACAACACTGGCCCCAGGATACGCAAGTGGCAGTGTATCACGAAGCACAGTCTCAAGATGTTTTCGAACACCCGAGGGTAGAATGGTTGGATGCACACAAGGTACAACCCGATTTATTGAAATTCAAGAACAAGTACAAAGACGATCCCGTGGCAAACGGTGAGATCAATGAAATTCCAAATGGTGTGCGTAGGCCAGTACCAATGGCACCAAAAGGATCCTTCCTATGGAATGCGGTGAGATTCGCGAACAAAGTTTTTTGTGTTACCCATGCACTTAATAATTCACCAGGATATGATTACCTCATATGGTTGGATGCTGACACATATTCGTTCAGGCCAATACCAAAAGAGTTTTTTGAAGGCTTATTGCCTAGTGATTCTATGCTGACTTACTTGGGTAGAGAAAATCCAAACTTAAATAACGTTGGAAAATATCCAGAATGTGGATTCGTAGGGGACAATCTAAATCATCCTGAAATAAAAAACTACACAAAAGATTGGGAAGATCTGTATGTATCTGATAAAATATTTGAACTAATCGAATGGACTGATTGTTCTACGCTTTGGTATTTGTCAAAAAAATATCAAAAAGAAAAAAACATAAAAGTAAACGACATAGGCTATTGGAAAGGGGTTCGAGGACATCACGTGTTCATCAACAGTGAGTTGGGACTGTATATGGATCATTTCAAGGGCAATAGGAAATCAGAAGGCAAAAGTAAATTAAAAGACTTCAAAGGTGCCGGAGACGATATAAAAGGCCTGGACTATTGGAAAAAAATATAAGATGAGAATAGAAGCATGGCCCATGCATGGCCCATTGAACAGCAAAGACATCTTCGCAAAATTCATAAAGTCGATGCAGAAAACCGGAGACGAGGTACATGTGAACAAAGAGACCAATGGTGACGTTGCAGTGATCTGGAGTGTGTTATGGCGTGGCAGGATGCAGAATTACAAAAAGATATGGGATCGTTATAGAAGCCAGGGCAAGCCTGTGATTGTTATCGAAGTGGGAGGACTGCGTAGGAATCTCAGTTTCAAAATTGGAATAAACGGAATCAACAGAGATGCCGACTTTGCCAATCAAACATTTGATGAGGAACGATGGCCTTTGTTCAAACATGAATTGAGACCATGGAATCCAACAGGAGAACTGATAGTGATATGTGGACAGCATGACACATCGGAGCAATGGAAAGGACTCCCTAAGATGTCAAACTGGATTGAACAGCAGATAACAGAGATCAGAAAGTATACAACGAGACCAATTTTAGTGAGGCCACATCCTAGGAACGTAATTTCATTTGATGAAAACAAATTTCGGAATGTGAAAGTGAGATTGCCAAAAAGGGATTACAGGACTTACGATGACACAGACTTCAAGCAAACGTTAGAAAGGACCTGGGCAGTGGTAAATCATTCCAGCAATCCTGCCATGGAAGCGGTAATCAAAGGCATACCTGTGTTCGTGTCTGAATCAAGCCTGTGCCATGACGTGGGCAACATCAAACTTGCAGAAATTAACACCCCGGCCATGCCAAATAGACTGACCTGGGCCAACAAACTAGCATACACAGAATGGTTCGAGGACGAGATAGAACAAGGCGTACCATGGGCTAGAATTCAAGCAAGGTTAAAGGAGAAATATATATAATGCAAACTATTAACATCGGCAAAAAAGAAATTGAACCAATTGAATGGAAAAAATATGAGGGCGAAGATGTATGCGTGAATACTACAATCAAGCAAGGCAAACGTTTCCGAGACATACGATTTTATGAAGACAAAGTCAAAGCAGTACCTAGAGGCAACGCTTATGTTATAGGTAATGGTCCTTCACGTAAGGGATTTGATCTCACGAAACTGAAAGCCACGGGGCAGACTTATG
>Ga0115566_10004498_pt1 | contig 11088 bp, 7 predicted proteins | sample COGITO_mtgs_1204_3_FD_87173 | JGI IMG/M metagenome (GOLD analysis project Ga0115566, IMG submission 87173) | Pelagic marine microbial communities from North Sea - COGITO_mtgs_120405 | ecosystem: Environmental > Aquatic > Marine > Epipelagic | place: Germany:Helgoland, sampling site Kabeltonne...
CAGTTAAACGGTTTGCGTAAGTTTGATATATAGCTCAAGGCAACGTTATCGTAGGAATACCCCCCTGATGCTATTGCAGAATCTCCCGTAAACGAAACATCCGTGTCAAAAAAAAGCTTGGTGTACCATTGGTTATAATATGCAAAAAAGTTGCTTGTGTTCTTAAATTGAACCTCATATCCATACCTAACTTGGTTGTCGGTAAGAGTGTAGGTATTATCCATGTATCTATCCATGTACAAACTTGGACCGTGGTATATAAGATTAGCGGATTTTTTAGGATAAAAATTATACCTCAATAGTGGCTCCAAACGCCAATATCCATGGCGTTCAATGGTAAATAATTGTGGATTATAGCGCTCTACCCTTGGAACAAATCCTACGGCTGCATTATAATTTTTACCCACATACTCATGATTCCACATTGCTTTAAAGCTAGGTGTAGAAAAGGTGTACCACGAAGCGTGTGCGTAGCTATCTTCAGGTTTATCAAAGGAAAAACTCTTATGAAAAAAAACTTTACCTCTATGATTTCGATCTGCCGTAGCAAAATTATAATCTACCCCTAGAAGTCTATTAAATGCTGACTTAACAAAGTCACCTTTCTCTACACTAGATCTGTTAACACCAATGATGCCGAGATTTGAGCTTTTCCCTACCTGGCGTTGTAACGCTGCAACACTAAAATTTTGGCCAAGACCTGCACTGCCGACATCGGTCTGCATGGTCATAGCTCCTATTCTCCAGTTATCGCCTAACTTGCCGCTAAGCCTCGCTCCACCCAATATAGGAATCGTGCTTCCGTCTTTAAGCCCTATTTTTCTGCTAAAAAAAGGCCTAATCTGACTAAAGCCAAAGTTGGAAAATAAGTCGCCATTTTCTATAAAAAAATTACGTCGTTCTGGAAAAAACAGACTAAATCTGCTTAGGTTGGTCTGCTGCCTATCTACTTCTACTTGCGAAAAATCGGGGTTTACCGTAAGATCTAGTTGCAAACTTGAACTTATCGCTATTTTGGCATCTACTCCCGCATTAACTGATGGTTTTAGATCAGTATTTGCCACATAATCTTTACTAAGGCCTCCGCTAGCATAAGGAATTATAGCCACATACTTTTTTGGTTTTTCAAGCGGTTTATCCCAAATTAGTTTGCCGCAGTAGCTTAGCGTTGCTATATTAAAATTACGAGGCACTGCCGCCCATGCCGAACTCTCATTTCTCTTTAAATCATTTCGGGTGAAGTTAACACTCCACTCTGTGCTCCCTTCGGCAAATCGAATGCTATTAAATGGTATTGAAATCTCCACAAACCACTTTCCGTCACCCTGACTTACCGCAGAGTACCATAGGTTGTCCCAGGCTGTAGTAACACCAAAGTCTCCCCCATTTTCTATACTTCCTTCTCGCTGTATTCCCTTCGGACTCACTGCAAAACTAAAACCATTGGTCTTATCATTTGAAGGATTAAAAATAACAGAGAACGCATCGGTGCGCGGATACGAAAAATCTCTTTTTAAGCTTTGAATAATATACTCGCCAGGAATCTCATCATAACAAACTGCTGCAACGTAAAGGTTCTTGTCATCATAGGTAAGCATTACTTCTGTCTTGCTTCTGGCATATGAAGTATCTATCGGAGTGCTAATGTAAAAGTCATTTGCCTTTTCTGTCTGCTGCCAAACGGTTTCATTTAGAATCCCGTCTATCGTAATGTTTTGTACTGTCTTTTGAATATAGAGACTAGGTTCCGGTTTTTGACCAAAACTGAGTATTGTAAAAGATACTAAAACTGTAATAATAAGATATCTCAACGTGATTGGCAAACCTAAGAAATTGAATATAATTTGCGTTTAGCCATTAATAAAATATCAGTATTACTTCACTACCACGATTTCACTCAGTCCCGCTACGCTTAACACGAACTTGCCTGGCTCCACTTGCCATACCATGTCCTTATTAACAAACGCTAGATCCTTTACGGGTATATTCAAGGTATAATCAACAGAAGTGCCCGCCGCAATAAATTTCTTCTCAAAAGCTCTTAAGCGCTTTACCGATGGGGTAACACTTGCCACCATATCCGCTACATATACCAATGCTGATTCTTTACCATCTAGACTTCCGTTATTAGTTACTGTAAATGAAACGTTAATCGTATCTGTCTCACCTAACTCTTTTGTAGCTAACACTAAATTACTATAGGTAAAATTAGAATAGCTTAATCCATGACCAAATTCCCATTGCGGATTAAAAGCGTTGTATCCAAAAGTAGGATCTAATCTATCGGTATACTTGTGATCATAAGTTAGTAAGTCGTTGGTGTATCGAGGATACGTCATAGGTAACTTCCCGCTTGGATTAATCTTGCCATACAGAATGTCCGCTAGGGCACGTGTTCCGTTTTCTGAAGGCTGGTACGCCATCACTATAGCTGCACATAATGGTTCTATCTCACGCACAATTCGCGATCTGTTCTCTACCAAAACCAATACTATTTTCTTTCCGGTTTTAGCCAAACGCTCGACATAGTCAATTTGTGCTTGTTCTAAATCTAATGAATGAATGTCTCCCACTTTTTCTGTACTTGGCAATTCGCCCATACAAGCCACAATTATATCTGCATTAAGCGCTATGCTCATTGCATTTTCCATATCCGTTGGAGCATTTATACCACATCCTTCAGCATAAAGCACATTAGGATTTATAGTTTTTATAGCTTCTACTATCGTTAGTTTCGTTTCATCATTCCACTTGGGTTCTGTTCCTTGCCAAGTGCGCGTCCATGCTCCATTTACTAGAGTTAACGCATTGGCCATAGGTCCTGTTATCATCACCTTATTGTCTAGCTTAAGTGGCAATATATTTTCTTCGTTTTTTAGCAACGTAATAGACTCTGCCGCAACGTTATAACTAGCTTGAACAAAACTATCGGAGGCTAACAATGGATAGGAATGAGTGGCAGGAGAATATGGCTCCTCAAATAAGTTAAGTCGACACTTCATTCGCAATACCCGTGAAACCGCTTCATCTATTCTACTCATTGGCACTTCTCCTTCTTCTACCAGTTCTACTAGTAAATCAGAAAACTGATAATCATTTGGAACCATGCTCATATCAACACCTGCATTTATAGCAATTTTCACTGCTTCTTTGAGGTTAGTAGCCACACGATGTGGATGCTCTAATTTCATAATGTCTTCCCAATCTGTAACCACAACGCCGTCAAAACCGAGTTCTTCTCTAAGCAATTTGGTCAAAATATCGGGATTAGCATGTACCGGTAAACCGTTTATCTCACCTGAGTTTATCATTATGCTGAGGGCTCCTGCATCTATTGCTGCTTTAAATGACGGTAAAAAATATTCCCGCATCATGCGCTCATCCATATATACGGCAGTTCTGTCTTTGCCCGTATATGGCATACTGTATCCCAAAAAATGTTTTAAACAAGCAGAAACTTTTTCTGGATCACCAGCATTCTCTCCTTGATATCCTTTTATAGCAGCAAGTCCCATTGTTTTACACATGTACACATCCTCTCCGTAGGTTTCAAAAACCCGGCTCCAAAGTGGCTGACGCGCTACATCCAATACAGGTGAAAAATTCCAAGGAATACCACAAGCTCTGGTTTCGTATGCTGTAATACTGGCTCCTTGCTCTACAAGCTCTGTATTAAATGTAGCCGCTTGAGCGAGAGGCTGGGGAAACAACGTACCATTCAATAAATAATTAGCCCCATGTATAGCATCTATACCATACAACACAGGAATTTTAGCTTTGGTTTCTGTAAGTGCAATTCGTTGTATCTCGGACACAATTTGATTCCAATATTCTTTGCTATATGCGTGTCCTCCCACATTTAATATAGATCCAACCCCATATTCCACTAAGGCTTTTCTCAGCTTAACAGAATCCAATTCATTGGGCTCTTTCAAATTATATACCTCACCTACAGAAATCATGTCTAGATTTAGCTGAGTCATTTGGCCTACTTTTTCTTTGAGTGAAAGAGTAGCAAGTGTTCTGGACACCTTAGCTTCTAATTCGGTTTCTGAGCTGCTCGTGCTTATGCTTTTTTGGCAAGCCATTCCTAATAAGAGGATGGATAAAAGACCTATTTTATTCATGCTGTTTTTCAAATTTATATTGTAACTTTTTGATATGCGGAGGAGATGTTTAGAGTTCAAATGCAAAACCTTCATTTCGAAGTGCACGATACCTACCCTCATCAAACTTATATAATTTAGCAGGTCGATGCCATACATTTTCTTGTACTTCATCCAATGCTATAAGCAAATTCATAGCTAAAATTTTCTTTCTAAAATTAGGCTTATCAAACTTATAACCCAATAATGCTTCGTACAATTCTTGTAATTCTGACAGTGTAAACTTTAGAGGTAACAATTCGAAACCAACTGGTCTATATCGAACGCGATGCTGAAGAGTTTTAATTCCTTTTTCTAAAATATTTCTATGGTCAAAAGCTAGTTCTGGCAACTCGCGAATATCGAACCATTGGATAGATTTAGCCCATGAAGAGGCAACGGGGTGGTAATTAGTGGTTTTCACCAAAGAGTAATACCCTACGGTAGCTACCCTGCCGGCAGGGTGTCTATCTACAGAGCCGAACGTATAAAACTGCTCCATAAATATATCCTTTAAACCCGTTAACTTATTCAGTACAGAATTGGCCGCAAACTCTAAGTCTTCATTTGGACTTACTAAGTCTCCAGGAAGTGCCCAGCTATCCTTGTAAGGATCTGCATTACGTTCTATGAGAAGAACCCGAACTTGACCTTCTTGATATCCAAAAACAACACAGTCCACAGAAAGTCCAAATTGGAACACATCGTTAAATGGAACATTATTTTCAGATATAAAATACTTGTTGGGTTGACTCATTCAGGGTGCTATATTAGTTAATTTGAGACGAAATTAAATGAAAAATTTACTTATAGTATTTTTTACTTTAAGTTTTTTTATGTTCTTTTGGAACATCATAACATAATAATAACATGAAAAAAATCATTACTTTAATTCTAACAGCACTCACTTTTGTGGGTTACGCTCAGGATCCTACCACTTCGGCAGGAACTCCTTCTCAAGCTTCTACGGATGTGATTTCTATTTTTAGCGACTCTTACACTGATGTCTCTGGTACAGATTTTTATCCAAATTGGGGTCAATCTACGCAGTATGCTGCATTTACCTTAGGCTCAGATAACATGATTAAGTACTCTAACTTAAACTATCAAGGTATTAATTTTGGTTCTGCTCAAGATGCAAGTGCAAAAGGGTATCTACACATGGACATTTGGACTGCAACTTCATTTGATTTAGACATATTTTGCATAAGTCAAACTCCTCAAAACGAGAAAAAAGTTACTAAAACTTTAGTAGCAAATCAGTGGAATAGCATTGATATCGACTTAGCAGATTACATCTCTCAAGGTCTTTCTGTGGCTAGTCTTTACCAATTCAAATTTGACGATTTGGGTAGAACTGGTAGCACCATCTTTTTAGATAATGTATATTTCTATGGTTCACCGGCAGCTACTGAGCCAAGCGTTGCTGATGCTACTCCTACTTATGCTGCTGATGACGTTATTTCTTTATTTAGTGACGCATATACTAACGTAAACGTAGATACTTGGAGAACAGGATGGTCTTCTGTAACCCTAGACGCTTTTGATATTAGTGGAGATAACATCAAAAAATACAGCAGCTTAGACTTCGTTGGAGTTGAGGCAACTGGAGCAAATTCAATAGACGCAAGCACTATGGAGCATTTCAATCTAAGTGTATGGACTCCTGACGCAACTATATTTAGAGTAAAATTAGTTGACTTTGGTGCTGATAATGGCTACGGTGGCGGAGATGACAAAGAACACGAACTTGTATTTGAAGCTCCTGCTCAAAACAATTGGATCAACTATCACTTGGCTTTAGCTGATTTCACAAATCTTACAACGAAATCAAATATATCTCAAATTATTTTTTCAGCTACCCCTGCAGGAAGCGCTACGGCTTTTATAGATAACGTTTTCTTCAGCAAAGAAGCGGTCACTCCTACTCCTACAGTTGCAGCAGCAGATCCTACAGATTTACAAGCTAATGTAATCTCATTATTTAGTAACGTATACACAGACGTAACCGTTGATACTTGGAGAACATCTTGGTCTTCAGCAGACTTAGAAGAAATCCAAGTTGCAGGAAATGATGTAAAAAAATACGGTAAACTTGACTTTGTTGGTATAGAAGCTGTTGGAGATAATTCTATCGACGCAAGTGGCATGACTCACTTTACATTTGATGCTTGGACTCCAGATGCTACCACTTACCGAATTAAGTTAGTAGATTTTGGTGCGGACAATGCATACGGTGGCGGAGATGACAAAGAGCACGAAATTGCCTTTGAAAATCAAGCAACTGCTACTTGGAACAATCATAAAATTGCGCTTAGTGACTTCACTGCTTTAACCTCAACATCAAACATTTCTCAGCTAATTTTCTCTGCTCTTCCAGTAGGTGGCGCAACACTTTATATAGACAACGTTTATTTCAGCAAACCAGATAATGGAAGCGTTAAAGAAATAGCTTTCAGCAACTTTGAGGTTTATCCAAATCCAGCTGCTGAATTTGTAAAACTTGAGGCAGTTGCCAATTTAGGAGTAATAACCAGCTACACTATACAAGGTATTAATGGTCAAACTATTACTTCTAGAGTACTTAACACTTCAGTAGTTTCAGAAGTAATTAATACTTCTAGCCTTGAAGCGGGTATATACTTTTTACAAGTAGCTACAGAGCAAGGAACATACACGCATAAATTAATTATTCAATAATCACTTTCATTTAAATATTTTCACAAGGGGTTCCAGTTAACTGAAACCCCTTTTTTTTTAACAAACAAACCATGAAAAAGAACATACTTACACTAACTGCATTATTAGGTTTTACTACCATTTATGCACAAAAGGTTCCTATTACGTTTGAACCCAACGAAAACGGGGCTGATTGGACATGGACTGTCTTTGAAAACGATGATAATCCAGCATTAGAAATTGTAGAAAATCCATCCCAAACTGGTATTAATACCAGTAATACAGTAGCCAAATTAACCGCAAGAGTATCAGGTGCGCCTTGGGTAGGATGCGAGTCAAAACATGGAAGTGATATTGGGACTTTTCAGTTAACCGCTGCAACATCTACTATCACTATAATGGTATATAAAACAGTAATTAGTGCCGTAGGAATAAAATTAGTTACCAGCAGCAGCGCCGCTCTTCCGGAGGTAAAGGTAGCTAATACTAAAATTAATGAATGGGAAGAACTGACCTTTGATTTCTCAGGTCAAACAACCATGGTGTACGACCAAATTGTCATTTTCCCGGACTTTATAAGCAGAGGAGAAGAAACGGTTTCATATTTTGACAATCTTACCATGGGTAACAAAACCATTGGTATAAGAGAGCAAAAAATGGTTAATGTTCAAATTTTTCCAAATCCAGCTCACGACTTTATTCAGATAAAACTAAATACACCGTCTCAAGAAACCACAGAAGTAACTATAATAAATGCGCTTGGTAAAGTAGTGAAAACCGAATATATAAATTCAGTGAATAGTAACAAACAAATTAGTACTAGTGATTTATCACGAGGAGTCTACTTTGTAAAAATAAAGAATGCCAACAGTACACTAAGCGAGCAAGTTATTTTGCATTAGTCAAAATATAAAGCGGGCGAGTATATTTGCCTACTATGCTTACTAAGACTTACGGCAGTGCCGTGTATGGAATCTCTGCCCAACTCATTACTGTAGAAGTAGATGTGGGTCAAGGTGCAAAAACACAAATCATCGGACTGCCCGATAATGCAGTAAAAGAAAGTCAACCAAGGGTAAACGCCGCGATGAAAAATTGCGGCTTCACCTACCCACGTAAAGGCGTAGTGATAAATATGGCACCCGCAGATATTCGCAAAGAAGGTTCTGCTTATGACCTCACAATCGCCATTGGTGTGATGGCCGCGGGAGAATTAATAACAACAGACATGCTGGAAGAAACTGTCATCATGGGTGAATTGAGTCTAGATGGTAGTATTTTGCCCATAAAAGGAGCTCTCCCTATTGCTATTCAAGCACATAAAGATGGTTACAAAAAACTGATAGTCCCCAAAGAAAACGCACGAGAAGCCGCTATCGTAAAAGACCTTGAGGTATATGGTCTCGAGAACTTAAATGACGTTGTGGACTTGTTAGAAGGCACAAAAGAATTCGAACGTACTATAGTAAATCCAAGAGATGATTTTGCAGAAGGGTTAACCAAACTCGTTTTTGATTTTAGCGACGTTAAAGGCCAAGAAAACATCAAGCGGGCTATGGAAATAGCTGCAGCAGGAGGTCACAATATCATACTTATAGGTCCTCCCGGAGCTGGTAAAACGATGTTGGCTAAAAGACTAAATACCATTCTTCCACCTATGAACCTGCATGAAGCCCTTGAAACCACCAAGATACACTCTGTAGCTGGCAGATTAGGAAATAATGCCACACTTATGGCACAACGGCCATTTCGAAGTCCGCACCATACCATAAGCGATGTAGCATTGGTGGGCGGCGGTAATCACCCGCAACCAGGCGAGATAAGCTTAGCGCACAACGGCGTTCTTTTTTTAGATGAGCTACCTGAATTTAAACGAACCGTTTTAGAAGTCCTTCGGCAGCCGTTAGAAGATAGAATAGTAACAATTTCTAGGGCTAAATTTTCGGTCGATTATCCGTGTTCTATGATGCTAGTGGCAAGCATGAATCCATGCCCCTGTGGTTATTTTAACCACCCCGAAAAAGACTGCGTGTGTGCACCAGGCGTAGTGCAAAAATACCTAAGTAAGATAAGTGGACCGCTACTAGACCGGATAGATATTCATATAGAAGTTACGCCGGTTAAGTTTGATGAACTAAGCCAACAAAACGGTAACGAAGAGAAAAGTGACACCATACGCCAACGCGTAATTAACGCTCGTGAATTACAACACAAACGCTTTGAAGAGTTGCCATTATATAGCAATGCACAAATGGAGAGTAATCTGATACGGCAGTTCTGCGAGATATACTATAAAGGATCGCTGCTACTTAAAAATGCCATGAACAAACTCAACCTTTCTGCAAGAGCATACGATAGAATACTGAAAGTAAGCCGAACTATAGCAGACCTTTCAGGCAGTGAAACTATAGAAATGGAACACCTTGCCGAAGCTATTCATTACAGAAGCCTAGATAGAGAAAATTGGGGCGCTTAAAGGATATTAAGCCTTCTTTTATATATGCATTGATTGGTTTGCTTGTAATTACATTTCGGCTACTACCTTTGCCTCAATGCAATTAATCACATCTCACATCTGTATGGTGAAAGACATAGGTGTTCACGGTAATCTTTTTGGCGGCATTATGATGGCTTGGATTGATGAGGCTGCCAGCGCTATGGCGGTTAGCGTATGTCACACTCCTAATATGGTTACCGTAAAAGTAGACGAGCTTGTATTTAAAAAGAAAGTAAAGGAAGGTTTTGTCATACGTATTTATGGAGAAGTAGAACGTATGGGAAACACATCTGTGACTTTCAAAATAGAAGCACGAAAAGTGAGTGTTTACACCGGAGAAGAAGACGTTGTAGTGACTACAAACACTACTTTTGTGCGTATAGATGAGGAAGGCAAACCTACCCCTATACCTACCATTGTAAAAGAAAGATATAGAAAACCATAGAGGTTATCATTATTATAATGGAGCATTAATCGCACATAATTCTCCGTTGCTCAATTCATTTTGAGTATTGGTTCAATCTAGATATTCAAAGAAATATACGAGTTCGTTTATAGTTTATCACTAAAGGTAAATAATATGCGAGCCAAGACCAATGTTAAAAGACCAGACAGAGTCATTCTATTCGAAATCGGAATAATTCTAGCACTTCTACTTGTAAACTATGTTATGGAAATTCAGTACAAGACTCAGTTTATAGCACAACCAACAAGTACCACTATATTTAACGATAAAGCTTACATCTATAATGCGGAGACCGATGCCCTGCCATTAAACCAAGAAATATCCAAAAAAGAGCCTGAAACTGTTAAAGCAATTTACTTTGACCCGACGGCATATATCATTCCCGTTGCCGACATTTTTAAAAATGTAGAAACAACCTTAACCCGTACATCTTTCCCAATATTGGCAAAAAAAAGTCTGCCTAGCCTACCCACTTTGATAGATACAATGGCCAATAATATAAACACATGGGCCCAAATTATGCCACAATTTCCTGGTGGCGAAGAAGAGCTCTATAAATACATAACTAGTAATTTTGAAATACCTGAGAGATTGTATGATGTCGCTAGCCAAGTAGAGCTAGTGGTGCAATTTGTAGTTACTCATAAAGGCCAAGTCACCGATGTAAAGGTCATTAAATGCTCGCATCCTAACATGGGTGCCGAACGAGAAGCCAGACGTTTATATGCTAAAATGCCTCTCTGGCAACCTGGCAAAAATGGCGAAGACCCAACTAATGTAAGACTAATACAACCCGTCAAATTAAAACTATACCATTAGTTTGGCACACCGTTAGCAATACGAATAACTTATTCGGTTAGTTAGTTTTTTCATAAACGTAAGTAGTTTTTAAAGGAGTCGAAAGGCTCCTTTTTTTGATATAAAACTAGTATATCAGGAGCCTCTACATTTTTAATGCTAAGTATCTATTCCTCATTTATGTCAAATAATTTCCGCTTCTAAACCTGTTAACTCCGTTTATCAATTTTCAAAATTAAATCCAACCTTTTAAGTGTTATTTTTACCATATGATCAGTCCGTTACATTTCAATCGTTTGGCTTTTGCACTACTACTAACTGTGCTTACTACCGTAATTTCGTTTGCCGACGGGGATGATGGCAGAGATAAGAAAGGAAAACCAATTAAAAATCAGAGCAGTAAGGCGGATAGCATTCAATTTATAAATGATAATATAGACTTACAGGAACAAGACGACACCTTAGTTTTTGAAGATTGGGATAGCTCAGACGGAGATGCTGGA
>Ga0115566_10004502_pt1 | contig 11082 bp, 7 predicted proteins | sample COGITO_mtgs_1204_3_FD_87173 | JGI IMG/M metagenome (GOLD analysis project Ga0115566, IMG submission 87173) | Pelagic marine microbial communities from North Sea - COGITO_mtgs_120405 | ecosystem: Environmental > Aquatic > Marine > Epipelagic | place: Germany:Helgoland, sampling site Kabeltonne...
GAGTCCTAGCGGGACGGCCTGCGGTAGCGCTTCACGGAAGAACTTCCCAGATACAAGATGCCAGTTGAAAGGCGCCAGTCCACGTGTCACCCAGGCGAACGTAAGTAGGAAAGTGACCGCCATACCGAGGCTCATGCCCATAAGGGCCGATGCCGCTGAGGGAGTAACTGTCAGCGCCCACATACCGGCGCCGATGACTAATACCTTTTCAAGCATGGTCGACCACGCTTCGTATTGGAAAATCTCATGTGCGCGGAAGAGGGCTCTGCAATACTCCAACACGTTGCGCGCCAACACATAACCGCCAGCAAAGAGAACGACATCCAGCGCCCCTGTTCCCAGCATGATCCGAATCACGAGGCCCAGTATTACCGCGATCAACGACATACCAATGCGAGAAAGTAGTAGGTTGGAGAAGAATTCCGATGAGCGCTCGGGCGTGCGAGATAATTCTCGAATAGTGTAGGGAGAGGATCCGAGGGTGAGGGATCCATCGCAGATACTCATCAAGGCAAGAGCCGCCGTCATCACACCATACTGGGCCAGTCCCATGTAGTAGATGCAGCCGTACGTTATAAAAATGAACCAGAGTGGCTTAACGGCCAGGTTAGAGACCGTGAGCCAGCTCATGTTCTTGAGGATCTTGCTGCTCATGAGGGGCCCCCGACGCGAGGCTCGATCACAGTCTTCTCTTGGTCGATGCTCTCGAGCAGTGCCATCCATTTTTCGCGTATAACATCGTTGTTATAGTGTGATTCAAACCTTTCTCGAGCGGCCAAAGCGCATTTTCCCCATTCCTCAGGGTCCATCATGGTCGTTATGGCCTCTGCAATCGCTGCAGGGTCCTTCACGGGTACGACGCGTCCAGCTTCGTCACCACCAATCATGTCCGGCATAGCGCCCGCATCAGAGACAATGCACGGGGTACCGGCAGCCATGGCTTCAAGAATAGAAAGTGGCTGGGCTTCTCCTAACCAGGAGGGCAATACGAACACATCAGCCTTGAGCTGATTGTCGCGAATCTGACGCCGATCTCTAAGTGCACCGAGGTGAATCACCGAGTCTTGAAGCTGAAGCCGCTCAACCTGACTGGTAAATCGGTATTCAATCGTTGCTGATGGCCAGGCTCCAGCAAAGACCATCGTCATGGCAAGGCCAGATTTACGGGCTGACCCTCGACGCATGATCGCGGCCGCTTCTAATACGTCTTCCCATCCTTTCTCAATGAACATATTGCTCAAAAAGAGTACCCTAAATGGCCGGGAAGGACCTTTGTCAATCCTCTCCTGGACATCTTCGGCAGGGGGAATTACTGCTCCATCAAGACCGTTCGGGATGGTGATTCGTTTTACGACATCTATATCGGCTGCGCATTCGTTGGAAAGATTTTCTGCAGTGAACACGACGCGTGACAATTGCTTAATCATCTTCCTTGCCGATCCTTTAGTAAGGGGCGAAGAAAATACGTTGGAAAACATGCCCCAATGGACCACGGCAGTAACCGTTCGGCCCTTCAAATAGGGTAAAAGGGTAAGTCTGTCACGCCAATGACCCGAATTATGAGGTGATATCGAGGTCCATACAACCGGGGCCGCCGGGAACGCTCTAAGTACGTCTCGGACTCGGTAGCCGGCGCCCCGATACAAACTGATCTTCTGCCACCAAGGTCGGTTAGCTTCTACCATGGTATTGACGGTTTTCACGTCATAGCGTTCTTCCAGTAACTCCTTGAGGCGCATCGTGGCCAAAGATTGCCCGTCGGCAGGAGGGGGGAATCGCCCAATCAAGACAAGCTCAGGACGTGAGGCCTGTTTAATCATGTTGTCCTCCCTGTGCCACTAGATTCGCGCAATCGTATCTGGTTGGCGACGTTGATCGCGTTAATCAGTCCATCGATCATTGTATCCATGCTTAGTGTTTCTCGCGCTGTTCTAAGAGCCGCAACGCTAAACTTATCCTGATCAGCGAGAACGCTCTGAACGGCTTTGCCCAAATCCTCAACCGAATCAGATTGAGCTAACAATCCGTTTTCACCTGAAACCACATAGGCACCTTCTGGACTGTGCATTCGGCCAGGCCCAGAGGCCATTGGCGCGACTACCGGTACTCCCAAACTAAAGGCGTGGTTTACAGACAGGCCCAAATACCCAGGATTCAAAAGCACATCCGATGCGAAAATCCATGGTGCAGATGTGCGCACATCACCCAATGCCCCGGTAAAGTGAACGCTAACGCCAAGCTCTCTCGCTTTCTCAGTCAACACGTTGCGTTCGGGACCATCACCGATCACCACTACATTGATAGCATCACCGGGAAGTGCAGACACGGTCTCAATCACCCTCATCACGCCTTTCTCGGCGATAAGCCTCCCTAGAAAAAGGATTGTTGGGCTTGGGGCTAGGCCTAATTCCTCGCGGACCGAAGACTTCCCTCTAGCGTTCAGTTCGCGATACAGCTCGTCAAGCACCTCGGTATCCAGCGTATTCCGTGCTACGAAAACAGGCAAATCTGGCAGTTTTCTCCGCAGTTGGCTGGCAATATCGTCCGTGTACGAAAGTAAGACGTCGGCTTTTCCTGCCGTTTCAAGCCGTCTTTTATCTCGCCAATCAGAGGACCCAAGAGAGCGGGAATTGGAGGAAAAGTGTCCCCACAAAATGGTGCCGCACCCTTGCCGCTTGGCCATCCGAATCAATGGCCGCTGTGAAAGCGACCTAGGGGATTCTTCCATCAGAACAACATTGGCCGTTGGGCGCAAGCGAAAGAGCTTCCGGAACGATTGCCAGTGGAGTGACTCGCCCTTGAACCAGAGATTGGAAAGATGGATTCGGTCTACGCCTTCGTCAGTTGTGCTCACCAGCCCGTCAAATGAGGATCCTTTGGGCGGATCACCTGAACAAATCGTCAGATTGCCTCCGAGGCGTTCATTCAATCGTCTGAGGATCGGCAAGCGATAGGCTGGCACGAAGCGAGTGACATACAAGACATGTGGGTCCGCATCATTCATCGAAGGCCATCCGTGCTGGATCTGATTCCTCCTATGATACCCCAGAGCACCGCATAGACGAACATCAAATCATTCTGATAGAATGGATTAGCTGTCGTGGCGGTCAGTGCCAGCGCGGCCATACTTCCGGCTACGGCTAACGAAATTATTCGGGCTAGGGGAGTATTGACCGCTTTGCGCCAATTTCCCATTGCCATGAGAAAGAAACGGCCCATGAGGTAGAGCGTCATCCCAAGCCCCCAAATGCCAAATTTGAAGAGCAGTGCGACGTATCCATTGTGTACGAACGTCTTTTCTTCTGAATACAGGTAGGTGATGTTGAAGAACCGGTAAGGTACACCCATCCCGTGGCCTAGAATCGGATTAACCTTTATATGCTCCCAGACGCCTTGAGCTTCTAAGAATCGGTTGATCAACGAAATATCTTTGGTCACGGCCGTCTCGAGCGTTAGGAATCGGTCGAGAAGTCCCGTGAGCACCAGCAGCAGGAAATCGCCAAGGAACAGGTAGGCAATTAGAAAAACCCCACCGGCGGACACCGCTCCAACGGTAAGTATGCGCATTTTATCTTTGAAGGGCACGAAAAGGAAGATGACGCCCGTACCCAAGAAAATGGCTACCCAATAGGCTCTGCTTTGCGTTAAAATCAGACCAGCAAACAAGCTGAGAAATAGAGCGAGGAATACAGCGCGACCCCACCAAGCCCGCGTCCTAAGAAACATGGCAACGGCGAAAATGGCCGGAACCATCAGAAGTGATTCATTGGTAATCGCACGGCTGGTGGCAATCTGCCAAAGTTGTTCAGCGTTGCTGAGGTCACTGCGATATTCCAGGATATTGCGTGCAAGAACGAATAGTCCAACGAACGTAAGCGCTCCAACCACCACCCTCAGCCCTTTGGGATTTTTCTCGATGGCCTCACGGATAGGCCAATAGAAAAGCAGCATGGTCAGGCTCAAGCCCTCTCCAAGAATCATGCTGGGCCATCCGTTATAAAGAAAGGAGATGGGCACCGTTGCAGCCACGAGAACCAGGAAAAGAAACAACACCCTTTCCTCCGGTCGACGGCAAAGAACTTCCTGTTTCAGGAGGGAGCGAGTGAAAAACCAATGCCCCAGGAAGCCGAGATAGTACAGTCCGTACAGGATTTCCGCTATCTGAAGGCCTTCTTTGAAACCAACCACGGCCACAAACCCGCCTATGACACACGCAAGGTTTAGTAGCGGATGATGAAATAGATAAACAACCGCAGCCGCACCGACTAGCAGCACGGGGACGTAGGGGAGTGCCTCGGGAGCCGCCCATGTAAGGAACAGCAGAATCAGAAACAGAAATCCAAAACCACCCCATAGAATGAGGCTGCCCCAATTACCAAGCCATCGGTCGGAAGGACCGGGTCCATATGTCGCGGTGGGTGCCACTCGTCTGATGGGTCTCAGGACGCGGAGGCTGCTTCACGGAGTCGGTCTGCAAAATAGGCATGTCGCCGATTCCACCAGTCGATCAACAACGCAAAGAGAATGGCAAGAATGAAGCCGGAAAGTGTAGCTGCAATACAGATGATGCTGCGCTTCGGTTTGAATTTCTCCACCGGAGCCACGGCAGCATCGACTACTTGAACCGTCTGGGAGATGCGCTCTTCTTCGAAACGCGCCTGCTCCAGCATTGGAGCGACCAGTTCCAAGATGCGTTCTTGAATCGTGCGTTCCATCATGAGGTTCAGATATCGTTTGACCATTTCAGGTGCGGCACTGCGCGAGACGGGCAAGACGGCTTCGCTCCCATTCAGTGCTTCTTGGTAGCGTGTATCTGCAGCATCTGCAAGTGACTGCAGGCTCTGCACCTGGCGATTGGTTTCGCCGAATTGAGCCTTCAAGGATTCGAGTTGGATCTCGACTTGCACAGCGCCAGCCCTCAGTTCAGCGAGCTGCGTAAAGAAGGCTGCTGTCTGCGCCTCAAGATCGATTACCCCGTATTCTCGTTGAAACGCTGCGAGGGAATCGAGTAGCGCATCCCGATCGGATTGGGACTTTGCGTAGCGTTCTTCTACAAACTGCCGAAAGTTGCCAGCCGTTTGCTTCGACAATCTGTTATTGATCTCATCAAGGCGCTCGACGAAAAAATTGGACATATCGGCGGCCCGCTGAGGATCCTGATCCAAGACCTCGATAGACATGAAGTCAAATTCTTGGTCGATCACGAAGTCAACATTGTCGCCTAAAGTTGAACGAGCTTCCTGCAAGGGGAATTCTTCTTCTGCCAGATCATAGACCATGATCAGATCAAAGTGCTCAATGACTTCATCCATGACACTGCGGCTATTCAAAATGGCCATGTAACGGATGTAGTCTCCACCCCCGCCACCAAGCAGCGATTGGGCTGCTGAAGAAATATCGCCTAGAAGCGCGCTGGCAATTCCTCCAGATGCGGAAGCAGGTAGCAAAAGCCTAGAAGAGGCTTTAAACCAGTTCGGCAATAACAAGCTGATAACGACGGATGCCACCGCCATTACAGATGTTACAATGATGATAAATCGGCGCCACCGATACAAGGTACCTAGCAGATTCCACCAGGCCTGGTCGCCTTCCTGGCTCATCGATTCGATGTGGGACTCGGTTGAGGACATGTTCTGACTCTGGAGGACGGTTAATTACGGCGGATGGTGACGATCAGCAGAATGGCTGAGACCAGTGTTCCAAGACCTTGAACGACAGTCTGCAATGTCCGAATCCGAGCATCGGAACGGGCTCTTTCAGTTTCTAGGATGAGTCGTTGCAGCTCAGCCGAGTCTGCAAGCTTTTCGTCCCGATCGACAAAAACCATATCTCCTGATTGAAGGTCTCTTGTCAGATCGAGCGACGGTTCACCGGTAGAAGGATCTACGACGAGTGTCCTTCGGGCTGATTCGGAACGTCCACCAGCCTTGGCGATGTAGTATTCAGCACCTTGCCCCGCCATGAGAGGAATGAACCCTGGCTGAGAAACCTGTCCGAAGACATAGACCATACCAAGGTCTTTTGGGACCACAAAACGATCCCCTGCACGTAAATGAACGTCATCTGCCGAGCCAGAAACGACGGCTTCAACGTCCATGCTGACCCTGTTCTGAATACTGAGTTCTTGAATGAAATAAGATCGGCTGATATAATCGAGATCGGTTAGGCGAAGGCGCTGGAAAATTGCGGTGGTATCTGCTCTCATCAATTCTGCGGCAGCCATTCGAGCGTCATCGGCTCGTTCGGGAGCATACATATCTGATGGGTCGGCAAGCGAGCGTCGCTCAAGAAAGGCGCCGCGGATGAGGGCATCCTCTCGCAAACCACCTGCAGCTACAATCAATTGTTGGAGAGTGGTTTCTCCATCGATGATCGGATAGGTACCGGGGAAGGTGACCTGCCCGTCAATCCGGACGAGTCCGCGTTCCTCGTCTCGCTCCGTAATTGAAATAACGTCTCGAGCCTGAATGGCAAAGGCTGCCTCTTCGCCGCCCAGCACATCTGTCACATCAAATGAGAAAGCAGTGAGTCCATCATCCGTAACCCTCGAGACCTGAATCATTTCAGCACCGTCTTGCGAGCGGATGCCACCGGCCATGTTTAGAATCTCACCCAGTGTGTCTCCGTTGCTGAATTCGTACAGGCCTGGATAGGGGACATGCCCACCTATCGAAATGGATCCATATTCAGGGTTATGGGCCGGAACGTGTATAACATCTCCGTCGCGCAGATAGGGATTGACGGACGTGTCACCGGAGGCGAGGTAGCGGATCAGGTCAACATTGATCGTACTGCCATCAGTTCTTCGCACTTCGATATTTCTGAGAGAAGGCTGGAAAGAGCGGTTGGTAATAGGCAGAGCCGTGGTATCGGCAAACGCGTACTCTAGAGCGTTAGCGACCCGAGCTACAGGTAATGCGAGGTAGCGTCCAGGGACCGGTACAGCGCCAGTAACGTGGACATAAAACTGCCTAGACTGAACGAGGGATGCGTCCGCTTCGCTACCTTCGTAATACGTGCTGAGCGCCTCTACCATCACATTACGGGCTTCCTCAAGGGTCATGCCACCTATCTCTACGAGTCCAGCGTCCGGGATGGCTATTCGGCCATCAGCGCCCACGGAAACAGCAGACCCTGCAGCATCTTGCCCATCAATGGAAAAGCGGAACGAATCGCCAGGCCCTACCACATACTCCTGGTCATCCACAACGCCCTCAAAAGGAACAGCTGAAGCAGCCAATGAAGCTTGGCTCAAGCGCTGCCGAAGCAGCAACATGGGGTTGGTTTGAGCTGCTTGCAACAGTTCAGCAGCTCCATCGCCAGAGATCTGTGCAATGGCCTGAGGAGATTGACCTGCTGCAAGAAAAGCAGCGAGCAGGAGGGCGACCCTAAAAGTGGTCGCAAATCGGTTACGCATGGAGACGATGGGAAAACTCGAAAAATCGGCGATGCAGCTAGAGAAAAAGGTAGTGGTAGCGATGGAAAATAAGCAGTGGCCGATGTGATATAACGAGAAAAAGCGTCAATTTTGCCCTAAACTAAGGCATCGCGCAAGCCTTCGCAACGTATTCAGGAGGGGCCATGCTCCCTTCTAGGTGCTTTCTTCGGCTACCGACTCTTTAACAACGCACCAAAAACCGGTTCCATTGCACGTGGTACGAACGGCATTCGCCAAAATTAACCTCGGGCTTCACGTCCTTCGGCGGCGCCAAGATGGCTTCCACGATCTGGAGACAGTGTTTCTTCGAATCGGTTGGCATGATGAGCTTTCTGTCAGTCCGGCGGCCGACCTATCAATGACATGTTCCGATCTCATGTTGCCTGTGGATCAATCCAATTTGTGTATCCAAGCGGCACAACTGGTGGCAGACTCTGTCGCGGCGGGCCATGTTGGAAGCCAGGCCGATCCCGGCTTAACTAGGCCAACTCATCAGATTACTGGCGCCCAGATCCACTTAGAAAAACATCTTCCCTATGGAGCTGGTTTGGGCGGCGGCTCAAGTGATGCTGCCGTTACACTCATGGCATGCAACGAATTATGGAATGCCAACTTGGATGCCGATGAGTTATCTCGACTGGCCTCGCGCTTGGGTTCCGACGTCGCCTTTTTCCTTGGTGGACCTGTTGCTTTCGGATCAGGAAAGGGAGAAGTACTCACTGCTATGGAGATGCCGCCTGCGTTAAAAGATCAGTGGCTATCCGTGATCGTTCCTCTAGTGCACGTTTCGACGGCTGACGCTTACGCAGGTATCGTGCCGAATGAGAGATCTAGGCCTGACCTTATGTCATTGGTCGCTGCTGGATCATTAAATGATTGGCGGGCTAGCCTCGTTAACGACTTCGAAACGACGATATTCAAACGCTATCCTTCGATCGAGGCAGCTCGGGATCAGCTCTTGAGTAAAGGCGCGGGATATGCCGCGATGAGTGGTTCCGGATCTAGCGTATTTGGAGTATTCACATCTGAGGACTTGGCACGCAATTCAGTGCAAGAGTTGCCCAAAGGAAGTCGGAGCTGGGTTGGTCGGGCTGAAGCTGCGGTTTAGTAGGTTCGACTTGAGCAGAATAGTTCGAGAAGCAGCAAGCCTCTTTACCAGTCAAGTCGGCCACTGCGTGGTGGTGCCGCTGGATCAACTTGTGTTGAATCTAACAGAGTTGGATCAATTTCAAGTTCAGCACCAAACCGGCTCGGTGCGGGGAAGCGAGCTTCTTTTGATATGAAGGTCTCTTCTTCAGCCGTCGCACTTCTCATAAATGAACCCACAACATGAAGCGCCGTGTGGGCTCCCTGTCCCCAATAGCTTGTGCGAAAAGAGTAGGCTGGGTCGTTAAATCCAACCCAGGACCCAATCACAATGTCAGGATGGATCATCATGAACCAAGTATCTGCACTGTTTTGAGTCGTGCCTGTTTTTCCGCCTAGGTCGTACTCACTGAGTCGATATTGAGCATTCATACGCCGACCTGTTCCTTGTTGAACAACGCCTCGCAACATGTCGGCCATGGTAAATGCTGTCGCTTCCGATAGGGCTTCTCGTGGGTTTGGTTCGGCCTCAAAGAGGACGTTACCTGCCTGATCTTCTATTCGCCAAATCAATGTTGGCTTGTATAACAACCCACCATTGGCAAACGTCGAGTAGGCAGAAGTCATCTCAAGTAGATTCACATCGCTCGTTCCTAGAGCAAGGGATGGGACTTCGTCCAGGGCAGATGTGATTCCCATTCTGCGAGCATAAAAGGCCACGTTGGGCGCACCCACTTCCAGAATCAAGCGTGCTGATACCGTGTTTTTGGACTCAGCGAGGGCTTGCCTGAGCGTGATCTCTTTTCCGCTGGGCGGTTCACCTGAATTACCTGGGCTCCAGACATTACCAGACGGATCCACATACGTGAGTGAGTCGTCAAGTAGTGTGTAATACGAGGACCAGCCGTTATCAATTGCTGCCGTGTACAGGAAGGGCTTAAAGGTCGATCCCGGTTGTCTCTCCGCTATCGAGACCTTGTCGTACCACTCATTATCAAGTTTACGACCACCAATCCAGGCCTTGATGAATCCCGTTTGCGGATCCATCGCCACAAACCCTACTTCGAGGCGCGTCTTGTCCGATTTGAGCGAATCCAAGAAAGATGCATTTTGAAGCAACGTCGCGACAGCCTCGTCGCGGGACAGACCGGCTCGGCGATGGCTGCGGTAGTGCTCACTTTGGGTAATGCTGCTTCGAAGCACGTTTGGGTTTCTCTTAAAAAAAGTATCCCATGGCTCGAAATCCATACGGTCGGCTAACCCGGGATAATCACACGGTTCCTCGCTCCATACGCGAATATCCGACCCTTGATTACTCCATTCAAAGTCAGTGACTGCTTCTAGACACGGCATTAGGGAGTCAACGGCTGCCTGCGCCATGGACTGCAATCGCGAATCGAGCGTCGTATACGCGATAAGGCCATCGTCATAAATATCGTATCCGTTGAGCGAAGCCCACGTAGCTAACTGCTTTCGGACTTCCTCCGCAAAATGAGGCGCGAGGCTCATTGTGATCGCTGCGGAACGGTAAGCCGCATTAACCGAATCCGCCCGATGGGTATCTAAAAATTCTTGATCAAGAACATCGCGTTTGATCATCTGGCCCAATACGATATTACGCCGCTGGCGGGCTCGCTCAGGGTTACGGATAGGATTGTACAACGTGGTCCCTTTAAGCATCCCAATTAGGGTAGCGCTCTCGAGTTCATCTAGGTCGATGGGCTCCTTGCCATAAAAAGTCCTTGCGGCGGCTTCCAATCCGTAGGCGTTATACGGGAATTCAACCGTATTGAGATACATCTCAATGATTTCGTTCTTCGTATACCGACGCTCAAGCTGCACGGCGGTGACCCACTCCTTCATCTTTCGGCCAACCGTCTGTTCTCGACCGATGCGAGTATTGTACAGGTTTCGAGCTAGCTGCTGCGAGATCGTTGATCCTCCCTGCGTATCAAAACCGGGGATACCAAATTTACCTAGAACGGTTTTACCGACGGCTGACACCGTCCTAAAAACATCAATGCCCCAATGCTCGTAAAAACGGTGGTCTTCAGTTGCCCAGAGAGCATTGATGGCGTGAGGAGAGATACGATCATAGGTAACCCAAGACCTGTTCTGGCGAGCATATCGCGCGAGCTCCTGACCATCAGCGGTGTACGCAATGGTGGCCAACTGGAAATCCGGGTTTTCGATTTCTTTGAGGGAGGGCAGTTCGTCAATCAGAGAGACGAAGTACAGTCCCAAGACGAGCGTTACGGCTACGCCAGCAAGAAGGACATAGGATAGCAGGGAAGCCGCTTCTGCCTTTCGTTCATTGCGCAGACGAGTGATCCAGAAGCCCATAAATCGGCCGTGGATGCCTTTTTTGCCCCGGCGTTTTCCGGAATCGTTGAAGTAATTTTCCAGCTCCTCATCGGAGTAGGACCAGTCAGACATAGTATCGTTGGTTGCTCCCTTGTCCGTACAACGACCGCTCTGATCAAAATGTTGTCATCGAGGGTCAAAAATACGATGATCAATCGTCTCGATACTTGATCCTGTCCATCGACAAAGAGATA
>Ga0115566_10004509_pt1 | contig 11076 bp, 12 predicted proteins | sample COGITO_mtgs_1204_3_FD_87173 | JGI IMG/M metagenome (GOLD analysis project Ga0115566, IMG submission 87173) | Pelagic marine microbial communities from North Sea - COGITO_mtgs_120405 | ecosystem: Environmental > Aquatic > Marine > Epipelagic | place: Germany:Helgoland, sampling site Kabeltonne...
AATAAAATGAAAAAAGAAATTAGAAATGAAAAAACCACTAATTCTTGTCTGTAATGATGATGGTGTAAATGCACCTGGCATTCGCTCGTTGATAGAAGCCACACGAGATTTGGGTAAAATGATTGTTGTAGCTCCTGATAAACCTCAATCTGGAACTGGTCATGGTATTACTATTAACTCAACGTTGAGATTAAATAAACTAGAGTCGGAAGAAGATTTTGAGATGTATAGTTGCTCAGGAACACCTGTTGATTGTGTGAAATTGGCAATTTATAAGATGCTTCCAGTGAAGCCAGATATTGTTATTTCGGGTATAAATCATGGAAGTAATGCGTCTATAAATGTAATTTATAGTGGAACCATGTCTGCCGCAGTTGAAGGGAGTTTGGAAGGGGTTCCAAGTGTTGGTTTTTCATTATTATATTTTGATATTAACGCCGATTTTTCTGCTTCCAAAGTGATTGCCAGAAAAATTACTAAACAAGTTTTAGAAAGTGGATTGCCAAAAGGGGTTTGTTTAAATGTAAATATTCCCAAATTGTCGGAAACTGAGTTAATGGGAATTAAAATTTGTAGGCAAGCTGAAGGAAATTGGGAGGAGGAATTTGAGTCAAGAGTTGACCCTACCGGAAAAGAGTACTTTTGGCTAACTGGAACCTTTAAAAATTACGATTCGGGCACCGATACTGATATTTGGGCTTTGGAAAATAACTACGTAAGTATAGTGCCAATACAGCATGATTTAACAGCTCATACTTCATTAAATGAATTAAAAACTTGGAAGCTTTGAAAGAAAAATATGACAATCTAATTCTAGGGATATTACTTGGTGCCGTTATTCCTCCGGCAGTTGTAGAGTTGTTTTTAATGACAACTCAAGAAGAATTGCTGAAATATTCTGACACTTACTTTGAAAATGTTTGTTTGTTGGCAATTGGGTTAAACGCAGGTGTGATGTGGCTAGTTCTTAATAAGTTTAAAATGGACAAAATGGGTAGGGGAATTCTTTTAGCGAATTTCGCCTATGTCATTGCTTTTGTTGCCTACTTTTATATATAGGCTTAAACTAATTTACTTTTTCTTTCTTTCTATAGTCCCTGTAATTCTTGGTCTTGATCGCTTATGTTTTACAGAAGCTACTTTTTCTTCTTTCGATTCAAAGGCCCTAGGGATACCATATTTTTCGGTGCTTGGCTCAGTTTTTTTATCAGCTGGTTTAGGCTTTTTATCCATCGGCCCTCTCTTGTAAATGACCAATCCATTTAAAAAGTTCCTTAGTATTTGGTCTTGTAGGGGCATGAATTTAGCATGGTCTTCACTACGGAAAAATGCCCCAAGTTCACTTTTTGTAGTTTCGTAATTAACTAGCTTTAAAATCTTTACAATATCGTCATCACGAAGTTTAAGAGCCACTCTTAACTTTTTAATTATGTCATTATTTGTAAGGGCCATAAATGATGTTTGTAATGTTTTTAAAAGAAACAAAAGTAGCTCTTGTTTTTATATGAGAAGTTTTAATGTCTTATTTGCAAAAGAATATTTTTAAAACGACCAAAATCGTTAGGTTCAACGAAAAAGTTCGATTGCCATTTTTGAGTTTTTATTGCTTGATTACTTGTTGTTTTATCTGATGGCCCGTAAACTCTCATGCCTCTTTTCCCTCCATTATTATGGTTTGAAATAATTCCATTTTCTAAAAGTGTGGATTTTTGAAATATGAAAAATCCTTCAGTATTGTCATTTGAACTTTTAATGAGCAAAATGTCAAAATCATCCTTCATGTCATAGGGAGCAGTCTCTTCAGTCTCATTTCGTTTCCAAATTGTTACAAATTGCCCGGTTTTTTTTTGGAGTACTTTTAGATTGCCTATAGATGACACTTATGCCATAAATTGAAAATGAACAAGCTTTATATTCAAGGCTTTCTTTGTTTAGTCTGAAGTTAGAAATATCCACGCCTAAAGGTTCTAATTGATGTTTTATTTGTTTTTCTAAATCCAAATGAAAATGTTCTGAGGTGGTTTTTACGGAAGTAAATCCGATTTTCGTAAATTTTCAACTGTTGATTTAGCCTTTCCTGTTTTAAATTCAGTTAGTAATTCTACTCCATAAGTTTTTCCCGAAATACGGTCTAATGAGTACACAATATCCTCTAAGGTTTTATCTTCCATTCTACAACACTGTAGGTATGAATCAAATAACTGACACAAACCCGTGTTAGATTCTTTGCTCAACTTCTGGTTCCAAGCGTAAAAAAACGAAGCTCCACCCCAATACATTCCAGGATAGTTATGCTTCTTCCTTATTTGTTTGGCTCGATCAATCATGGGTAAGTCAGAGTCATAACTTTTTAGGTTTTCATCAAATTTGATTTTGAATTTCTTGTTCAATTCATTTTGATTTATTATACCCATTTCTTTCATTATTTGGTATTGCATAAAAGAAGCGAAGCCTTCGGCAAACCAAGAATTTGTTTTCCCTAAAAAGGGTAGTGCAAGATGACTGATTTCGTGAGGGGCTGTCCAGTCGTTTATGAATTCTTGTAAACTAAAATTTGGGTCAACATGAAAATGGACTTCTTGATCTGGATATCGTTTAGTATGAGCCCAAGGAACGGGCTCTTTTGCATTACTTATCTTGTGAAAGTAATAATGAACAACAAAAGGGTAGTTTCCAATTTTTGATTTAACTGACTGTTGAGTCTCTGAAACCCAAGAAATTAATTTTTCTTTTTCTGTTTCAGAAAAATCATCTACCCAATTCCATTCAGCTTTTAAGTTTTCTTGAGTTGAATTGAAAGCAAAACTCAATACCAAAAAACCTGTTAAGGTAAAAACAAGTAGAAGTTTTTTAGCCATAACTTTTGGTTATGAGTCTTTTTTATTGTTTTTAGATTCCCATTTTTCCAACATGCTATTGGTTTGGGCATTTAGTTTTGTTTTAAAGCTTGGCGTCCAACCTATTATATAACCAGGGATTCCCAAGGCCTGTTGTGACCAACGGTATAAGTTGAAAACGTCGGTGTGTTTTATAATTAGCCCATCTTTAAATTCGAAATAAGCCGTGATTTTATTATTGACATATCGTCCTGTTTTGCTAAAAGTGTAAACAGCCTGCCAATTCGCTTTTCCTGTATTTTCAGTGGCCTCAACACCTCCAAAAGAAATGTGCATGCCTTTTCCTCGTTGAGAATCACACAACATCCGCCACATGTTACCCACTTTTGCTCTTTCTAACTTGCCAAAAGCTGGATCTTCAAAAACCACATCTGTGTGATAGCATTGAGCCATGGTTTCAGCATCTAGATTAGCAAATGACTCGTAGAATTTGGTTATAAGTTCTTTCATTTAAATTGATCTTCTGATAGCCACCATTTTAATTGCCGTAATTGCTGCTTCATCGCCTTTATTACCATGTTTTCCACCAGAACGATCTCTTGACTGTTGAATATTATCGTCGGTCAAAACTCCAAATATTACTGGTTTTCCAAATTTTAATGAAACGTCCTTAATTCCTTGAGAAACACCTTGACATACATAATCGAAATGAGCTGTTTCTCCTCGAATTACGCTTCCTATGCAAATTACTGAATCCACTCCTGAATTTTCAAGCATCCATTGAGCGCTCAATGGCAATTCAAAGCTCCCAGGAACATATTGAACAATTATGTTCTGTTCTAACGTTCCATGTTTTAAGAGGGTAGAGTGGGCACCTTGTAATAGTCCGTTTGTGATTTCCTCATTCCATTCTGAAACGACTATGCCAAACCGCATGGGACTAGCATCAGGAACTTGAGAAGCATCGTATTCCGATAGGTTATTATTTACTGTTGCCATTTTAGAAGTTTTTTATTAAAACAAATATAGGGTAGAGCTACGCTCAATTTTTTAGAAATAAAAAAGGCGTCTGCGATAAAATCGAGACGCCTTTTTTTGAATTTTTTAATGTTCAGATTAATGAATCCCTCTCATTGCCTTATTGAGTAAAGGAGTAATAGCAAGAATTATCAGGCCTGTTGCCAACATAATAGCCGCAATAAACGGGTATAATGGTAAATCATATTTCATTAATACACTTTCCATAATTCCCGCAAAGTAATTACCAGCGGCAAAACTGGCCATCCAAAGGCCCATGACAACTGAAACCAATTTCGGTGGAGCGAGTTTAGTAATCATAGATAAGCCAATTGGTGAAAGCATTAATTCTCCTAAGGTCAAAACAACATAAACTATAACAAGCCACATTGGAGAAATAAGTGTTCCATCACTAGCTAGATTACTTGCTTGAGACATAATCCAAAAAGCAATAGCGCCCAAAAACATTCCTAATGCAAACTTTATTGGAGTTCTAGGGTTTATTTTTCTATCATCGGCCCTTAGCCATAAAACTGAAAATATTGGCGCGAAAATTAATATTGCAATTGGGTTAATATTCTGAAACCACGTTGCTGGAATTTCCCATCCCATTAACATTCTGTCCGTATTTTCCATTGCAAACAAGTTCATGGTTCCGCCTGCTTGCTCAAATCCAGCCCAAAAAACTATGTTGAAAAAAGCAAGTACAACGATTACAGACATTCTGCTCCATTCTTCAGCGCTTTCTGTTCCTTTAAAGATAATGTAGGAAAGGCCAACTAAAAGAGCAATAAACCCAATTGTAATAAGTGGGCTTGTAATTGAAGGAGGTATCATACCCCATAAGAAGATAATTACCAATAGTGAAATCACTAAACCAACAGAATATATTCCAATTTCTCTCCAATCTTTTGAATCTAATACAAATTTATCTTTTGGTGAATTTGGTGGTAGTCCAAATTGTTCTAAAGTAGTTTCTTTAGCGCGCATCCAAAATACACTTACGATAAGTCCAACGCCTGCCGAAAAGTATCCCCAACCCCAGTCTACATTCTCACCTAACCAACCTGCTAAAAATGGCCCTAGAATTGCGCCTAGGTTAATTCCCATATAGAAAATGTTGAAGGCGGAATCTTTTCGAGGGTCATTATCATCATAAAAGTCACCAACAATTGTTGAGATATTTGGTTTGAAAAATCCATTTCCGACGATAAGTGTCCCAAGTCCAAAGTTGAACAGGAAGAGTCTAGATTCAGCATCAAGTGAAGTGGACATAAAAGCACTTGCAGCTAGTAAAAACTGTCCTACAGCCATAACAAAACCACCTATGTAAACTGTTTTTCGTTTTCCTAAAAACTTATCAGCTATCCAGCCCCCAAGTATTGGAGTTAAATAGACTAAACCGGTGAAAATCGCATAGATTTCAAGAGCTTCTTGTCTTCCTAATCCGAAACCTCCGGCAGCTAATTCTGCGGTAAGATAAAGAGTAAGTAAGGCTCTCATTCCATAATAGCTGAACCTTTCCCACATTTCTGTTGCAAACAATGTGTAGAGTCCAGAAGGGTGACCCTTTTTTTCTAATGTATCTGACATAATTTATTTTTGAATTTGTTTTAGAAGCCAACGAATATAAAATAATTTAAAGTACTCAAGCCTTTGCTCTATTTTTTAATAATGAAATTGATTAAAGATTTTCCGTAACGTAATTAGTCAACATATTATATAAATGAAGCCTTATAGTGCCGCCATATATTCCATGATTTCTGTCCGGATACATCATTAAATCAAATTGTTTGTTTGCTCGTTGAAGAGCAGAAACCATTTCAACTGAATTTTGAAAATGAACATTATCATCTGCAGTTCCATGCACTAGTAAGTATTTTCCCTCAAGTTTGCTAACATGATTTATTGGGCTGTTCTCTTCGTAACCGGGGTTTTCTTTTGGTGTTTGCATGTATCGTTCAGTATAAATGCTGTCATAAAACTTCCAGTTAGTAACCGGAGCAACGGCCATTGCCATTTTGAAAACATCAGCACCTTTGAATAAACAGAGAGAACTCATATAACCTCCATAACTCCATCCCCAAATTCCAATTCTTGATTTATCGATATAAGCTTGATCACCTAACCATTTTGCTGCAGCTATTTGATCTTCAGTTTCATATTTACCCAATTGGAGGTAGGTCATTTTTTTAAATTTCTCACCCCGAGCTCCAGTTCCTCTATTATCTACAGAAACAATAATATAGCCTTTGTCAGCAAGCATTTGATACCATAAATAGTTTGAGCTTCCCCAGCTATCTTTCACAGTTTGTGAACCAGGTCCACCATAAACAAACATCAATACAGGATATTTTTTATTTGGGTCGTATTCTTTAGGTTTAATCATAGAAGCGTTAAGAGGTGTGCCGTCAGCTCCAGGAATTTTTATAAAATCTAAGCTCGTATTGGCATATTGTGACAGTAAATCTTTGAGTGTTTGATTGTCTTTCATCATTCTAATCTCGCTTCCTTTATTGTCATTAACAGAAATGTAGTAAGGCGTAAGCGCTGTAGAATGGTAATTTATAAAGTATTTGAATCCATTACTGAATGCTGCAGTATTGGTTCCCGCATTAGGAGAAAGCCTGTTGAATGATCCTCCATTAACTTTAACAGAATATACTTCTCTCTGAAGTGGAGATTCTTTCGCAGCTTGAAAGTATATCGTTCCTGATTTTTCATTAAGACCATAAACATCAGTTACTTCCCAATCTCCCTTGGTGATCTGAGTTTTCTTTTTCCCAAGGTTTGAATACAGATAAAGGTGGTTGTAACCTTCTAACTCGCTTGTCCAAATAAAACTTTTATTATCCGAAAGAAAGGTAAGGTTGTCGTGGATATCTATGTAAGTGTCATTTTTCTCTTCAAGAATTATTGAAGTTTCCATGGTATTGGTATTAACCCAATATAACTTAAGGTTATTTTGGTGTCGGTTCATTCCGGTAATGGTGAGGAAATCATCAGATTTAGACCATTTTATTCTTGGGATATAATCTTCACGAACATTGACCATTTCCGTTTTTTTAGACTCTAAATCGTAAATAAAAATCATGACTTGAGAATTTTCTTCGCCAGCCTTTGGGTATTTGAATTTATAGTCTTTTGGGTAAAGCGATCCACCATATTTAGGCATGTTAAACTCAGTTACTGCTGCCTCATTAAATTTGTAATACGCTATTTTCTTGCCATTTGGTGACCAAAAAAAAGCTTTATCAAAAGCAAACTCTTCTTCATAAACCCAATCAGTGGCACCATTAATAATTTCATTTATACTACCATCATTAGTTAATTGAGTTTCTGATTTATCATTCAAATTAGTCACAAAAACATTATTGTCTCTGACAAAAGCAACTTGATCTCCTTTTGGACTGAATGTGGCATATCGATTTTTCTGTTCAGAAACTAAATCTAAACTTTTCTTTTCTAAATCATAAATGTAATTCCATTCTCTTGTGCTGTGTCGGTAAATTGATTCGGTTCCTGTTCGAATCATAATTTTTTTCTCATTAGAACTAAATGTGTAGCCCTCAAATGTGATGGCACCATTTTCAGGATTTGACACCCCTTTCATTTCACCTGAACCCAAAATAATTGATTGTTCATTTGGGTCTAAATAGGATGTTTTACGAATGCTTTTTTCGCCACCTCTATCATTTATGAGTTCTGTGTAACTCAAACCATCATTCATAGAACGGAGTCCGTATACATTTTGTGCTCTAAATTTCCCACTTGCCCAAATGTCTTTTAAAGTTATCGATTCTTGAGCATTTGCGAATTGACAAACACTAATGATAAAAGCTAAAATTGTAATTCTCATAATTTAAATTTTGTGGCTTCGAAAATAATATATTAGGCCAAATAGCGAGCCACAGATTACACAGGTGGAAAATAATTATGTATGGTGATTTGAAAATTAGGACTTACTTTGCAATCGGTAAGAATGAGCAAGAAAAAAATAGGTGTTATTATTCAGGCTAGAACGGGTTCCTCTAGATTAAAAAAGAAGATGTTGTTGCCTTTTGGTGAGGAGTCAACTTTACTTGGTTTTATTCTTTCTAAGATTTCAAAATCCGTTAACATTCCTATTGTTTTGGCTACTAGCACAGATCCAAATAATAAGGTTTTAGGTGACATTGCGAGGCAATATGGTATTCCAACTTTTTTTGGGAGTGAAAATGATGTACTTGAACGGTTTATTGAAACTACTAAGGAATATGGTTTTGATAATGTGATTCGAATTTGCGCTGACAACCCCTTTATCAGTATGGAATATTTGACTGTTTTAATTGAGCGGTTCGAAAAAGACATTGATTCTGATTATTTGTCATTCCAAAAAGAAAATGGAACTCCAGTAATGAAATCGCATTTGGGGTATTTTGCTGAGGCGATTACTAGTGAGGCTTTATTGAAAGCACAGCAAATGACGGATAGTACCTTTTATCACGAACATGTTACTAATTTTATTTACGAAAACGAAGACCATTTTAACGTCAAATTTATTCCTGTACCTAAAGAATTGGATAGGGAAGACTATCGCTTAACACTGGATACAGAAGAGGATTATGAAATGTTGTTTGAGTTGGAAAAAGAGCTGAGCAATAAATATAATAATGAGTATGATGCCATTCAGGTCTTGGCAATGGTTGAGAATATGAACTTACAAGAAAAAATGGTTTCTATAATTAATAAACAAACTAAATGAGCAGTGTATATATAATCGGAGAAATTGGTCAAAATCATAATGGCTCAGTTGAATTGGCTAAAGTCATTGTTGATTTAGTTTCAAAACCTATTGAGGAAGAATTGTTTCATTTAGAATTGAAAGGAATTGATGCAGTTAAGTTAACAAAACGTGATCTTAAATATGAACTTTCAGATTCTCAAATGAATCGAGCTTATGATAATCCAAATTCTTTTGGGAAAACATACGGTCAGCACAGGGAGGTGTTGGAATTAAATGATGAAGAACATTTTGAGGTATATAAACACGCCAAGGCATGTGGGTTAGACTTTGTGGAAACACTTTGTGCGCCATCTTGTGTCTCTATGTTTAAGTATTTTGAGCCTGATTATTTAAAAGTTGCTAGTAGGGATTTGACTAATTTGCCTTTACTTGAAGTGCTTGCGGAATCTAAAATTCCTATAATTGTTTCAACTGGTATGGCAGGAGAAAAGGAATTGAATAATGCAGTTGACCTTATCACTAAGTATCATAATGATTTAACGATTTTACATTGTGTAAGTGAATATCCAACTAGGCCTGAGAATGTGAATTTAAATACCATTAAATATTTGCAAAATAATTTTGGTAATTACAGAGTGGGTTACTCAGATCATACTATTGGAATAGCAACACCAGTTGCTGCAGTAGCAATGGGTGCTGAAGTAATTGAAAAACATATCACCTTAGACAGAAGAATGAAAGGAACGGATCAAGCTGGATCTTTGGGACCCGATGGAGTTCATAGAATGGTTAGGGACATTCGATTAATGGAACAATCAATGGGTAAAGAGGAGATTTTTATCTGTGATAATGTAAAAGTAGCCCAAGAAAAATTGGAAAGATCAATTGCTACTAACAAAGAGTTGAAAGTAGGAGATGTGATAAAGGAAGAAGACTTACACATGCTTTCTCCTGGAGATGGATACAAATGGGCAAGTCGAGGAGGCATAGTCGGGAAAAAAGTTAAAGTTGTAATTCCTGCAAACGAAATTATCTATGCTAACTCTTTAGAAGTTTAATATGAAATTACCGAAGTTAATTATTACTGATATAGATGGAGTTTGGACTGATGCAGGAATGTATTACGACCAACGAGGTAACGAGTTGAAAAAATTTAATACCGCTGATAGTTTTGGGGTAATTCTTTGTCGTGAATTTGATATTCCAGTTGCAATAATAACAGGTGAAAGAACTGAAATTGTAGCTAGAAGGGCAGGGAAATTGAATATAAAGTATTTGTACCAAGGGTCCAGTGATAAAATTAAGGACGCCACAGATCTGTTGAGTAAATTGGATGTTGACTGGCAAGATGTGGCACATATTGGTGATGATCTGGGAGATTATCATTTGCTAAAAAAAGTCGGTATTAGCGGGGCTCCATCAAATGCGGCAGATTTCATTAAAGAAGTAGCCAGCATACATACTGTTAAGGCTGGTGGTGACGGAGCTTTTCGTGAATTTGTAGAAACCATTTTTAAAAATGCAGGTCTTTATGAAGAAGCTTTAGAAAGACTTCTGAAATGAGACTCTTTGAAGGTTTCATTGTTGTTAACCTTTGAAACTATTTAGTTTTCCTTTATTTCAAAAATTAACTTTGTTGTTCACTTATAGAAACTTTGAGTTTTCAAAAAACAATTAAGGAATTTGATTCTTATTCTGCAGGTTTTAATGTAGAATTTCAAGGCGTAAATATTTGGCCATATTTAAGGTTTTATTCGCTCGATAAACTTCATTTTAAAACGGATAGGAAAGCCAAAGTTGGTGGGAAAAAGGCTGCTGGTTTAATCAAGAATTTGTTTTACGGATTCCGTTTTTGGTTTGGGAAATTTGAATCTATTGTTTTTATGGCATCTAGCGATAGACGACTATACAATGGTAAGTGGACTGAGAAAACAGATTTTTTACCTCAGTATATTGGTAATACCTTGTTTGTTGAACTCCCCAATAAAGGCCATTTTCCGATTGAAGAGATTCCGAATAAACAAGTCTCGAGCAAAGTGTTCTTACTATTACTAGAAAAAATAGTAGAGAAATTTATTTCTACTCCAAATGAAGTTTTAGAGATACAAAGTGAAATTGAAAAGAAATATTCCATTGAAGCTAACTTGAGTTCAATTTACAAACAATTTGCAGCGCGCTATTACGTTACACGGTTTTTTGGTCAAAGAATGAAAGTGAAAAACGCGGTAATTGACGCAGCCTACGTAGATATGCCTAGAGTACTTGCACTAAAAAAACTAGGTGCTAGGGTGATTGAGATGCAACATGGAACCATAAATGATGAGCATCATGGCTATCAGATATATAATGACTTCAATAAATTGCTATTCCCTGATAAGTTGTTATGTTTCGGCTCTATGGATAAAGATTTTTTCAAATCGAGTACTTACATAGATTACAACGATGTTTTTGAGGTAGGGTCTTACTATTTGGAATATATAAATAATTCAAATCCCA
>Ga0115566_10004520_pt1 | contig 11070 bp, 9 predicted proteins | sample COGITO_mtgs_1204_3_FD_87173 | JGI IMG/M metagenome (GOLD analysis project Ga0115566, IMG submission 87173) | Pelagic marine microbial communities from North Sea - COGITO_mtgs_120405 | ecosystem: Environmental > Aquatic > Marine > Epipelagic | place: Germany:Helgoland, sampling site Kabeltonne...
AGGCCTCTAATGAGCGCGAAGGGCATCGTATGATCCATGATCATTTGAAAGACGAATCGATTGCTTGTGGCCGCTGTAGCAGCCAGCTTAGGCTCCGGTCTAGAAATTCAGTCGGGAACTAACCGTACAACACGCGCTAATCTTTTTGTTCTCCTCGGTGTCAGTTCTGGAATCGGAAAAAGTGAGGTTTTCAGAGACCTACTTGGCCCTCTGCTTGCTTTCGAAGATGCGTTGCACCGTTGGTGGGAAAACGAGCCATTGGTTAAAGCCAGAGCCGGTGAGGAATTGCTTAAAGCTAGGATTTCAGGTATGCGAACTGAAATTCGAAAACTTCACTCAGGACTTGCGACGAGTTTTTTCGAAAAGCTTCAAGAAGCCGAACGCGCTCGTATGGCATGCGAAACATTCCGGCACGCACCAAGCCTTTTGGCCGATGATTCAACATCTGAGGCACTGGCTCAAATGATGTTTCGGTCGAATGAGGCTATCGCCTCCGTCTCTGCGGATGCTCGTTATTTCCTAAAGCGTCTGGGCACTCCAGACACAAAGGAGGAGTCATTTTTCCTAAAGGGGTTTAGCGGCGACTTAGCACTGACGAATCGCGTTTCCCGTAATGCCGTTCGCCTGCGAAAACCTTGTTTGACGACACTGCTTCTTACGCAGCGCGATGCTTACAGGGATTTCATAGATAAGTCGGTGAAGAATCGTTCCGGTCTACTGCCCAGATTTCTGCATGCGCGAATCAACCACTCAAAGTCAGACTTGGTCAGGATCGATGGACGGACAACTAGCCGGATCCGCAACGATTACGCTGAACGTATAAAAGACATCATTGAAGCATATCGCTTCGAATCAAGTCCGACAACAGTCGAAGTCTCTGACTCAGCTAAACAGTTCATCGAGAGCATCGAACGTGAATGTCGAAACGCTGCCATGACCGACGAAAGTCTACATGGCGAAATAATGCGACGCCGGGCCGAACAAACTTGGAGGGTCAGTCTGTGCCTGCATGCTCTGCGGTATGGAACAACTTCCACCCTGCATCCACTGGAACTCAGTGACGCTCAAACCGCAGTTCAGATCGTGACTCGATTCACCGCTACACCTGAAAACTGAAATACATAATAGCCATGAAAAAACTTAACGAAAAGCTCGATAGGATCAAAGCGGAAGCCCTTGAGCTAACAACAGTCATTGATCGCTTGATAGTAGAGGTTCAGTCTCTTCGTGTCGAAGCCACATCCGCAGAAGACGCGAAGCGACGTCATCGACTGGAAATGGATCTGCTGAACATGAAAGACTTTATGTGGATTCGTAGATAGCGTAAAGCAGAGCCAATCAGTCCCGAGAAACATTTGAAGATTGGGGCCCCTTCGTGGAATGCTCCGCAGTGTGCTGCAACTCACTGTATTCTCTCGAAGCAATCTGCGTCTTCGCCGAGCATTATCTCGACGCCTTCGAGTTGTCCTTTTTCTATTGCGACAGCTTCAAAATACGGAGTGCTCCGCGCATTACGAATCCGAACACGATTCCACCCACTAGGAGGTCAGGCCATGGGCTCCCCAGCCAGTATACGAGCAGACCTGCCGTGATTACGCCTCCGTTGACGATGATGTCGTTCGAGGTAAAAATCGCGGACGCCTGCATATGGGCCTCCTCCGACCGGGCTTTTTGAATCAACCAGAGGCAGACCACATTGGCTACTAGAGCTACAGCAGCCACGATGATCATCGTCTTGAAGTCCGGCATTGTCTCTGAATAGAAAAACCGGCGGATCACCTCCGAAAAGCCGACGAGTGCTAATAGCATTTGGAGAAGTCCACTAATTTTCGCGACCTTCTTCTTGGTCGCTACTGCAGTGCCTACAGCCATTAAACTCAATGCGTAGACGATGGCGTCGGCTAGCATGTCGAGCGAGTCTGCGATCAGGCCCCCATCGAGTTCGAAAACAAGCCAAAGCCCATTTCGATAACGAAGAAAGCAGCATTGATGCCGAGCACCCACCACAGAATGCGTTTTTGAGTATCTCGATTTTCGGTCGTATCTGTTTCTACCTCCTCGGAGGTCTCTAATCGTGATCCCAATCCCAATTCTGAAAGCGCCTTCGAGATTGGCTCCACATCGCCACGATGGACGACACTGACCATACGTTCTTGGATGTTTACTGATATGCATAGGACGGCCTCAAGTCCTTCCATCTTGAGCCGAATCATTTGCTCCTCCGAGGGACAGTCCAATTTTTCGACGTGGTAGCTGGATTTAAACAAAGACATTACATTTGAGTTTCGTCACCTTGGCCATCGTTGCGACCGCCAAACAACTCGTAGAGCAGTGGAAGAACCAACAGCGTCAATAAAGTCGAAGTCAGAATGCCGCCGACAACGACAGAGGCCAAAGGTCGCTGAATCTCCGAACCGACTCCAGTAGACACGGCCATGGGCAAGAATCCTGCAGCGGAGGTCAAAGCCGTTGCTAATACGGGACGCAGGCGTTGGCAGGCAGCTTGTGTGACTGCCTCACGCATATCTGCCGTGCGTTCGCGATAAGACCGGATCGCTGAAATCAGAATTTGACCATTCAGGACGGCGATACCGCTCAAGGCAATAAAGCCGACGGCTGCACTCACACTAAAAGGGATGCCTCTAAACCAGAGAGTAAGGATGCCCCCAATGAGGGCGAGTGGGATGCCGCTGTAGATGAGCAATACGTCACGCATATCTTTCAAGCTGAAGTAGAGCAGGAAGAAGACAGCCGCAAGCGTCACGGGCACTACGATGGCGAGGCGTGTCTGAGCGCGTTCGAGGTTCTCAAACTGGCCACCCCAATCGAGCACATAGCCCTCGGGCAGTTCCAATGATTCGTTAATCTTCTCTTTCGCCTCGGCGACGAATGAGGAAACGTCACGGTCATCTACATTGACCTGCACACGAATCAAGCGTCGTCCCCATTCGCGGTTGATCGTGGCAGAGCCATCTTCAATCCGAATGTCGGCGAGTCTGTGTAGTGGTAATTGCTGCCCTTCGGCTGTAGGGATGATTGTATTACGCAATGCTTCCATGTCAGTTCGCAATGCATCCGGCAGGCGCAGCACGAGGGGAAAGTTGCGTTGTCCCTCAAACACTTGTCCAGCTCGGGTGCCACCGATGGACTCTACAATACTCATCACATGATGCGTGGAGATACCATGCTGTGCGATCACGTCCTGGTTGATGTCGATCTTCAGCGTCGGCTGTCCGGTCAACTGATCGACGGAGATGTCCCCATGCCCTTCGACATCAAGCAGAATACGCTGCACCTGGTCACTCAGTCGCACAAGTTCGTCAAAATCGTCGCCGTAGATCTTGATACCTACGTCGGAACGGATGCCGGATTCCATCTCATTGAGTCGCATCTCAATCGGTTGGGTAAAGGCCATGTTTAAGCCTGGTAGCTCGGCAACAGACGCTTGCATAGCCGCCACTAGCTCAGATTGACTTTTGGCTTTGGTCCACTGTTCCCGAGGATGCAAGGAGACGAAAATATCTGTCAGTTCTGTTCCCATCGGATCGGTGGCTACTTCCGCCGAGCCGATACGGCTCCAGATGTGACGAATCTCATCGGGGTAGTTTTCCAATAAGAGTTGTTCAATACGTGTATTGTATTTGACCGACTCAGGAATCGAAACCCCGGCGAGGCGAATCGTATTGATGGTGATGGCACCCTCGCTAAGACGGGGCACAAATTCGCCGCCCATTTTCGCGCCGACCCATAGCGTCAGCGCGAACACGATGGCTACCGTCGCCAAAACATATGTGCGGGCACGCATCGCAAACCGCAAACTCGCAGTATATGCCTTAGTTAATGCTCCCGCAATACCGCCCCCTTCTTCTTTAGCACTGGGCTTGATGAAATAGTAATTGAGGATCGGAGTGACAGTTAGCGCATAAATCAGCGCCCCAGCCAATGCGAAGATGAAGGTGAGAGCCATCGGGCGGAACATCTTACCTTCAGTTCCTTCGAGCGTCAGTATCGGAAAAAATACTACGATAGTGATACCCATTCCGAAGATCACGGGGCGTGCCACTTCCTTGGCTGAACTGATGACGATCTCCAAGCGTTCTGCCTTTGTGAGGGGGCGTCCGAGTTCGATGCGTCGCTGCCCCAGCTTACGCATGTTCGATTCGGTCATGACGATAGAGCCATCCACAATCATACCGAAATCGACCGCGCCGAGGCTCAACAAGCTGGCGGCGATGCCAAAGTAACTCATGCCGAACGCAGAGAAGAGCATGGATATCGGGATCACTGAAGCGACCAAAAGGCCCGCCCTAAAGTTTCCCAACAGAGCAAAGAGAATCGCCACAACAAGAATGGCTCCCGCAGCGAGATTGTGTTGAACTGTGCCGATTACCTGACTGGTGAGCTCTGTGCGATCATAGACGATATTAACGACCACATCTTCAGGCAGCGAGCGTCGGAGGCTGTCTAAACGTATCTTGAGTTCTTCGGTCACAACCTTGCCGTTTTCACCCATCAACATAAATGCCAGACCGAGCACGACTTCACCTTGGCCTTGTGCGGAGACAGCACCTCTACGAATTTCGTAGCCGATCTTTACCTCGTCCGCTACATCTCTGACACGTAGCGGACTGCCGCCATAGGAAGCGATGACGATATTCTCGATCTCTTCAATCGACTCCACGCGACTAAGGCCGTGAATCAGCAGCGACTGACCACCTCGGGTGAGAATGCCGCCGCCTGCGTTGCTGTTATTCGCCTGCAATGCTTCAGACACCTCGTCGAGAGTGAGCCCGAACTTTACCAAGTTTTGCGGCGAGACGATCACATGATACTGGCGCTCGTAGCCGCCCCAGGAGTTGACCTCGGCGACTCCGGAGACTTTTCGCAACTCAGGCTTAATCACCCAGTCATGCAAGGTTCGCAACTCCTCTAGAGAACGATCAGGGGCGGTGGAGCTGAGTGTATAGTGAAAGATCTCACCCAGTCCGGTCGAGATCGGCCCGAGTTGGGGGCGTTCGATTTCTTCCGGTAGTTCAACTGTGGACAGCCGTTCGGATATATACTGCCTTGCTTCTGAAATCTCCGTGGCATCCGAGAATGTCGCGACGACTTGTGAAAATCCGAACTTTGAAACCGAGCGAACGCTTTCCAGTCCTGGCAATCCGCCCATCGCTAGCTCGACGGGTAAGGTGATCTGTTGTTCGATCTCCTCTGGATTCAATGCAGGTGCGACCGTGTTGATCTGCACTTGGACAGGCGTCGTGTCCGGAAAGGCATCGACAGGCAGCTGGAACAGTTTCCATGAGCCAAGACCGATGAAGATAGCTGAGAGCAGCAGAACCAGTAAACGGTTTTGCAGAGAGAGTTTAGAAAGTGATTCCATTTTAAATGAGCAGCAAAAGGTTTAATCGTCGACGCAACCTGCGCCCAAACGTGATTTAAGAAATTCCGACATGGCAATGAAGGCACCTTCAGTCACGACGAGTTCGTTCGCTCCAAGGCCTTCAGTCACGGCAACCGTATCGTTCCCGGATTGTCCGAGACTCACGTGGCGCAATGCGTAAAGGTCAGGCGCTTCTTTAACAAAAACATAGGGCCTGCCTTCATGATGCTGGATTGCATCTCGCGGCAGTAAAACAGCGTTTCCCGCGCCTGTTAGGACTAGTTCAGCATGCCCGAACATGCCTTGCCGTATGACTCCATCCGGGTTTTGTATTTCAGCACGAGCTTTTAGCATTCGGTTGCGCGGGTCGATTGCTGAGTCCACCCAAGTGATGACCCCTGTATATTTGATGTCTTTGGCACCGCCGTCTAGACGTGCCGTTAATATCTGCCCGACTTGAACAGAATCGGCATACTCAGGGCTTACTGATAAATCCAGCCAGAGGGTCGATAAATCGGTCACTTTGAACAGTGCTTTTCCTTCGGATACAGCTTCCCCGGTAACAGCTTCACGTGCAACTAGCGTCCCCGCGAATGGCGCACGTAATTTGATGGTGGAGCTGCTGTCTTGCTCTTCGGCGATTTGTGCAATTTCTCCATCGGAGAACCCCAGATTGAGGAGTTTTTGACGAGCCATTTTACTCTTCAACTGGGCTACTTCATGAGCTGCTTCAGCCTCAAGAAAATCACGGGCAGCTGAAATCTTTTCCTCTTTCAACTTCTTTTCGCGCTGATACGCCAACTCTGCGATACGTTCGTCTACTTGTCGGGTGAGAAACTCTGCCTTAGCCTCTGCTACTTCGTCGGAACTGATCTCGACAAGCACATCTCCTTTTTTGACGGACTGCCCCACGTCCGCATGGACGGTGCGAACGATCCCATCGGCGAGAGGTGTCACGAGTGCCAACTTGTTGCGGTTGTAGCTCACTTCGAAGAAAGCCGAGACTGTTGGCTGCGCAAGACCCTCTGTCGGATGTGTGGTAACAATACCTGCTTTAGATGAGGACTCGGCAGAAGCAAAGCGAACTTTCACACTTTTGCCCGGTGCTAGCTGGCCGGCGAGTTGAGGCTGACAAATGCCACATTCCAATTCGGCAACATCATGCTCCTTACACCAGAGCACTGGGGCATCGGACTGTCCTTTAGAACCTTGCTGCGTGCCATGATCCGCCCGAGCCGGGTCGCAGTAGAAACATTCGTCCTCGTAGAGGCTGTGCTCTTCGCACCAAAGCCGATCCTTATCTTCCAACTGTGGTTGGCAAATCCAGCAACGATCTTCGTAGCGGTCGTGTCCATTGCACCAGAGCCGTCCTGCTTCCCTTTTTGATGGGTCGCAGATATAGCAGAGGTCAACAGATACATCGTGGGCTTCGCAGACTTCGGAAGAGAGTGAAGGACTTGCTTGTGGAGATGTCGAAGAAGCTGCTTCTGAAGCATTTTGTTTCTCGGCTATTTCTGGATGACAATAAAAGCACTCGTCCTCATAGAGGCTGTGCTCTTCACACCAAAGCCGATCCTTGTCTTCCAATTGTGGCTGGCAGATCCAGCAACGATCTTCGTAGCGGTCGTGTCCATTGCACCACAGTCGTCCTGCTTCCCTTTTTGATGGATCACAGATATAACAGAGGTCAGCAGATACTCCATGAGCTTCGCAAAGTGCTGTAGCTTTCGGAGCCACGTCTGTTTCGCAGCTTGAACAATCTTCGGCGTTCTCAGGACTGGCGGTTTTTTTCGAATCCGTGTCGGCGAGTAGTGAGTTTGAGGCGTAGACAAGTGCAATCGCGAGTAGCGCGGTGCATCCAAATATATTGATGAGTTTTTTCATGATGTATGATCTCTGTTTTATTTAAAATTTTTCGTATTCGTTGTTCTCATTCGAATTGATCTCTGAAAGCGGACGTCCAGCTAAGGCTTCCAGTTCGAAGAAGGCTTTGTTGTATTCGACCAGCGTCTCTGTGTGTCGGATGCGTGCTTCGGCAAACATCCGTTGTGCGTCGATGACTTCCAGATAACTGGCTTTGCCTTCCTGATACGCACGCCAGGTCTTTTCCTGCACGCTTTGAGATGAGCTTAAAAGGTTCCGTTCGATGTTCTCCACTTCATCACGCAGGAACTCCAGCTTTCGATGGGTGCTCGTCAACGCGACTAAGGCGTTGATACGGATTGCTCGTGAGTTTTCATGTGCTTTGCCGAGTTCTTCTCGCGCCTTTCGAATATTACCTTGGTTCCGGTCGAAGAGCGGAAGCGGCACACTGAATTGAACGACGCCGGATAGGTTATCGTCCCCGTTGAAGTGTTTGAGTCCGACACCCACGGTCAGATCTGGAATCGCCTTTGACTCTTCAAGAGCAACAACCTGGCGGTGTTGTTCGAGGAGTGCCGCCCAGCGAAGCATCTCGGGATGACGCTCTAAGGTTTGCTTCAAAGATAGCTGCGTCGGCAGCTGTATTGATTGTCGTAACTTTCCGGACACGTGGGAGAACTTAGGATCGTCGCTGCCGTAGAGTTCGGCGAGTTGACGCCTTGCTGCATCCAACTTCCGTTCGGCTTGCCGTGCACTGATTTCTTCAGATGCCAAGACAGACTGGGCCTTGAGCTGTTCGAGTGGAGAAGCTTCACCGCTTTCTACCCGCGTTTTCGCTCCATCGAGCGCTTCCGATGCCAGCTTAGCGTTTTTCTGAAGTAACTCCAATTGCTCCTGAGCCGCTAATACTGAGATAAATGCCTTAGAGACTTCCGTAAGCAGAAGCATACGGGCTTGTTCGTAAGCGAATCGACTCACGTCTTCGCTCAACTTTGCAGTCTTTACTCGATGTTTGCGCTTCCCCCCCAATTCAAGCAACTGGCTCAGTAGCACGGTTGATTCCGCATTGTCGAAACCTGACGTCTCGTCGGAGCCACCGAACTCCTCCGCTTCGACCTCCAGTTCAGGATTTGGAAGGAGTCCTGACTGAAGTGTCTCAGCTTCAGCAATCCGGATGTCGATTGCGTATCCCGCTAGTCTAGGGCTGTTGACCAGCGCGTAAGAGTAAGCTTTCCGAAGAGTCAATTCGCCCTGAGGTTCGCCGACGTGTGGCGGATCAATTGTGTCCGCCTGCGCGGCTGAGAGTGTGCCCGCAGCGAAGGAGCAGATTGCAAAGGCAATAGTAAATGGTTTATAGTAGATACATGCGCGAGTGGGCATGCTTTGTTTACGTTTTGAAAATAGGTGCATAAAAAATCCTGATAGAAGTTAAATACTGCGAATCCACAGAAGGTGGTTTGCGCAGTGGAGGTGCCCTCAACGAGAGGGCCTAACCAACTAACTTTATCAGAATATCAGAGACGCAGATTTACGGTCTGCGCGACGAGCACACACGTGTCCATCAACTCCGGCGGTGCCTGAGCCTGAACAATGTGAGCAATTTCTTTTAACGTAAAATTCGGTGCGGAGACATCGGATCCCGCAGATTGAAGTGCAGTCAAAGTCGGAATGGATTCTCCTTTGTCGATGCACACTTGCGGTAGTTCGACTGCTTTAAGTTCAAGGTCCACACAGGAGTCTTCGTCTGAGAAACGACGCTCCTCAGCTAGTCCGCTAACACACACAGGCGGACAGTCAGAGCATTTGGCGGAGCTCAACTCGGGAGAGAGGTCCGAGCTTTTGTTAAGACACAGCAACAGTCCTCCGACGCCACCAAAGAGGACGTTCCAAGCAAACAAGCTCAAGAGAGCAACTGCTGTTATTTTGCGTTTCACTGATTTAACTAGTTCGCCGATAGATCATTTAAGTCAAGGCTTTGCATTTAATTTTTCACCGATGTTTCTTTGAGTGAGCTGTCTAGGGGGTATATTTACCACACTAGTCGATCATTACAGCTTAACAGATTCATATACCAACCGCGTGTTACTCCAGTTGGTATTTGTTCGGGTGAGTTAATCATATTGTTTTGGGAATAATAAATGTTTGTATCATTCTTACCTATTAAGTAATCCACTGAGAAATGTTTTCTAACTTCATTCATCTGCTGATGGCGCTCGCCATCTTTAATCCGTTCTGCTGTTGCACGGCGGCGGGTTTGTTTGCGGATGATTCTGGAGTGGCAGCGATTCCGAGTTGCTGTGAGAGCACTGGCGATCAGCAGAGTTCGCAAGATCAGCATGATCCAGAGAATTGTCCGCACAAAGCTTTAGATGACTTCGAAATTACATCTAATAAGGAGGCGGGCACTCACAACTCCACGCTTTCGCTACTTCCAGTGCTTTTTGTTGTTCGCGACTTGCTGGTCTATGAACCAGTTGTCGAATTAATTCATCCCAAGGTGCTAGAGTCAGTGCTTGGGTCCCCACCTGTTTCGTTATCACAGGTGTATTGTGTCTATAGGATCTGATTGATCCGTGTTGTTAACGTGCCGCTTTTGTGCGGCGCATCCATGCCACGTCCTATTCGGGATGACAGGCTTTTGAGCAATTACCGAATCAATCATGATCTATGTATACAAAACACTTTTTTAAGGGTGCCTATCGTGGCACTCAACTAAGCCTTCTATTGGGGCTATCCATTTCAATCGCATATGCGGAGAGTCTGAGTCTCGACCAAGCGCTTGCACGGGCGGAGTCGAAAAATCCTAGCTTAGAGGCTTTTCGTGAAAGTCGCCTGAGTGCAACGGAGCGCGTTGGCGCTTCGAATGCCTTGCCGAATCCGAAACTACAAGTTTCCTATTTCGGTGAGTCCGTGGAGACACGAACAGGTTCGCAAGAGGCCATCTATTCGTTTAGCCAGACGGTGCCCTGGCTGAGTAAGCTCTCTACGCGTAAAGATATCGCCTTGAGTGATGCCAACATGAGTGGCTTTGCCTATGAGCACGCTTTGGCCCAGCTTCAAAGGGAGGTAACCATTACTTATGTCGAGCTACTTTATTTGAAGAACTCGGTCATAACGACAGAGCAGAACTTAGGGCTCATACAGGACATGCGTTCTATCGTAGAGGAGCAAGTCAGCGGCGGGGCTTCGGTTAATTCCATGCTTCGTCTGGAGCTGGAGTATGAGCGAAAGCGAGATGATCTGGATAAACTCGAACAGGAGCGAATCGAACAACGCCATCGATTAGCTGCCTTGCTTGCGATGCCAGAAGCTCAGCTCTCTTTAGCTGGTGAACTAGAAGGGGTTGGGCCGTCAGTAGACAACGCAAGCTCGTTCCATCGGAAACTAGTTGAAAATAACCCTGAGCTGCTGGCTCTACGTCAAAGTAGCATTCGAGCTAGCCAGCAAGCGGAGTTGAGCCGATTGGCACGTCGTCCTGATTTCACGGTGGGGCTGAACTACATTCAAGTCGATGGCAGCGGTATCGCGGCGCGAGATGCAGGCAACGATCCATGGAATGTCTCGTTGGCTGTGAGTCTCCCGATTTGGGCGGGGAAGGATCGTGCCAACATACGTGCGACCAAGGCAAACAGGCGTTCTGTAGACAGCTCCTACCTCAATAGAGAGTTGGCACTAAAGGCCGAGCTGAGTGCAACGCTGGCGTCCTTTCAGGATAGCGCGAGGCGTATGCAACGCTACGAGGAGACGCTGATCCCGCTGGCGGACCAAGCTTTGGATAATTCGAGAGCCGCCTACGAGAGCGACCAGCTCAGTGCTCTGGAAAT
>Ga0115566_10004522_pt1 | contig 11068 bp, 20 predicted proteins | sample COGITO_mtgs_1204_3_FD_87173 | JGI IMG/M metagenome (GOLD analysis project Ga0115566, IMG submission 87173) | Pelagic marine microbial communities from North Sea - COGITO_mtgs_120405 | ecosystem: Environmental > Aquatic > Marine > Epipelagic | place: Germany:Helgoland, sampling site Kabeltonne...
AATGGCGGCTTTTTTGTTCCTTGGTCATGCCGTTATAGGTTGCCGCGTCTACATAATCCGCGCCATCATTACGGACATAACCAGCCACAAAACCAGTTTTTTCACCATTGAAAACCAGCATTGCCAGTTTTACGGCATCACTAGCGGAACCCATTAAGCGCTGGACTTCGCTATTTTCTGGCTTGCCATCTTCATTTTTTGCAACACAACCCTTCACAATATCTTTTAGCAATCCCTTACAACCTTCCAAAGACCGCATCTCTGGCGCGGAAAGGCTAATCAAATCGGCAAGCGATATTGCCAAGGTTGAAACAATCCGGCTTTTTTGCTGTTCGGTTGCCTTCAGATTTTTAAGGCTGGCGCGAATTGCGTTGGTGGCTTCGTTGGTAGTTTTTACGGTTGATACATATGTCATTTTTTTGTCCTTTCAAAGACTCTGTGTCAAAATATTGACGTTGCCTGCCTTCCTTGGCCGGTCTAATCATTATAGGGGCAGCAACCTTGGTATGCAAACAAGCGCCATAACCTATTGAAAACATTGGACAAATCAGCCTTCCAGGCGGCGCAACATTATTACTTTGCAAGGGGTGTGTCGCGCAACATTATTACAAAACTGCTGCAAGCTATTGATTTTACTGCACAAAAAACCCAGACGTCTGGCTTTATTGTTTAATGATTACAATGAGTTACAGAGCCTGATTATCTTGTATACAAGAAGCACTATCATTTTCCTCACTTCGTTCGGACTATCATAAGTTGCTTACGCAACTATCATATGTTCGCTATCGCTCACTATCACGCGTTGACCGCGTGTCAAGCCATGGGTACGGTTTAGGTGGTGCTATTTAGTACACAAAAACGCTATGCCTGCATCTTTTTTGCATCACGTTATAGCTGGGCGGCCCGAAAGAATATTACCCGCACAAGCGGATAGCCTAATATTATTACGCAGACCCTGGTCCAGGCGCAACATTGTTACGCTGCAGAGTAATATAATTACAATATGGGAAAAACCCAATAAAATCAATGGGTTGAGACTGTGAGCTTGACGGGTACGCATGGGCCAGGCCCCCCTTACCAGTTACATGTACATGGCTCCGACACAAAATTGGGTATTTAGAAACGTATACCAGTGGCGGCGGGTGCACCGCGTAGACCCCCTACGGCAGTTTTTAGGCAAAATAAAAGCTAGCAAGGGTTTTACGCCTTAAACTAGCTTAATTATTTTATAATTTTCTTATTTTGCCTTGGGGTATTTGTATTCTCTCGGTATTTTTTTCTTTTTGTTTGGTATTACTGTATTTTTCTTCTTCCAAACTTCTTTTACTACTGGATTTATTACTTGTATTGTGGTAATTTTCTTTATCATTTCTTTTTACCTCCACATAGTCAAAGCTATATATTGGAGATTTGTATGTTTTATGTCTACTTTTTGTAATCCTAGTGAAATCAAAGTACTTTTTTTTATTTCTTTTCATATTTTGCTAATCTTAGGTTGTTTCTTAAAAAGAAAAAAGGGGAAAAAAGAAAAAGGAAGACAAACTATAGGCTTTTTTGACCCCCCTGTCAACCCCTAAAAAATGCAATGCGCATAACTTTTTTACATATGCCCATAAAAATAGAATAATATTCTAATATCTAAAGCATGTACTGGTAACGTTAAAAAGTCAATAATAATATCTTCACAAATAGGTACATTTATGGTACAATATGTAGACTTGTAAATCTTTCAGTGTTGAGGATGTTAAAAAACGTTGGTTGCTGAGATGCATTTACTGTTAAAGACCTGATGCTGTACTTATTCCTGCGGGGTTCGCTATAGCCACTCTAAGGCATCATATGGGCGGGGTTTTTACAGCGTTGAATTCCGTCCATTTTTTTTTGTGAATGCGGAAAAAGGGTTAAGTCAATGTTTACAGCGTTTATAATGATTTGTTCCGCCGCTTTTACAGATAATTGTATGGAGCTAAGGGACGTTAGAGGGCCATACGAATCACGTTCTGTATGTAAAGAGCGTGTAGATGAAATGGTATACAGCATGATACCCGTTATTCCACAAGATTCTGACATAAAATGGAAATGCGTATTTAACCCTATTAAAAAACCAGGAGTACATACCTAATGGCTGCAACTCCAAAGAATAAAGCTTTGTACTCACGTGTCAAGGCTGAAGCAAAAAAGAAATTTAAGGTGTACCCATCAGCTTATGCTAACGCATGGCTTGTAAAGACGTACAAGAAGCGCGGTGGTACGTATAAGTAATGGCTAAACCTAAAGGCGGACTAACAAAATGGTTTAAGGAAGACTGGCGGGACGTAAAAACAGGCAAAAAATGTGGTCGTTCCGGTTCTGAAAAGAAAAAACGCCCTTATCCAGCTTGTAGACCTGCTAAAGTTGCTAGCCGCATCACTAAGAAGGAAGCTGCTAAGAAAACTGGACCATCTAGGGTTAAATGGTCTGTAACAGCGTCCGGTAGGAAAAGAAAGTCTAAATAATGGCACCACGTAAAAAGGATGTACCTATTCGGAAGACTACAACCGGTAAAGGTGCAAACTACCGTCCCACTAAATCTGGTGCTGGTATGACTGCTAAGGGTGTGGCTGCGCATAGACGCGCTAATCCTGGCAGTAAACTAAAGACAGCCGTAACCGGCAAGGTTAAAAAAGGTAGCAAGGATGCAAAGCGTCGTAAGTCATTCTGTGCTAGGTCTGCTGGACAGATGAAGAAGTTTCCTAAAGCTGCAAACGACCCTAATAGTCGTTTGCGTCAAGCACGAAAGAGGTGGAAGTGTTAAACTTACTAATCGGACCAATTGCAGAAATTGCTGGCACATGGATGTCAGGACAGGTTGAACAAACCAAAGCCAAAGCACAGACTAAGGTAGCTAAAGCTCAAGCAGAAGCTATCGTCATGCAGAAAAAAGCTACCGGTGAGATTGACTGGGACTTAGAAATGGCCAAGGGGTCTTCTAACTCTTGGAAAGATGAATGGCTTACAGTTTTATTTAGTATACCCCTAGTTATGGCCTTCGTGCCTGGAATGGAAGAAATAGTTGCAAACGGATTTCAACAATTGGAGCAAATGCCTGAATGGTACCAGTACAGCTTGGGCGTTATTGTTGCTGCAAGCTTTGGAGTCCGCTCAGCGACAAGATTCTTCGGCAAAAAATAATGCAGAAAAAGTTACAAAAAAATAGCGAGTTCGACCAGTATGATATGGATGGCGACGGGGTAGTTACTGATGAAGAACTGGAGCATGCTAAAGAAATCCGGCAAACTGAAACGGAACTACGCAAGAACCTGGCGCAATTACGTATGGCTAGATACACACTAATTAGCATGGGTGTTTTCACAGTCGCTATGTTTTTTGTACCTTTAGATAGAGTTACAGCTTTGTCTGATATATCTAATCTGTTTTACATTTCTGGCGCAGGTATCGTTGGAGCATTTATGGGTGCTACTGCGTGGATGAATAGGAAGTAAATAAGATGCTATGGTCTTTAATCTTAACAGCTTGTACAGCTACGGGTTGTGTAGAACAAACCATACAATGGTTTGAAGTAAACCAAGAGTGCATAGAATTTAAAGTCCTCCATGAAGAGCTACCCAAAGACGGAAGTTGGAGCACTATTGAATACGAATGTAAATTAATTAATGGTGCCCAAACATGAAAAGTCCATGTGTAGGTATATGTGTGTTAGACAAAGAACGTATTAGATGCATCGGCTGTGGGCGCACCATGGACGAAATAATTAAATGGGGTAAGTCTAAATGAAATACGATAGGACACACTATATTGAAAAGCTGATAAAGCACGAAGGTATTGTGCTAAATGTATATAAAGATACCCTAGGGATTGATACTATTGGTATCGGCAGAAACCTAGAAGACCGCGGCATTACACAAGAAGAGCTAGACGATTTAGATATTCCTAGCATCGGTCACGTATATGAATATGGCATAACTGAAGAAGATGCGGTTTATCTGGCCACTAATGATATTGAGATTGTTGAAGAAGAGCTATGCCGAGCTCATAGCTGTATAGAAGACTTGGATGCTGTACGCCAGTTAGTTGTAATGGATATGGCGTTTAACATGGGTGTACCCCGACTTTGCAAATTTAAAAAGATGTGGGCGGCCATACACGATGGCGATTACACTACAGCAGCTGTAGAAATGCTGGATTCACGTTGGGCTACACAAGTTGGCACACGTGCGATTAAATTATCTAAAGCTATGGAAGAAGGAAAATTTTCAAATGCTTAACGTAAGAAAACAGCAAAAGTGCACAGAATAGAATCCGATGTACGGAAGTGGTCACATGATTTTCTTGAAGTACCTAATGAGAAACTTAATGGATTACCACCGTGTCCCTACGCAAAACAAGCGTGGTTAGACGATAAAGTTGTATTTAGTATAAACACTGGACTAGATGGACTAGCCAAAGAAGTGGCCGATTTTGAGTCCCACGATTATGATATAGTTGTGTGGGCTAATGAAGTATTACCAGATATGCACTACCTAGATGGGTGGTGCGATGGCGTAAACGAAGCCATGTCAATTGCAGGTAAAGATATGCACTTGATGGTGTTTCACCCAGACTATGACGCTGAAGAAGCCGGTCTGGACTTTTTAGTCGAAGATGGTGTAGTAGACCCTAGCCTAAACTACTGCATGGTATTTGTACAAAGGCTATCAACCCTAGATGACGCAGCATTGAGTCTGGAGAAGTCTGGGTACTATGAACACTTCCCTGCGGAAGTGTATGAATCATTAGTAATAGAAAGACGGAGATTGAGAAATGAAGGGCAAAACTAAAATGGCATCTAAAAAGATGCGCGGTGGCGTAGCAACCAAAAAGATGCGTGGGGGCGGAATGCCTAAAATGGCCGCTAAGAAAATGATGCGCGGTGGCGTAGCTAAAAAAATGATGCGTGGGGGTATGACAAAAAAGAAATGATTAACACAGCTGTAATCAAAAGAAATGTAATTAAATATGTAGCTTTACTTTTTTTGTATGGGGGTAAACCTTTTATGTTTATTGGTAATTGGTTTTGGAAAAAGCACCGTAAAATACTTGATTGGAATGAATAATGGTGCCTTTTAACACAACCCACGCTGTCTAGTGATTGTTTTTGCTTTGTATGTGTATCTAGGCGCAAAAGTAATAGATAAAACACAAAAGTTTGACGACATAAACAGGTGCCTTTATTTTGCTGAAAGATTGTCCCGACAACAATCTGTTCCAGTAGGAGATGGCAAAAGACTGCCTATAACAGCAGTATGTAGACCAGAACCTAAATAGGAACCAACACGTTATGATTGCAGAAACACTTGCAGGTATAGCCCTTGTAAAAAGCGCAGTAGATGGTATTAAATCTGCAATTGGTACTGCTAATGATATTGGTGATATAGCTGGGTATATCGACAATCTTTTTGAGGGTGAAAAGCAGGTACAGCAACAACGCGCTAAAAAATCTAAGACCGGAATAACAGACCAGTTTGGTATTAAGTCTGTAGCACAAGAAATGATTGACGCTAAAGTAGCACAAGAAAAAATGCAAGAAATTGCCATGATGGTGAATTTACGCTTCGGACCTGATACATGGCAAAGCATTGTAAATGAAAGAGCTAAAAGAATACAAGAAGCAAAAGAAGCTGCTGCGCAAGCTAGGCGTGAGGCTCGTCTTGCACAAGAAGAAATGATGGAAAATGTAAAGACTACTGCTATAGTAGGTGCTGTAATCGGTGCTGCTATAGGTATTTTATTTTTAGCTATTGCTATTTTGCCTAAATAGTCAAAAACGAAGGATGGCGGCATGACCAAACGTAACTATAGGGCTGAGTATGATAAGTACCATGCAAAGCCTAAACAAAAGAAACGGCGGGCATCCCGTAATGCAGCTAGAGCCATTATGGCTAAAAAGGGTAAAGTTACCAAGGGTGATGGAAAAGACGTACATCATACTACGGGCAATCCTATGAACAACAAAAAGTTAGCTGTTAAACCCCGTAGCGCAAATCGTTCATTTGCGCGAACTAAATCAGGAAAAAAGGTGAATCCTCGTGCCTAAACAACTTACAGAATTACAGAATAACTTTCTAGATGCCCTATTTGGTGAAGCTAAAGGTAGCTATGCTAAAGCCATGCGTTTAGCGGGGTACTCGACAAGTACTAATCCATATGCTATAATACAGGCATTACGTACTGAAATTATAGAACGTGCTGAATTAGAGATGGCAGCTAACGCTCCTAAAGCCGTTTTATCAATGGTTGGCGTTATTGATGACCCATCAGCTGTAGGCAATAGGGAAAAACTAGCCGCTTCCCAACAAGTGTTGGATAGAGTTGGCCTTTCTAAAGTAGAAAAACTAAACGTTTCTTCAGATAAACCAATTGGGGTATTTATTTTACCAGCAAAAGATGATGACACTAGCCCAGAAATTGAATCCAACTGAGCGTTATGAAAGAACTAATGGACCTAGAGTACCTTGGGGGTACAGAAGGTCGAAGCATGACCCACAGCTCTTAGAGCCTATTAATGAGCAATTAGAGGCGCTGGAGCAGGGTCTAGACTACTTGAAGGCATCATCCTACCCAGAAGTAGCAAGGTGGCTTACAGAGTACACAGGGCGCTCTATAACCCCTATGGGTTTGTGGAAACGCGTAAAGACAGATAAATCAGACAGACGGAAGTATGCTGAACAAAAACGCCGTGCCGCCAAGGCCCAAAACGAAGGCAACATCAACACCTCAAACTAAAGAGGAAAAAGAACAGGCTCGCTTAGCTAAACAAAAACGTTCTGCACGTATGCAACTTAATATGGCGCAGAAAAAAATACAGAAGCTTGAGCGGCTCGAAAACCCAGAACCCGAAATTGAAATTATGGGAACCTCGGGATTTGAGCACGCAAATGAAGAACCCGAAGATAAAATCCTGTTTGAGCCAAATCCCGGCCCTCAAACGGATTTTCTTGCCGCACCTGAGCGCGAAGTCTTATACGGTGGCGCAGCCGGAGGCGGCAAGTCTTATGCTTTGATTATTGACCCGTTGCGCTATTGCAACAATAAAAACTTTAACGCGCTAATTCTACGTAGAACAAATGATGAATTACGTGAGTTGATACACAAAAGTCAAGAAATGTACCCGAATGCTTATCCGGGTGCGAAATGGATGGAAAAGAAAAGTCAGTGGGTTTTTCCTTCCGGTGCCAGAATATGGATGACTTACCTAGAACAGGATAAAGACGTCCTACGTTACCAAGGTCAGGCATTTACGTATATTGGCATAGATGAGCTAACACAGTACGCTACACCTTATGCTTGGGATTATTTACGCTCGCGTCTTAGAACAGCAGACCCTTCGCTACCAGTCTTCATGCGAGCGACAACGAACCCTGGCGGACCTGGACATGCTTGGGTTAAGAAAATGTTCATTGACCCGTCAACCCCTGGAAGACCCTTTTGGGCGACGGATATTACCACCGGTGAAACCCTTATCTACCCAAGTCAGCATTCTAAAGCAGGTCAGCCTCTTTTTAACAGGCGTTTTGTGCCAGCTAAACTGTTGGATAACCCATATTTATACGAAGCAGGCGATTATGAAGCCATGCTGCTCTCACTGCCAGAAGTACAGCGTAAGCAGTTACTAGAAGGTTCTTGGGATATTGCTGAAGGTGCGGCGTTTTCGGAATTTGATAGGCGGGTACACGTTATTGACCCATTTGAAATACCGCACTCATGGAGAAAGTTCAGGGCTTGCGATTATGGCTACGCTTCTGCTTCTGGTGTTCTTTGGTTTACTGTAGACCCTACTAACGAAACACTAATTGTTTACAGGGAGCTGTATGTAAGTAAAGTGCCTGCTAAAGAGCTAGCCCATATGGTACTAAATGCTGAAGAAGGGGAATCCATACATTATGGTGTACTCGATTCATCACTTTGGCATAAGCGCGGAGATACAGGACCATCCCTTGCGGAACAAATGATTGTTGAAGGGTGTAGGTGGCGCCCATCCGACAGAAGCAGGGGTAGCCGTGTTGCAGGAAAGAACGAACTGCATAGACGACTGCAGGTTGACGAGGAAAGCGGCAGAGCCGGCATTGAGATAATGAGTAACTGTACTAACTTAATTGCCCAATTGCCAACGCTTCCAATGGATAAAACTAACCCAGAAGATGTCAACACTAAAGTAGAAGACCACTTATATGATGCGTTACGATATGGTATTATGACGCGCCCCAAATCACGTTCTGTCTTTGATTTTTCTGGTGGACCACCGAATCAACGATGGCAGCCCGCTGATGCAACCTTTGGATATTAATTATGGCTGATGAAGAACACATTGAAGCACTAGTATTTGAACCAGTTTCTGGTTCTGAAGCACTTGCAGGTTATATTTCAGATAAATTTGAAAGTGTAGAATCTAGTCGCCAAGAAGAAGAAGAGCGTTGGTTAAATGCCTATCGCCAATATCGCGGCTTATACGGCATAGAAACACAATTCACGTCCACTGAGAAATCTAAAGTATTCATTAAAATTACTAAAACTAAAGTTTTAGCAGCATACGGTCAAATTATTGACGTTCTATTTGCAGGGCAAAGGTTTCCTTTAGGGGTTGACTCTACCATAATTCCCGAAGGTGTTGAAGAAGCGGTACATTTTGACCCTAAAGATGATACGAATGCTATGGAAGAATTACAAAGCAAGTATGGCTTTCCGGGAGATGGGGCTGACTTGCCGCCTGGCGCCACAAGCCAGATGCTTGATGATATCCAATTAGGAGTGTTTTCGGAAGAACTTGGAGAATTGGGCGATAAGCTACGCGCAGGACCAGGTAAGACTGCAACATCTCAGACGTACAATCCTGCAGAAACTGCAGCCAAACGCATGGAAAAGAAGATGCTTGACCAGCTAGAAGAGTCAAGTGCTTCTAAGCATCTGCGTCACACAGCATTTGAAATGGCCTTATTTGGAACGGGTGTTCTGAAGGGGCCATTTGCATATGACAAAGAATACCCTAATTGGGATGAGGAAGGTAACTACACACCTATTATTAAAACAGTGCCTAAAGTAGAAAATGTTTCCTTGTGGAACTTATATCCTGATTCTGATGCAAAGAACATGGATGAGTGTGAATTTGTCATTCAACGTCATCGGTTAAGTTTTTCTGAATTACGTAACCTAAAAAAGCGTCCATACTTCCGTCATGATGCTATTGATTCTGCAGCTAGCATGGGAACTAATTACGTACGTAAATGGTGGGAATCAGACCTTGAAGACTATCGCAATACCTCTAATGTAGACCGATTTGAAATACTTGAATACTGGGGAAACATTGATAAAGACCAAGCTGAAGAAGCCGGCCTTGAAATACCTAGCGAACTTGACGACCTAGATACGTTGCAGGTAAATTGTTGGGTTTGCCATAATCAAGTTCTACGTCTTGTTATTAATCCTTTTACACCAAAGCGCATCCCGTATTTTGCCGCACCATACGAGTTAAATCCGTATTCATTTTTTGGTGTCGGCCTCGCTGAAAACATGACTGATACACAGGCATTGATGAATGGCTTTATGCGTATGGCTGTCGATAACGCTGTTTTGTCAGGCAATTTAATCTTTGAGATTGACGAAACCAATCTTGTTCCGGGCCAAGACCTAGAATTATATCCGGGCAAAGTATTCCGTCGCCAAGGTGGAGCACCGGGTCAATCTTTGTTTGGGACTAAGTATCCTAATGTATCCAGTGAAAATATGATGATGTTTGATAAGGCTAGACAGCTTGCTGACGATGCCACAGGTATTCCTTCATACTCACACGGACAAACAGGCGTACAAGGAACTGGCAGAACTGCGGCAGGTATTTCTATGCTTATGGGTGCAGCCCAGATTAGCATTAAAGGCGTGGTTAAAAACATTGATGACTATTTGCTACAGCCGCTTGGTGAAGCATTCTATGCATTTAACATGCAGTTTGATTTTGACCCAGCCGTCCGTGGCGATTTAGAAATCAAAGCGCGTGGCACAGAAAGCCTTATGAAGAATGAGGTTCGTAGCCAGCGTCTGCTCCAACTTCTTCAAATCGCCGGCAATCCTAACCTAGCATCATTTGTTAAATTCCCTGTCGTATTGCGCGAGCTGGCACAGGCTATGGATTTAGATGCAGAAAAGCTAATCAATGATGAACGCGAGGCATTCCGTCAAGCGGAAATTATTAGAGCCGCCGGTGGTATGGCCGGCCCAGAAGAACAAGCTCAAGGTGTGAACCCAATGGATATGTCTGGGGGAGGTGGCGGTAACATCGGCATCGGTGGAGGTGCAGTTCCTGGCGAACAGGGCTTTAGTGCCGCTCCAGAACAAGCGCCCCCTCCACAAGGTGGCCAAGATATGGGTGCGCAGTTAGCTAGCATTATGGGTGGACTTAAATGACCCCAGAAATAGCTAAGAAACTTTTACCCCTCGTTAATGTTAAGCGTAATCTTGATGCATTAGAAATGTATATGGAATCCCGTATCACTGATATGCATCGTAATATGGAACAAGGCGATGATATGAAAGCCATGTACCAAGCACAGGGTGCCATTAAAGAATTACGCAGATTACGCACATTGCGTGATGAAGTTATATCTAAGGCGGTAGCATAATGGCTATGGAAAAAGGACTGAATATAGAAGTACCTGAAAGTTTTTATGAAAAACCTTTCGTTAGACGGATGCTTGACCCGTCAAGTCCAACTATAGAAGTAGATGGGGAAGAAGCCTCTGTTCAAACAGTAAGTATGGATGGTAAACTTTTTCCAACCGTAGTCCCTCAAGAACAAGCTGATGGTTCATATTCCCTAGTAAAATTAAAACCCAAAGCTGCATATAAATTAGCAATGGATACAGGCAACTTTATACAATTTGATAGCGATGCAGAAGCCGACCAACAATCTCAGATACTTAGTAAAGAAGCTTACAATCTTCGCCAAGCTTACAAAAATAATCAAAATTTTTTATCGCAGGGAGGTAAGGGACTAGGTGATGTAGAATTTCGTGCTGATATGGAATCTGCCATATCTGATGAT
>Ga0115566_10004527_pt1 | contig 11064 bp, 8 predicted proteins | sample COGITO_mtgs_1204_3_FD_87173 | JGI IMG/M metagenome (GOLD analysis project Ga0115566, IMG submission 87173) | Pelagic marine microbial communities from North Sea - COGITO_mtgs_120405 | ecosystem: Environmental > Aquatic > Marine > Epipelagic | place: Germany:Helgoland, sampling site Kabeltonne...
CGGCAAACCTCCGAGTGCCGCCGCCAACGCGTCGTCGCTGGTCTCCCTCTCGAAAGTGGGAAAATCCCACGCCCAGCCGATGACGGGATACTCCGCCTCTTCATGCTCCACGCTAACGGCATGACCCAACAGTATGGCTGAGCGCGAGTCTTTGAGGAGCAGGTCCGCGCGCACACCTTTGCTCCTGACGATGAGTGCACTCAGCAGCAGACTCACCGCGTACGTCGCCCTGCGACACGCTTTCCTCTCCAGTTCGATGACTATGTCCTCGTCAGAGTCGGTTGGTCTTTCCTCCATGGACGGTCCGTTGAAACCTGCGTCTTCGCGTTTGTCCTGATTCTTCCGAGTGCTCATGTAGGCGATGTTGAGCGCGATCACCGCTTTCGTGCGTAGACCGTGCACCCGAATGGTCTCCTCGGTCTTCGTAAGGTCTTTCGACGCATTGACAGCGCCCGCGAGTACTTTGCAGCAGCTGGCCAAGTCCTCCAACCTCGCCGTTCCAAACCGTCGATGAATCCGTTTCAAACCGTCGATGAATTCGAGTGCACGATGTCTGGCCGTGTATAGCTCCCTGTACGACTCCACCGGCCACACGGGATCGTCCCAACTCCGCTGAAACAGCTCCCTCCAAAGCGGCTCGTCCACCGCCTGGTGCATCTGCTTGGACGTAGTCGAGAAACGTAAGATCTCGGCGGGGCTGAGGTGAGCGAGCACGTTCCCGAGCGTGGGTGCGTCCAGAGCATATATAGTCGCACCCGATATCCCGGCTTCGGCATCGTCCGACCCTGGAGCCATGTTCACTCGACCCACCGCGCGCACTTCGAGTGAGGGCCTTCGAGGAAGATTTGCAAAAGTACAGTAGAGACTTGGCTGCCAAAAACTGTACAGTAGACTATGAACAGTCGACTCCATTAAAACGTTTTGGTGCGTACTCGTAGATCCTAATCATCTCCCCCGACGCTGTCCGCCGGCGTGGCCGCCCCCGTCCCCGTCATCGGCGTGTCCGCCCCCGAGTCCTCCCCAGTCCTCAATCGCTTCGTCGCGCTGGGCTCATTCTCCGCGTCCATCGTGTCCGTCCCCGCCTCGCTATCCTCGCCCATGTCCCTCGCCGGCCTCTTATTCCTCGCCGGTAACACGCGCGTCGCGACTGGCGTACCCAGCGCGGCCGGTACCGGGTTCCCGCAGAGGTACGCCTGCTTGAGCTGATCGAGCATCGGCCCGTCCACGTCTCCGTACCTCACGCTCTTCCACCCGTCATCCGCCTTCTTCCCCGGGTTGGCGATTCGCTTGCAGAAGATGGCCCACGCGCTCGGGGAGTTGTAGTCATTGCCCTCGAACCTGATCACGCCCTCGGAGTCGAGGGACGCGGACCAGGTCTTGTTGAGGTAGGAGATCCAGAGCGCTTCCGGGCCCGCTCGCATGTGTCCGGACTCGACGAGCATCTTGAGCGACACGGCGGAGCGGCCGGGTCGGTTGGGGAGGCCCGATACGATCTTCCCGCCGGACGCGCGGGTCTTTTCACCCTTACCCGTGTTGCCCCTGCCTGTGCCGAGGGATTTAGCGGTGGGAACCTCGCTGCGCTTCGCGCCCCGTCTCGCCTCGTGCCTCTGCGCCCAGAGGATCTTAGACTTGAGGAGCCACTGCTCGGGCTCCTCCTTCCACAGGCGGGCCATCTCGGTGGCGATCTCGCGGCGCTCCTCGCGAATCCTGTGCACCTCGGTTTCCTGGATCGGCGACGCGGAGGGGGGATGGGATGGTGAGTCGTCGTTTGCGGTGGTGGGTGGGGGCGATCTGAGGGAACATCCATTCGGGGCGAGGGCTTTCGCTTTCGCGCGGGGCGGGAGTTTTTGGGATGGTGAGATCGGGGCGGTCGTTCGGTCGATTCGCGGGTATCGGGCGCTCACCAGCTCCTGCGGGGTCTTGTGCACCTCCGCTGCCGCGCCGTTGTCTTCATCGTCGCTCTCCTCGGGCTCCTCGGGAGGCACAGGGAGGGCGCCGATCCAGTACCCTTTGCACTCCCCGATGCCGCTGATGGCCAGGAAAGGCTGCGCGGTGGTCGGGGTGAGGGCGCCGTAGAAGGTTATGTCCTTGAGGGGTGGCGGGAGGAGAATTTCCTCCGCCTTCCCCTCCGCCTTCACGGGACTGGGTTGGACCATCGCCGCCGTCGTGCCCGCGCGCGCTGTCTATGACCCCGCCGAGGCGAGGCGATCTCTCACAAACAACACGACGATCTCAATCTCAAGCTCGAGTCTGACTTGTGTGGAGGCTAATTTTGACCCGTGAGTCGTCACAGTCACGACGCGCCGGCATGGGACCTTCGGGTGACTGGCGCGGGAGCCCCGCCGGAACCACCGGGCGGAGCCCTCCTTCGTCACCGACGCGCTCCACCGCGGGCCTGGCCAAGCCGGCCGAGTCGCTTCAGAGCATCAAGGAGCACGTCAAGGGGCGAATCGCGGGCGGTAACCCGTGCTCGCTGGAGGAGTGCAAACGCCTCCTCCGCGACGTGGTCGCCGCGAGCGAGGCCCAGGCGTCCGAGGACTTCCACCTGCTCACGTCCCTCGCCGAGCAGGTCGCACAGGTGGGCCAGGAGGACACCCTCGTGGGACTCACGCGCGGCGCACCGGACTTCGCCACGGAGACGCGCGAGCTCATCGACTCGATCCTCTTCGCGCAGGAACGCGACGCGGGAGGCGCCAGGCACGTCGCGGTGGCAGACTCCCACGCGGGGAACACGGGCGTGGCGGCGGAACGGGTCCGGGCGAAGGTTAACCAGCGGCTGGTGGACCTCATCGACATCGTGTCCGTGTGCAGGGCGGAACGGGTAAAGCTGTTGGCGGAGCTCGTCACCGCGTCGAGGAACAGAGCGCCACCCGCGTCGGCGGCGTTCACGCGGCTCTCACCGTCGGAGACCAAGAAGGTCCCGATATAAAGTAAGAGTCTTAGTCCACGTAGCTAGTCAGTGTGTGTACCAATATCAACTCGTTTATTTCAACGCGCAATACACTGTTAACGCCTATACCTCGGGTCCTCGTCGGGCGGCCTTCGGGGCGGATTCGCCAGCGCCGCGAAGCTGTTACCCTGAGGCGGGGGCGGCCCGCGTCCTCCGCCCCTGCCTCCGCCCCTGCCTCCGTGCGGCGGGCCCGGGTAGCCCCGTCCGCCATTGTGCCCGCCCGGGGGTTGGGGGTAGCCGCCCATCGGCGGGCCGGGATAGCCTCCGGGCATTCCGGTCGGCGGCGCGGGGGGATAGTTCCCGTAGTTTTGCGGCTGCTGGTAGTAGTTACCCTGCGGGGGACCGTGGTTCGGGGGACCGTGGCCGTACTGCATCACGTTACCGCCCGTGCCCGCGTGTACGCTCGCCTGCAGCAGCCTGTGCGCCCCCGCGCTGAGCCCGGGACCGCTGTGCCCGCTATGACCGCCGCCGCCCCTCCCGCCGCCGCCGTTCTGGTAGCCGCCGAGGCCCATCGGACCGGGTCCTCTGCGCGACGGGTGGTTAAACTCCTGAGCGCCGTAAGGACCGCGCGGCTGGTCCACGTGCCACAGCTTGGGCGCCGGCGGCATGTCCTGCGGGTTCACGATCGGGTCCGGGAGCCGTACCCCGGGCATGAGCACCGGCGGGACGAACCGCTCGGTCGGGCCGGGGAGCTTGAGGCAAACCGCGAGAACCTGGTTATTGGTGATGTCGTCGCGCGACTTCATCGGCGAGGGCATGGATGTCGGGCACGTGTCGCCGTTGACCAGGATCATCTCGCCGTTCATGTTGCCACTCGCCGCGGGGTTCATGTGCTTCGTTTTCTTGACGTCGCGGCCGGGGTTCTCATCCTCGAGCTCGTAAATGTCTCGCGCCAGCGGGTGGCTCGCGTGGCACAGGAGCGTCTCGAGGTTGATCGTGTTCCGCCTCTTCTCCTCGTTGGTCAGCGTACAGTCCAGCGACCGGGTCTCCGCGAGCAGCCGCTTCTCGTTGATCCACGGCAACAGCGCCACGGCCTGCCACGTGAACCGCTTACCGTTCATGTCCAGGTCGAACTTCTCGGGGTAAAAGTCGATGATGGGCGAATCGGGATCTTTCATCAACGGGTGAAACGCGGGTGGCAGCGCGTGCGACGAAGCCGCGGGTAAGACCCCCATGAGCTGCTCGAACGGCCTGAACGGCTCGCCCTCCTCGAAGTCCACGGATATCTCGTGCAGGTTGACGAGGTCCGTGGCGAACGGCGCGTAGTGGTAGGGGTAATACCAGTTCCACGAGCAGCACCCCTCGTAGTAGTACCTGCACACCCAGTACAAGCCCCGGACGTATTCGGTGACCATGCCCCTGATGATGCCGTCGGCGGTTTCGTCGTCGGCGCTCATCTTTGTCTGATAGTACCGGCCCTTCCAGCCGGCTTCGCCGAGCCGGACCGCATCGTTCTCCATCTCGTCCAGCTTGTCGCCCTTCTCCTTCATGACCGCCTCGAGCTGCTTGTTGAACGAATCCGCGTCGATGTCCTTCAACTCGACGTCATCCTTCTTCTCGGGCGCCGGCGTCTCCGCCAGCTTCTTCCAGTACTCAGCCTCGTCCTCCTTCTTGGCGCCATCGGCGACGTCCTTGGCGCCGGCATCCTTGGCGCGCTTGGCGCCGTCGCCGTCCTGTGTCTTCGCCTCCGAATCCGGCGCCGGTCTCTTCTGCGACGGGGCGTTTTTCCCGAGGAGCTTCGCGCGGAGCAACTCGGCGGCGCTCTTGTTCGCCGCGCCCGTCGCCGGCACCGCGGGCTTGGGCGGCGCGGGCGGCGGCGCAGGCGGCGGGGGCGCGCCACGTCCCACGGCGGTAAAGGTCTGCCCGGCCATCGCGCCCGCCTGGATGTGACGGTCGGAGGCGTTGATGGACCCGGCGAACCGTTTCCCGGCTTGGTCCTCGTGCTTGTACATGCACGAGTCGCCCCTGGTGCACTGCCCGCGGAGGAACTGACGGCACACCTCGTTCTGCCCGCGCGCCTTTCGTTCCTTCTGCTGCTTCTGCCGCTGCCTCATGCGCTGCTCGGTCCGCGCGCGCTTCTGGAAGATGGCCTCCTCGTGCGTCCCGACGATCTGCACGAATTGCTCGACTCTTCGCAGATCCGGCTTGCCGTCGCAGCACAGGTACCCGCCCAAGGCCGGCAGCTGCTGCCGGTACACCGTCATGATCAGGTCGATCGCGCCCTCCCTGATCTCCAGCGTGGGCGAGTGCGGCAAGAAATCGTTACCCACGAAGAAGCACATAAACACAAAGTCGTCGAACACGCGCTCCTCGTCGTAAGTGAACGGCAAATCAGCCCGGTGTCCACCCGCGGATGTCGGGTGCAGGTCCATGGCGAGGTACTCGCGCAGCACCGCGACGGACAGGAGCTGATAGGGCTTGCGTGCGATGGATGGCTTGGCCTTGGGGACCTGGCCCAGAAGCCTGTCGCGATCGGACGGGAGATCGGGCTCTGGCGCGTTCTTCTGAAAGACGACCTCGCGCAAGATCCAAAAGTTTGGCTCGTGCGTCGCGAGCGCGAGCATGATGAGATCCGCGTCGAGGCCGTACACCACGTGCTTGGTGTTCGGGTCGAACCCTTTGAGACCCCTCTGTTGCCTGATGTAGTGCATGGCCTTGTGCTCGCCTTCTCCCGGGACGGACGCGTCGGACATGATCACCTTGACGCCTCGCCACGCGGGATCCGTGTTCATCCTCTGATGCACGTAGTACTGAAGCGCGGCGCTGAGCCGGCCCATGAACGGGGTACCCGGCGTGATGACGTTGCTGTCGACGACGTTGGACTTTTGCCTCGGCGGGACGTTGACCCCTTCCCGTCGCAGTTTCGCGCGGAGCTTCTCGTCTTCTTCCTCCTTCTCCTGGGCCTCTTGCGCGGCTCGGAATCGACGCGAGCGTTGCTGGTTCATCTTCGCCCTCGGCGCGACGCCGTCGATGGCCATGTACAGCAGCTTGCGGGGGCGGACCATGGCGAAGAGCCTGTCGATGTAGTCGAAGATGCACTCGAACACTTCTTCCTCGGTGGTTGGCGCCGGGCGGTCCTCGGGGTGGAAGCACGGGTGGATGATGCCGTTCATGTCGAGGTAGAGGTTATCGAACTCGGTGCCGTTGGGGTTGGGCCCGGTGCAGTCCACCGGGATGACGTTGCCGTTATGGTCCCACGGCTCGTCCTCGACGACATCCTTGATGATCAGCGGGTACTTCTCGCTGAGCCAGCGGTAGAAGGCGGGAACTCCCATGTCGACAACCTAGGAGAGATCGTCCCCGCCGCCGCAGAAAGTGCCGAACCTTTGATCCTCCTCACGCCTCACGAAGCGGGTCGCCGAGGGAGGGTGGGGAGTATCGCGCGCGCCACGTTCTTACCACAGTGTGACCGCGTGGACCCTGCGATATCGTTCGATGCTCCGCGGGCGTGTACACGCGCGCTTCGCACTGTGAGGAGACGCGTAATCGGCGCCTGCATTATTTTCTCGGAAGCGCGCGACATTTTTTTTGGCGATCGATCGTCTCAGCAGTCGACGACCCGACCGTTCACACAGTGAATAGGCACTCGGTCTCGATGGTTGCGAGTGTCGAGGTTGTCAAGCCCCGCGGGCAATACGACGAGGTGGTGGTGCATCCGTTGGTGCTCCTCTCGGTGGTGGACCATTTCCGTCGCGTGGAGGAGGTGCGCGCGCGCCCCGGTCGTGCCGATCTCAACCGCGTCCCCTCAACCACGTCGCTAACCTTTTCCCTCCCCTTCTCGCGACCAGGATGACTCCGAGGACAAGCGCGTGGTTGGCGTGCTGCTCGGCGAGTACCGCAAGGGGCGGCTCGACGTGACCAGCTCGTTCGCGGGTGAGTGTTTGACGCCGTCTGGCCCGTGAATGTGTCCCTTGGATGCCCGCCGGGGACGACCCGCGAGTCACCCGCATCGCCCAGATCTGGGAACGCACCCCCTGAAAAAAAACACGAGACTGACCGGCGCGCTGACCCCTCGATCCCACCCCACGACCCCACCAGTGCCCTTCGAGGAGGACGAGAACGACGCGAGCATCTGGTTCCTCGATCACAGCTACCTGGAGAAGATGTCCGGCATGTTCCGCAGGATCAACGGTGCGTATCCCACCCACCCGGGCGCCCAGATCGTCACCCTTTTCAAACCTACCCACCCCGCCAACTCTTCTGCCGAGACGCATCATCTTTTCTGACCCCGACCCCTCAACCCCCTCGAACGCGCAGCCAAGGAGAAGGTCGTGGGCTGGTACAGCACGGGCCCCAAGATCCGGACGAACGACGTGGACATCCACGAGCTCTTCACCGACTACCACCCCAACCCCGCCTTTGTCATCGTGGACGTGTCGCCGGACAACGTGGGCATCCCGACGAGTGCGTACCGGCTGGAGAATGAGATTCGCGACGACGGAACGCAAAAGGAGGAGAAGACCTTCGTGCACGTGCCCTCGTCCATCGAGGCGTTCGAGGCGGAGGAGATCGGCGTCGAGCACCTGCTTCGCGACGTCAAGGACAACACCGTGAGCACCCTCGCCACGCAGGTTGCCGAGAAGATCACGTCGCTGCAAGGACTGGAGAAGCGCCTGGTGGAGATCAAAAAGTACATGGACCTCGTGGTGGACGGGACGCTACCCGTGAACCACGAGATCATGGGACTGCTCCAGGACTCGTTCAACCTCCTGCCAAACCTCAACCTCGAGGATTACGTCAAGGCGTTCGCGGTGAAGACGAACGACATGATGCTGGTGGTGTACCTGAGCTCGTTGATCAGGTCCGTCGTCGCGCTGCACGATCTCATCAACAACAAACGGCAGATGAAGGAGGCGGAGCAAGCCGCGGATGCCGCGGCGGCTGCCAAGGCTAACCCTAAGAAGGAGAAGGAGGGCCCGGAGACTGGCAAGGAGGACGACAAGGAGAACGCCAAGAAGTAGGTTACCGAGTGTTGGGGTGTCTGTGATGTAGCGATTGAGAAGTAACCGAGGTGAGATGAAACTTTAATTCCGTCGCGACAAAAGAGTTACGCCCAGAGCCTAAAGGTGGCGTCCGAGCCGCACGAGATGACGTACTTTCCGAACGGGTCGAAGAGCACCCCTTGCACGGCATCCTCGTGCCCCCTCAGCTCCGCCACCATGTCCCCGTCCGCCGCGTTGAAGCACTTCACCGTCCCGTCGTCGCTCGCCACGGCAACCGTCTCGGACGCCCTGTCAAACGCAACCTTATTCGCGGGATGCGGGCCGCAATCCACCGACAGGATCTCCGCAACCATGCGAACGTCCCAGAGCTTCACCATGCCGTCGGCGTCGCACGACACGATGACGTCGCCGTCGGTGCTGAAGCTCAGGTGGTTCACGCTGTTCAAGTGTCCGTACAGCGTCTGCGCGCACAGCCCCGTGCGCATGTCCCAGAGGGAAACCGTCTTGTCCGAGGAGCCGGTGGCGAAATTGTTCGTCCCCGGCTGCCAGCACACCTCGTTGACGCTGTCCACGTGCCCGCGGAACGCCAGCCTGCACTTAGCGGACGTCAGGTCCCACAGCCGCACGCTGTGATCCAGCGAGCACGACGCGATGTAGTCCCCGGACTCGTGGAAAGCCGCGTTCCACACAGCCTGCGTGTGCTCGGCGAAGGTTATCGTGCACCGCTTCTGGGCGAAATCCCAAACCTTCACGGTGCAATCGCCCGACGCCGACGCGAGGTGGGTACCCGCCGGGTGGAAGTCCACGCCCGCGACCCAGTCCCTGTGCCCGTCGCCGCTCATGATGAGATCCCCGGAGGGTATGTCCCACATCTTCCAGGTGGCGTCGTCGGACGCCGTCGCGATGATGGCTTTTCGCGGGTGCAGCGCGAGGTTGGACACCGACATCTGGTGCCCCTTGAACGTCTTGTTGAGGTTGAAGTTCTCCACCGGGCACGGCTCGGGTTTCTCCTCCTCGAACACCCGTCCCTTGGGCGCCAGCTGTACCCCGGGGGAGACCGCGGCTTGCTGCGCGGCGCCCTTCCCCGGGGCGGATCCGGCTTTGGCCGCCGCCTGGATGGCGGCTGTTTCCTCCTCCTTCTTGAGCCGAGCCTTCTCCGCCTTCTCCGCGGCTTTCTGCCTGGCCCGTTCAGCCTTCTTCGCCTCCTTGTCCTTCTTCTCCTGCTCGACCTCGAACTGCTCGAGCTTGTCCGCCATGCGATCGCGGTCTATCCGCACCAGCATCTTCTCCTTCATCGCCAGCTCGTACTTTCGCTTGAGCTCCTTGATGGTTGGCTCGTACTGCGAGTAGTGCTTGCGGAGCTTCTTGATGTCGTCCAGGAGCTTGTTCTTCTCCTGCCCGATGCGCTTGTGGTGCAGCCTGTGGAAGTCTCGCTCCTTGCGGAACTTGTCCCACGTGGACTGAGCCTTGTGCGCCACCTGCTTGGCGTTCTGGAGCTCGCGCTTGAGCGACATCACCGTGCCGTTCAGCTCCTGGTTCGTGTTGTACACGTCGGGGACCTGGGGCATGCCCTCCATGTTGAGCCTGCCGGTGGCCTCCAGCTCGTACCACTCCGCCTCGAACTTCTCCAGCGTCGACGTCATGCCCATCTTGACCAGGAAATTGCGAACGAAGTCATCCATCACCTGCGATCGCGGTGAAGGCGCGCGGTCAGGGGGGTGTTTCACGCCGGGGGTTCTCGCGGGCGGGTAAGAATCCTAAAATGGCGTCGAAATGGGTCGGGCGTGGGGCGGGCGCGACTTACCTCCGGCTTCTTGATAACCTCTCCCGGGGCGACGTCCGGCGGGCCGGTATCCTTGGCACCGACCAGGCTCCCGCCCAGACCCGCGAGGGACCTGAGCGCCGAGTCGAAGTCGTCCTCCTCCGCCAGCAGGAGCGGGTCATCCTCGTCGATGTCGATCTCCTCGTACGCGAAGTCGTCGTCGGACTCGTCGAGCGCGTCGAGCTCGACGAGCTCATCGCCGCTCGAGTCGCCGTCCTCGTTGCCCATGGTGCCTATCGCTCGGATACCCCCGGGTCGTGGCCGCGCGAGGACAGCTGTGGGCGCCCCGTAAGGTGCTGCCCCTTCGCGGGTCAACGGGCGAAATTGAAACCGACCGATGGATTTGTCCGGCCGGAAAACGTCAACTGCTCGCGCGCTTCGTCGCGTCCGTTCCGCACACAGGGGAGCGCGGTGCGGACCGGCTCGGTGCGAGGGTGTGAGGTTCGATCGGTATGTCGCTATACGGCGAGAGCGATGGGCGTGAGCCGTACAGGAGGGTGGACGAGGCGCTGAGGACGATAGCCAAAACGTTACCCGCGAGAACGCCCCTCTTCTTCATGTACGGTGCCGATGATGTGGATGAGGATGAGGATGAGGATGAGGACGCGAAACTGTCGTGCGCCTTTTTCCATCACGTATCGAAGCTCGCGGACAGCCTCAGACCCATCGTGAACGCGGAGAACCGGTTCGTGGCTATCGTCGCGAACCCGGGGGATGGATACGCCGCGGCTCTGTGTGCAGTGCTCTTGTGTGGATGTGCGTTTATACCCGTCGACAGAGAGTGGTCCGAGGTGAGACAGCGGAGGGTTCTGGAGCACGCCAACCCGGCGGCGATCGTGTTCGTCGGACCGAGACCCCCGTTGATACGTACGGCCCGCTGGAAGGGTCGGTTGATCGATGCGCCGGAGCACGTGCCCAGAGTCACGGGCGCGGCGGCAACTTCAACCCCGACACTACCCGACCCGCCGCCGTGGGCCGAAGATGCGCTGTACGTCGTGTACACGTCGGGGTCGACGGGTGAGCCGAAGGGCGTGGTGGGCACGCACACGGGACTGATGGTCCGCGCGCGATGGGCGGCTGAGGGTCCGATGAGGATGAATCCCTCCCCTCCGGAAAGAGACGACGGTGAAGAGTCTGAACTCGAAGACGCCGGAGATGCACCCGTGTGCAGGTTTGTTGCTCGGACCCGTGGATGCCTGCACACTCGCGTCGGTTTCGTGGACTCTGTGACTGAGACGCTCTGCCCGCTGCTGCAGGGAGCACCGTCGGTGGTACCGCAGAAGTATGACTCCAGCCATATCACTTATGCGATGTTGGAAGAGGAAGTGACGCACTTCAGCGCCGTTCCA
>Ga0115566_10004534_pt1 | contig 11059 bp, 17 predicted proteins | sample COGITO_mtgs_1204_3_FD_87173 | JGI IMG/M metagenome (GOLD analysis project Ga0115566, IMG submission 87173) | Pelagic marine microbial communities from North Sea - COGITO_mtgs_120405 | ecosystem: Environmental > Aquatic > Marine > Epipelagic | place: Germany:Helgoland, sampling site Kabeltonne...
GAAGAGGAAATGCCAGATATGGATGAGTTGGCAGAGGCTATCGCTCGCAGAGTCAGACGTAGAATGAATGAGAATCGTCGTCCTGCAAAGCGCACCCGTAGCAAGGCTAAGACTGTAGATGCAGTAACAAACCGTGTTATGAAGCGTATCAACGAGGAGAAGAAGCAAACTAAGTCTTTAGACAAGCGTGCAGATGCACTCACCGATAGAATCTTTGCAAGGTTGATGAAAGAAAGTCGTTGACATTTCACTACTAGTCTGTTATAATTATAACCATCAGCATAGTCTGGTGGTTATTTTTTTGGGGAAGACTAAATGGAAATAATATTATATATTCTTTTGTTCGCTTTTGGCTGGGCAAGCTGTTTGTTATTTTATTTTGGAAAAAGTGTTAACTTTTTTTATAATATGGTGAAAATAAGTCAATTGTTGTCACTATTTATATTAGCTAGGTCTTTAGAACATTTTACATATGCAAAAGAACTTCGCTTGAAGACCATGGTTGATAATGGTGATAGTGAACACAATATTAAATGTACTTTAGGTCAGTTTGAGGATGAAATAATGTTTTTCAAAAAATCATCATTAAAAGAATTAAGTGATATTATAAATCTAAAGAATTCTGATAGTAATTATAAGAATATATTTAGCGATTGGGAATCAGCCATGAAATATTTGGCAAACAATACTGAAACTATTTTAACTTTCATGAAAAAGCACAAAGGAGAATCATGATTAATCGACTTAGAAATATCGTAAAGAAGATGCTTAGTGGAGATGAAGATGATAAAAAGATCATCGTTCTGTCAACAGGAGATCAGAAGCCTGATTTGGATCTGAGAATTGTTGGGTTGTTTTCAAATGTTGATGAAGAGAAGGTTTCTGAATTAGTAACCGGACTTTTGTATATGAACGCACTTAATAAGGCTGAGAAAGAGGAAGAAAAAAGAAAGGATATCGACTTTTATATATCAACATATGGTGGAAGTGCTGACGATATGTTTGCTTTGTACGATATTATGAAGGACGTGCAAAAGACTTCTGACATTTGCACAATTGGAATGGGCAAGGTGATGTCAGCCGGTGTTCTAATATTAGCTTCAGGGACAAATGGTAAGCGGAAAATTGGAAAGAACTGCCGTGTGATGATTCACTCCGTAGCAGCCGGTAATCATGGCGAGTTGAATCATATGATTAATGAACTAGATGAGATCAAAAATATGCAGGAAATGTATATTAAATGTTTAGTTGAAGAAACAAAAATGACAGAAACCGTACTAAGAAATATGCTGGAACGTGGGGTTAATGTCTATTTAACAGCAGAAGAGGCGGTTGAGTACGGAATCGTTGACGAAATTGTTTAGGAGTTATTAACAAATGTTTGATTTAGATAAAATGATCAGTGAGGCGTATGGCGAAGAATCAATGTCTTTCGAAAGTATTGCCAAGATGGTAGAAAAGATGCTGGTTTTGCAAGAGTCGTTGGGGCAATATGCATCTGGCAACAATCTTATTGTGGAGCGCGAAGCCCTTAGAAACTTATCAATAACATATAGTAATTTGCCAAACGTAAATGTAAGTGAATTGGGCTGGGCAAATCCGGATGGCGAAGTTCAAGAAATTGATGGTACCGCCGCGATTAGTGCCAGATCTAGAATGGAGACACTATTAGAGCCTTATATAGAAACCCAAATGTCATATCCCGATTCTCTTAAAAGAACAATTAGGAGAATATCTAGCGTATTCCCTAGGGAATTTGATGAGCGCAATCTAAAAGAGGTTCTGCCACAAGAACAGACGGATATTGATAACAACCTTAACTTGATAATGGCATACAAAACTTTAACAGAAATCGTTCGAAATTTTGGAGCTTCTCCTGCTGGTTTTGTTTTTGAGTCTTTTATATCAATTTTGTTGGGCGGAAAACAAGTGCCAACAGGCCAACAAACAATCGCCGACTTAACCACTGATAAAGGGATTCCGGTTAGCCTTAAATTATTAAGACCGGGTGGTGCAGTAAAGGGTTCATATACCGATTTAATAAACGACTTGGCTCGCAGGGATGAATCATACAAAAATATATTTTATTTAGTCGCTATCAAGAGGACTTTTGGAACTGGACTAAATGTGAGTGGTGCGGTCGATTTTTTTAATTTTGTTATTAATGCAGAGTCTCTTTTGGATTTGTTTTTGACCGGTGGTGCTGAAAAAGCTCGTTCTTATATCCGATTGCCCGTAAAAGATAATAAAATATTCATACCCTCAAGTTTAATATCAGAACAGAGCAAAGCAGGGAAATTTGTGACTGGAACTCGAAAGAAATTCTCATTATGGCTTTCAGAAACACCAGAGGGAGAAGATATTTCAAGGGCTAAAGATATGCAGAATAAGTTTACTGAAAACTTCTCAATCAAAGTCCCAAAAACTTACTTTGAATTATTTAAGCTAGAGGAACCAAATGACAAACTTTTTCAGAAAAAATATTTTAATTTATTAGAAAAGCGACGAATATCTCAACCACCTGTGAAAGATGCGAAAACTCTTTTTAAATATTTTATTGAGGGTTCCGATTATTTGGAAAATAGAAAACTAGGCAATCAATTTATAGGAAGATTTTCAGCTTTTAGTAATTTGGTGCTAAGAGATATCTTAATTGAACAAGTAGACTCTTTGAGCGAAGATAATGGATTTAATGAGGAGTACAAAAACGAATTAAAAAGTATTTTAAGTAAGATAGATCACAGATTGATATCTTACACTAACGACCTCTTAACAGGTTATATTCTTAAATATAATGAAGCTAGATTGCAAAAAGTAAATTTGTCATTGAAAAAAAAGACGGAGAATGAATCTGGACCGTCTTGGTATATCAATATGATAAATAAATCATATATGCCAGAGGAGGTGTTTGATGATAAAGTTCCGGACGGAATCAGCCAAGCAAATTTTAAAGCTGAATTAGTAAATTCTGGTATTATTACAAGAATAAGTATAAACGACGTTAAGACGCAAGTTAAATTATTTTTGGAAAGCTTAATCGTAAAATTTAACAACCTAGGCACAGAATATGCTGAAGATTATGGAAAAGAAGTCCCTGAAATGACACCAGAAGAATTTGGCTTTGATTCGTGGGCCTCTCCGGAGGTTAGTGCCGATTATATGCGCGCGCTCGCTCCGGAACAAATGATTAAAGCCCTCAGAGTTTCATACGGCATGGTTAATAAGAAAAATTGGGCATTCTCTGTAGAGAAATTGAAAAATGCTCGTAAAAATTATTTAGCCCGCATTGCAGATATTGCAGACACACAAAATCAAGCCGGCGAAGTATACTCAGAATCGCTTCTAAAAGAAAATATACAACAAGATGATCCTTATTTGGGTTCAATTTATGTTGGCGTAAATAATGTGGTCAAGTTAGCTGAAGCAGTTTCGTCTAACCTTAATCAACAAATTTTCTATCTTTTTGAGCAGTTAAATGTTCTTACCACAAATTTAGAAAAATTTTATTCTTCCGGATTACAACAGGGAGGAGAAAAAGCTCGCAAAGCGTCTTCAAATATTGAAAATTCTTTCACTGCTACCGGCGCTTTAAAACAGAATGAAACTCAATCTCAAACAGCCAGCCCGGATGGTCGCTCCTTATCTGCACAAGGTAGATTTAAATTAAGAGAAAACACTTGACAAATGATTGATATGTGTTTATAATATACTATAGCATCGAGAGGTATTGATGAGAGCATATAGTAATAAAGAAGAACTACAGCAGAAAATAATTAAGGGAGCGAACACACTGGCAGACAACGTTGCTTCCACACTTGGACCCAAAGGGCAGAACGTCCTTCTTCAAGAAAAAGACAAGGCACCATTCATCACAAAGGATGGTGTCACTGTCGCACATTTCGTGGCGTTGGATGATCCTTTTGAGAACGCTGGCGCGCAGATTCTAAAGCAGGCTGCAATCGAGACAAATGCAACAGCAGGCGACGGCACAACAACCGCAACTGTACTTGCAAGGGCTATTTTGAACGAGTCGCAAAGATATATTCTGGCCGGCGTTTCTCCTATTGAGATTCAACGTGGGCTTATGAGTGCTTCGAAGCAGGTTCTTGAAAAGCTAAATGATATGGCAAAGCCGGTACAGAGTGTTGATGATATCAGACACATTGCTAATATCAGCGCCAACAACGATTCTACAATTGGTGATATCATTGCCATGGCTGTCGATAAGGTAGGTCAAGACGGAAGTATCAGTATTGAGGAGTCTCGCACCATGGAGACTTCTTTAGATATTACAGAAGGATTCAAAATCAACGCTGGATATTGTGCTGGTGCGTTTATCACTGATGAGCGAAGAGCCACGATGTACCACGACAATCCTCTGATTCTTGTTACAGATTATAAGATCTCGCAAGTTGAGGAGATTATGCCAATTCTGGAAATGATAGCCAGAGAAAGCCGACCTCTTATCATTGTTGCAGAGGAAGTCGAAGGTCAAGCTTTGAGCGCACTTATCGTCAACACGGTTCGCGGCTCTCTTAAAGTTTCGGCTATCAATGCACCATATTACGGAGATGAGCGCAGAAATGCAATGAGTGACCTTGCTGTATCAGTAGGTGCAACCTTCATTACCAGAGAAAGCGGATTGAAGCTGCAAGACGTAAAGATGGCAAATCTTGGAACTGCCAAGTCAGTTGAGAGTACAAAGTATAATACGACATTTGTGGGTGGCAACGCCGACTATGAGCGCATTGAAGTTTTGATTGAGAAGTTTAAGTCTTCAATCAAACAGACCGATGATATGCATGAGTGCGAGCAACTACAAGGCCGCATTGTACGCCTATCTTCGGGCGTTGCTGTTATTAGAGTTGGTGGAACAACAGCAGTCGAGATGACAGAAAGAAAGCACCGAATCGAAGATGCACTTGAAGCTGTTCGTTCAGCACAGGAAGGCGGCATTGTTGGAGGTGGAGGAGCGACACTTTATCGCGCTAGTCGCGTCTTGCATCCTGCCGAGTCTGTATCCAACAAGATTCTCAGAAACGCATGTGAGGCACCAATTTCACAAATGGCTCGTAATTCTGGTCAACCGGAACAAATTATTATGCGTGATATTGAAGATTCTATGCCGGGTATGGGCTGGGACTTTAAGAATAATCGTATGGTAAATCTGATTCAAGCTGGAATTATTGATCCTGTAAAAGTAACACGAACTGCTTTACAAAATGCCGTTAGTTGTGCCGGTACGCTCATAACTACTAAATATGGCATAATACAAACAGGAGAATAATTTATGATAGATTTTCAAGTTGGCGATTTAGTACATATACCACAAGGCTCAGGCATAGCAAAACTTCTTACGCCAAATGGTTTTCTTGTTCGCTATGGAAATACAAAAAATCCTTGTATGGGGGTTTTTTTGGCCCGTCAACTCACCGACTGGGAATCGGAGATCTTCTCGCGCGCAACTCATGTTGCGAAAATTTATTTTATAGGCGGCAACTATCCAAATAAAATAGCATATGTTGAGACAAAAAATATTTACAAGCTAAAAAGGAGAAACAATGCTAGTAAAAATGACACAAATTATCAATGATACGTATGATGACAGCAAGGCAGTCCTAAAAACAGTTTATGTAAACCCTGATCACATTATTAAAATAACAGAGGATCTTTATATGAAAACAGTTAATACAACCAAAGGACCAATTCTAGAGGGTTTAGACACAAATCACTCATTTTCCCGATTATCAATTAACTCAGGCGCACAGTCACACTCAATAACAGTCATAGGGAGCCCTGAGAGTATAATGAGTACGTTGAAAAAAAATGCTAGACAACTGATAAAGGGGTGAAAAATGCCTAGGCTCACAATACAATATTCGATTGAATTGGAAGAAATAGAAAGAGAAACAGTAAGACTTATGAGCAAGGCGATTGACACTTTGAGTTGCCTTACTGAACTGGATATCATGAACATGGATATAATGTCATACAGTTCTTTGGAACGGATTGATCAAATAAGAAAGAAGCTAAATAGAGCCGATCATAATTTAAACGACACATATCAAATTATCGATGGTTATCTCCGATATAAGGCAGCGTCGTCATTGAAGCAAGAAGCAGATAACTATCAAGAAGAGCAAAATGAGATCCCCGCTTCAGACTAAGGCTTCAAAAGCTTTGAATGAGCTAAAAAAACTATTCCCAAAGAATAGTAAAATTAGCTCATTCTTTTTGCGAGATGGGGTGTTGGAGGTTGGGCTAGCGTCATCCAATCGATTGTTGGTCGCCCACACAAATAAATATTCAATATATGAATTTTGGAGTATCTTAAAAAATCAACCAGCATTGATAAGCTCAATGACAGAATTTATTAATAAAAGAATTACCATACCAGAATTATATTTATTACAAGATAATTGGCATGAACGTAAAGATAGCCTGGAGCGCTCATCTTTCTTTTTTATGCTTAGTAAATATTCAGACTCTGGCTATGCTTCTCATGGAAATCTAGATAAAAAAAGATTGAACGCTTTACACATCAATAGAATAAAAAACTTTAAATGCGAAGATTTATACATTTTATTTGATCAGTGTGATGATCCCACTGATACATTTGTGACAGCAAAAGATACAGATTTTATTTTGTTGCCAATTGGTGACTTCAGTTATAATTTATTTGATCAAGGTAAAAATATTGGCCCTGACATGTATCTTTTTGATCACAACAAAATTAAAAAGTTAGTTGTTGAGATGGATAAGAAATGGGCACTAGTTTATAATACTCACCCAGCTTTATTTAAAATCTATAAAGACTATCATATCATAATGATTGACAAATATGGAAACAAGACACAGGAAAAAAATAGTTGTACAGAACTTATTATAAGTAATTTTGTCTTCTCTTAACCTGTATCGTCTACTACTTACTTATTGAATACCACTAGGATTTATGAAATGAAACTTAGCTCTACTGAAAAATGGTTTAGATATTTGTCTTCAGAAGAACCTATTAACGAAAAGCGTAATATTGATCTTAGGCTATACAAAGTAACCCTAGGTGTTGTAGTAGACTTGTCTAAATCTGGTTCGGATGCCCAGATAGAAAATCAAATTAGAGGAATAGAAGGGGTTACTACAGTGACCCACTTAACAAGTAAACAAAAAACAATTGTTACCGGCAATGATTATCGAGAGTATGAAATAAAATTTGAGATTTATGGTACCAAATCGCGTGATTCTTATCGCGATACAAAATTAGTGCCATTGATTGCAAAAGAAGTATTCGGCGTTAAAGTGGTTCAGCGAAGTCGAGTAAAAAGTATCGATAAAACTGTAAAAGAGTCTTTATTCGGAGGTAGCGGATATGCTACTGCGAATAGAAGGTCAATGCCTAATATGCCTCACACACCAGCATTGTCGATCAACTCGGTCTTAGCTGATTGGGTTGATGGAGGTGTACAGGCTTACGATACGCCGATGAACACAACAGATATGGCATATCATGTTATGGTGCCGGTTGAAGAATTATGGGAACTATGTGGCAGGTATTACAGAGGATCACGTCAGGATTTTGACGGTCGTTATCATCATTTTATAAAAAATGGTTCTCAGCAGCCAGTTTTCGTTTCTGTAGGAAGAAATGGCAGAATCAAACTAACTGGAAATGAAGATGATGTTTGGTTCGCAAAAAAATCTGGGTTAAAGGAGTTACCGGTATTTTTTAGTTACCAGAGACAAGTATAATATAGATATTTTAAAAGGAAAGTATAGTCATGGGTAGTAAGAAAAATTTATTATTTTTATTAATATTAATTTTCATTGGTGTAATCGCCAAAAATTTTTCAACAATACGTGATTATACTTCTTTTTTACAAAGAGAAAGGCAATTTGCATCGTCTAATCTTAAAACAAAAAGCGTGCAAATTTCTTCTAGCCTTAGCTTGCAAGAAAAAAAAACTGTAAAGAAGTCGGCTGGTAGCGCTATTAAAATTCTTTCTAGAAGTCAAGACGGAATGATTGCAGCTTCGACTGGCACTGTCTTTTCACATAATGAAAGATATTACGTTGTGACAGTCGCTCATGGTATTGTTGGTGAATGTAAAACCACAATTATATGGGCTGGTGGTTCAAATTTGACGATGTGTTCTGAAATAATTGTAATAGATCATGAGGCTGATTATTCAATTATCGAGATCGATAAGCCAATCGGAGTAGAACCAGTAAAATTAAAATCTTCTTTGCCGCGTTTTAGAAATAACAACGCGACATCAATTCAAAATAAAGTATATTACACTGGTTTCCCAAATAGTGTTGGTCCTCTTACGATATCTGGCAGAATAGTTGGCTTATTACAAAGAGAATATCTTATTATTCATAGTTATGCATGGAGCGGTGCATCTGGTTCAGGAGTCTTCTCTTCAGATGGTACCTTCATCGGGATAATTAAAGCTGTTGATGTCGGCCAAACAGTACATGGTGTAGACGTTTTAGAAGATATGGTGATAATTTTGATGGAAAGTCAGATAAACTGGAAACTTATATTATAGGGAGAAAAAATGGATTTGATCAATATTGAAGAAAATGCAGTAGTTTACCCAGGAGAATATTTATTGCATATTCCGTCTAGACAAATTGTAATATGTGGCGCTTTTCTTAAAACAGAAAATAAAATAAAAGTATTAAAAAACGGACAGTTGCTAACGGACAATATTAAGAATTTCCAAAAAATAAGACTGTCTAAAAAAGAGAAACGAGAAAAAAAATATCGTTCATGTGGTGGGTGTAAAAAAAGATGAGTGAAACAAAAAAGAAAAAAAGTTATTTTGTCGGTCCATTCAAGAAAGCAATGGACAATGTAGATGCTTTTAGTATTAATATGTATTACGCTTATTATTATCAAAATGCGATCCAAAATATTATTGATATGGATGAAGAGGAAGAAGAGCAACATGAAGAAACTTATGACGAATTATTGAAAATGATAACTGACATTCAATATAGACAGATTAATGACTAATATTTATATATACTGTGTTTTTGATGGTGTAGGTAATTTTATGGGCGTCTATTCTTCATTAAAAAGTGCTCATCGCGATGCACTAAAAATAGCAAATAGTGGAGATTCTTCCATATATATAGAGACAGAAGAAGGCTTTAAAAAACCCTCTTTGCCTTTTTTAAGAAAGAAGCTTAAGGGAAAATACGATATAACCGTGCAATATCGTGGTGGCAAAACCACATCAAAGATATTAAAAACCAAACTTAAGGAGTAAAATGAAACTAAAGATTGGAGACATAGCATGCCTTTATCGTCGCGATTCGCCTGGAGTCGGAATGGTTATCGATAAAATTGATAATATTATAGACAACGAAGTTATAGAAGTCGAACTTCAAGCTTTAATCGCTGACTGGAATCACGGAAATGATTTTAGAAGTAGAAATCACGCCATATCACGTTTTATTGACAAATCTGGTTTGGGAGAAGATTTAGTAATGGCTTTTTTGACTTCTAATGGCTTTTATCGATACAGCCGACAAGCACCCCGGAAGAACATGAATAAAATAAATAAAAGTTATATAAAAATATTTTGGATGATGAAGCCTTCCAACTATAATATAAAAATAATTAGAAGAAATATCGACTGGTTTCCTGCAAAATGGCTGAAAGTCCCAAAAAAACTAAAAAAAAATACTTGACAAGCGAGCCGGCTGTCATTATACTTAGGACAGCAAATTGGAGAAAACCGTGAGAAGAAAAAAAAGAAATCCCGTTGTCATTGCAATGATGCTGCGCAGCCAGAAAGCCGGTCGTCATATCGACAGGAAGAAAGAGGCGAATAAAAAAGCTTGCAGAAAAAAGATTAAACCCCTTGACAAAAATATCTAAATAAGCTATACTTAGAAAGTAATCAAGGAAGGCAAGTATGAAAGTCTACGTGGTAGTCGAAACACGATTTTATGAAGGTTCTGGTAATCTCGCTGTTTTTTCATCCGAATCAGAAGCTGAAAATTTTGTGAGAGATATTGAGGGAGATGACAAAGAATTAATTTATGATATTGAGGAGTGGGATTTGGATGATCGAGGGATTCGTGGTGGCTCTTATATACATGGTCCTCCCATGGAAGACTAAATAAAAAGAAACTTCTTGACAAAAATATCTAAATAAGCTATACTTAGAAAGTAATCAAGGAAGGCAAGTATGAATGAAGTATACATCGTATTGTTAGATTACCCGATGGGTACTAACTTTTTGGGGGTCTATGAAAACAGCACCTCTGCGGTAGCCGCTGTGAGTGAGTGGTGTGAAAATCACGAAGAAGACTTTGAATGGTTTCGGTCTGGATCTTCTTACGGATTTCACAACGGCGAGTATAGTATTAGAATTAAAGAATTTGAAAAAAACTTTCTGCATATCGACGCAGAATATCCTTGACAAGCCGTACCTTTTCGGATATAATAAAAGGGTAGATTGAGCCAGAGTGGTGGAATTGGTATACACAGGAGACTTAAAATCTCCCGACCGTATGGTCTTGCGGGTTCGAGTCCCGCCTCTGGTACTAAAAAACATGTGAGAGATATAATGGATGAAGCGCACTACATTATAATATTTTTTCTAATCTTCATTGGGATTCCGCTACTTGGAGTTCTTGCGGCAGTATTTGACCTGTTGATCGGCTAAAGGAGAACGAAGAATGAGAAAGTCAAGCGAAAAGAAGTTCCACAAGATTATCAACACTCTTTGTGATAACTCTACGGGAGATATGAACTATCTTCCCTTTACTTTCATTGATAAAATGAATCTTCAAAAGGAGTTTGAGGACTTCGTTATAGAGGTTCTCTCGGACTCGGCAGCATGTCAAGGCTTTCTTGATGGAGAATATCGCCAACCTCACGATAAGAGATGGAAGAAGATTCCAGAACTATTCAAGCACTATCACGAAGCCTATCTCGCAGGAAGGCGAAAAGCTGACGGGCTATCTTACCATAGTGAGGAGAACGAAGAATGAAGATGCCTCCAACAATGCCTAAACTCAACAAAGAACAAAAAGCATATCA
>Ga0115566_10004546_pt1 | contig 11040 bp, 11 predicted proteins | sample COGITO_mtgs_1204_3_FD_87173 | JGI IMG/M metagenome (GOLD analysis project Ga0115566, IMG submission 87173) | Pelagic marine microbial communities from North Sea - COGITO_mtgs_120405 | ecosystem: Environmental > Aquatic > Marine > Epipelagic | place: Germany:Helgoland, sampling site Kabeltonne...
CGTCGAGATTGCCTTTGGCGAGCTCGCAAGCTCGGTTGCGCGCCCCAAACAGGTTTTCCGGAGCTTTGGTGGTAACTTGGAATCGTCCACCCCTTTCGTCGTCCCCTATCGTCCACGTGGTCCCCGCAGGAAACGGTCGCGTTATCGAACGACGCGCCCTGAGACGGAACCGCCCATCAGCGCTTCGACCTCACCGCGGGTGGAGTAATTGAAATCCCCTTTGATCGAGTGCTTCAGGCACGAGGCTGCCACCGCATAGCGGACTGCTGTCTGTGGCTCCGATAGCTCGGGCGTCGTCAAGGCAAAGATCAGCCCGCCGGCAAAGGCATCGCCCCCGCCCACACGGTCTACGATGTTGCGAATCTGGTACGCACTGTAAGTCCCGTCTGCTGCCAACGGCGCGAAGCTCGGCTGATCCGTCGCCGCATCGTACAGCATCGCACCCCAGTTGTTGTGCGTCGCCGAAAGGCTCTCGCGCAGGGTGATCGCCACCTTGCTCAGATTTGGGAACTGCTGCACGACCTGCCGCGCCACGTCCGGATAACGGCTCGTGTCCAGAGAGCCAGCGTGGACATCGGTCTCCCCGGCACGAATCCCCAGCACGTCATGGCAGTCCTCTTCGTTGGCAATCACGACATCAATAAAGGGCAGGAGGCCCCGCATGGTGGCTTGTGCCAACTCGCGAGGACTCTTGGCGTCATCCCACTTCCACAGCTTCCCCCGAAAGTTCAGGTCAATCGATACGGTCACGCCCGCGGCCTGGGCCCGCTGCGCTGCAATGAGCGTGGCCTCAGCAGCGATCGGCGACAGCGCTGGTGTAATCCCGCTGAGGTGCAACCACTGCGCATCGGCAAAAATCGCATCCCAGTCGTAGCGATCCGCTGGCGTCACGGAAATGGCCGAGTCCGCACGATCGTAGATCACGTTGCTCGGACGCTGATTCGCGCCGGTTTCGAGGAAGTAGAGCCCCAGTCGGCCTTCCTCTGTGCGCAGGATCTGAGAAGCATCGATGCCCACCGCGCGGACAGAATCCATGGTTGCTTCTGCCAGTGCGTGCCTAGGCAGCGCCGTGACGTACCGCGCCCGTCCCCCAAAATTGCAGATCGATGCCGCTACGCTGGCCTCGGCCCCGGCGTAGGTGACTTCCAACTCCCGGGTCTGGCGCAGGCGCAAATTCTGCGGCGCTGCCATCCGGGCCATGATCTCTCCAAAAGTAACGACAAACTTATCCATGTGATCCACCGTTCGAGACTTGGTTTACTACTTCTGCAGCTCGCCCGGCGATCGCGGTCCAATCTCCGCGCTGCACGAGGTCCTGTTTGACGATCCACGACCCGCCCACGGCGGCCACGCTGGGCTCCTCTAGGTACGCGGCCATGTTCTCAGAGTTCACGCCGCCCAGTGGAAAGTACTCGATTCCCAGATGCTTGTACGGCGCGCTCATGCTGCGCAGGTAAGAGATTCCTCCTGCGGCTGCGGCTGGGAAGAACTTTACGAAGCGACAGCCCAATTCGATGGCCTGCTCCAGGTCAGACGGTGTGCAGATGCCCGGTGCAAACGGCAGCCCGGCTTCCTGGGCGGCCCGTACAACCCGCGGATTCATTCCGGGCGAGACCCCGAAATCAGCACCGACAGCCTTCACCTCTCGCGCGGTATCCGGCGTCAGAATCGTGCCGACGCCTACCAGCATCTCAGGGACCTCCTGACAGATCGCGGTCAGCCCGGCCATCGCGGCATCGGACCGCAAAGTCAGCTCGATCGCCGTGATGCCGCCCTCAAGTAGAGCGCGCGCAATCGGCACCGCGTGCTCCGCCTTCTCCACCGAAAAACCAGCCACCACGCCCAGCGTTCTCAGCTGCCGTAAAATTTCTTTTGGGAACATCACTGTCTCAGTCTCCAATCAATACAGACTTGCGTTTTACGATGAACTACTCTCCCGAACTGTAGCGGGAACAGTCTTTGCCCATGCCGCTTTGCTTCGGACCGCCGTGCGGCAGTTGCACCGAGTAGTCTGGCTCGTTAATCCAGCCACTGCCAGCCCGAATCTCACAACAAATCTATATGCCTTCATTCTGCCGGTAGTGTCTGCCTCCGGCAGGACGTGTGTCGCCCTCCGGACGGAGTCTTTCTTAGAGAGCTTGCGAATTGCTGCTCTGTCTCTCTTTGTCTGGGCGCAGGCAGTGCTGCGCCGTACGGTTTTGCCTTACCGATTGGTGAGGGCGAAGGCGCTAGCTTGGATGCCAGATCCTTGCCTCTATCCCTCCACTTCGATCAGTCGCTCAGTCAAATCCGGGGCATCCTTGGAGCGGTCTTTAAACAACGCCACTCCGCGCCGACTCTGTGGTCCGCCGCCAAATCGAATCAGGGCATCAATAAAGATAACAAAGACTTCGGATTCATCGCCGCAGCGGTCGCCCACGATGATGCTCGTGCCCACTGGATACAATGCGTGATTGCCAGCAAGCGCTTCCTGGGCTGTGAACCGACCGTGACCATGTCCATCACAGGCCAGTGATGCAATAAGTGCAGAAAATGAGTGGTAAAGAAAAGGATCGTCACTCAGTTTAGTTTGGGTGGATTTGCGTCAAAACCCAACAGATCCAAGAAGATGAAGATCAACGAATCGCTTATAGCACTGGCTCTCTTTCTTGCCTACCAAGCAGCTCTGCTGCCGTGCGTAGCCCAACAAGATGATTTAGAGCACTTGCTGGCTGAGATCAAGGGCAAAGCTCCCAACTACGAGAAACTTGTGCAGCTGTACAAGCTGCGGAGCTATGCGCCAGGAATGAATGGCACTGAAGCTGTTAAAGAAGCTGTAGCTGCGGGTTTACTGTTCCTTGAGAAATCTGCTGTCTATCAGAAGAAGATCGCACCTGAACTTGCGGAGCGCACGAAGTTTGAAAGCGAACTGATGGCCTCCTGTACTCTTTGTCGCGGTAGCGGAAAGCAAACGATCGACTGTCATAAGTGCGATGGGGACGGGAGGTGTACGAATGGCCGGTGTCAGTCTGGGACAATTCGGGTTCCTCGAGTGGATGGGCCGTCGCAATCTCGCCGCTGTCCTATCTGTAAGGGGAATAGCCGCTGTCCGAACTGCAGGGGGAGTGAAAGGGTGGGGAAGCGCTGTGGAAGATGCCAAGGGCGAGGAGGAAAGCTCTCCTTAGATCGCGCGAATGGCCTATATCTAAGCAGAATCCAAGTGGCTCTTGATTCGCTCGCCGCGGAACACGCGAAACAAGCTCAAGCGGTGGCAGCTGCGAAAACCCGAGCATCGTCGCGGCCGCGGCAAACCGGCTGGGCGCGGGTTCCGCTCCACTCATCTGCACCGATGGCAACCCATGACGACTACCTCGCCGCTGCCAGCGCCGACGGGCGGCCCCTTCGCGGCCGCGAGGTCGATGCAATCTGGGACGATGCCCTGCGTGGCGCCATGGCTCGGATCGGCACGCTCGTCGACGAAGAGCAGGTGATGGATGACTTGCTCCAAGACCTCAGATAGCTCAGGCGACGGCTTCAAGCCACCGCTACGCCGCATCCAGCTCTTACCACACTTTCTTGACCCCATGTCCCCACGCTGCAGTCGCAACTCAAGGCTCGATCAACAAGTCGAGCAGAGACGCCAACTGCCCCCGACCAGCAGTTGGCCATCACCAAGATCCTGGCCGTCGCCAAGCGTCTGACAATCTGGGCAGCCAAATAGGAAGCTGCGAACTCCGCACTCCCCGCCATCCAGGCACACCCCCAGGAGCAAACAGGCGTTCAGCAATTATCAGGTGTGTTCCAATCTCGGCGAGAAGCGCTTCCCCACTCCACTGCCACGCGCTTAATGTATTTGCATGAGGAGATCCAGGCAACCGATTCCACTTGAACAGGATGCACAGCGAACATCAGCGCCACAAACAACGCCGTTCTATCTCGCCAACAGAGGGGCGCGCCGGGCCGAATCTGCGCCAGGACGATGCGCAGGAGCAAGAATAGAAAACAACTGCCAACAGCGTGCAGCAGGGTATTGACCACATGGTAGCCAAAAGGCCGCTCTCCCCAGAGGGCGAAATCCACCGCGTAGCTGAGATCACGAATCGGCTGAAACGACTGCGCCCGTTCGGGTGTAAAGATGGCCATCAGGTTGGCGGTGGACAGCGACTGGATCGTCTCATTGTGCAGCACCAGTTTGTCGTCGTCCCAATTGGTGAAGGCGCCGTCCAGACTGTTGGCATAGATATATTGGTCCACGCGAACCACAAGGGTCAAGATTGAGGATCTTCGGCGCTGGAGAGTGGCGTGAGGTCAATCCTTCCTGCGCTGCTCACAGACATCGTGGAAGTGCTTCGCGCCACCACCACCAAAATCCCAAGATCCAAGATCGGCACATCGGTAGTTGCTGAACGCTTGTTCTCTTCCCATCTTCATTCATTGTCTCGTTCATTTCACGCCACCGTCCAACGGCGGCCGATCGGGCTAGCATTGGCTCGCTCAATCCGGCACTGGTCAAGGACCGAAAGGTGACAGAAAGGCATGTCCCCATCCTGGCGCGAAGCGCTCCACCGCGAAGAGGGCCTGGCGACGTACGGGATCGGCCGTGAGCAGGGCCTGCAATTCGCGGTCAACAATGATGCGAGGTTGCGGATCAACGATGGCGAGAGTCAGGTGTATCAATCATTCAACATTCAACATTCAACATTCAATATTCGATGTCCCCATCGCGAACCTCGAGCTACCGGAACCTAATGACCGTCCCTGAGGTTGACATCGCCACCCCGTACGCAGGAATCGCGTTCCGGAGATGGACCCAGCCGATGCCCTCCGCCCAGGCATAGCCGTCAAACTCCCCGTTGGTCAGGTTGACGGTCATCTGCCCGTGACTCGGGTTGACATTGATCCAGCCAGCTGTCTCGCTCCAGGCGTAGCCGGAGAGATCGCCGGCAGCATCCATGTTGACGCCCCAGTTGGTCTGGTCGGTGTTCGTGTAGGGCCCGCTGCCGCTGCCGACGCCGAGCTTGATCCAGCCGACGCGTTCCGCCCAGGCGTAGCCGTTCAGGTAGCTGTTGGCGCCGTCCAGCACGACGGTGGCGCCGCCGTTGGCATCGCCCACCTGGCGGATGGAGCTGTGAGCACCGTTGGCATTGCGAATTTGGCGGTTATCGAGGCGAAACTTGCAGATGTCAGCGTCTCAACGCGTGCCTTGCAGAATGGCGCTGTAGTGAGTGCCAAGCTCGGCACGGGATCGGTTCAAGTGCTCTGGGGTGTACGAGTAGCAGAAATGAGGCTGGATGCCGCGGAGCTTTCATTTCACGCCTGTGATATATTCGGAATCGCTGCGTAGTCTAGGGAGACGTGGAGTGCGTCGAGGCGAAAACAAGTGCTGCACCTACCACAAGGAAGACCATGAGCCCCTCACCGCAAGACAGCCTCAGCGTCGCACTGAATCCAACCTGTCAATACGCGACCTTTCGACCGCAGCGCCTGCCTTCGCCAGATATACCGGTGGGGGCGCGATCTGTCGGGCGACACTGCGTCGCAAAGAACTGGCTGGACAACACCTTTGTGATCAATCACGTCATCGTGATCTGGACCAGGTCCGGCTGCGGGCACGTGGTCATGAATGGCCACGCGCACCGCTGTCCGAAGGACTATCTGGCGATTTACCTGCCGGGCATGCGGCAAGACCTCAGGACCACGAACAGTGAATGGGACTATTGCTGGTGGAGCATTGACGGGCCTCTGGCTGCGGCGCTCGTCAGTGGCTTCGGGCTGCGTGCTGGCGTCCACCGTGCCGGCGCACCTCCGATCGAGCTGATTGATCAGCTGCTCGGACAGATTGTGCGTGCGGATCGCGCGGGGGAAATTGATGCCAGTACAACGGCACTGGCCCTGACGACCGCTGCGGCCAAAGCAGTACAAGCCAGCCCAGGCAAGCAAGGCGATGTGCTAGTGGCCAAAGCGCGATTGCTGGTACACGACAATTGGCAGCATGTCGGGTTCGGCATTGACTCGATTGCTGCGACCCTCGGCGTGGATCGCTCGACGTTGTCGCGGCACTTTCGTAAGGAAGCTGGCGTTACGCTCATTCAGTACTTGATCAGCATGCGCATTCAGAATGCGATTACGCTGCTGCGGCAGTCCGACTTGCCCATTGCCGAGATTGCCAGCCGCTGTGGGTACGGAGATTACGGATACTTCCGCCGGGTGTTTCGCCAACGAATGGGGCTTTCTCCCTCGGAGTTTCGGACTGTCGGTCCCGAGTGAGGGGGCGGTGAGTTTGAAAAATAGCTAGTCAGAGCACCGCCTTCACACCGGCATCCCGAACTTCTCCCTTGACATCGTTTGAACTGCCAAAGAGCATAGCCGCCCAGCCCGCCGCAGTCCACGCGCTGAGAGTATTCTCGGCATCACAAACGCGTGTGTAGTGTCGGACTCAAGGCACGCGCGAAATTGACGTTACATTTTGGCGGGAGCGACGAATGGGCCTCGCATTTATCCGACCAATTTGTGATTCACCACATGAATACCCCCGACTGCAATTCCAGTGCTACATTTTCCCAATTGATCGCTTCGTGTGCTTGCGAGGAGAGTCTGCCTGCAAATTGAAACCCTCGTGACGCCTGAAGGCCGATTCGGTGGAATTGATCTGGTAAATCGCTCCAAGAATTCGGCCTATTTTCGAAGTGCTGCTCCGTTTTATTTCAGGATTCACCCAAAAAAATAGAAGACAAATGAAACACACAAACATCATCCTGCTTAGTGCGCTACTTTTGCCCCTGCTGTGGGCCAACGCAGAAGGGAGACCAGTATCTGCTGGGAAACCCAACATGATCCTATTTCTGGTTGATGATATGGGGCTGATGGATACATCGGTCTCGTTTGTCACCGATGCCGAGGAGACGCCGGTCAGGCATCCCCTGAACGATTTCTACCGCACACCGAACATGGAGAAGCTGGCAGCGGCGGGAACCCGGTTCACCAGTTTCTACGCTCATTCGGTCTGCTCGCCCGCGCGGGCGTCGATCATGACGGGGCAGAACTCTGCCCGGCACCGGACAACCACCTGGATTCGGCCGCAGGGCAACAACAGTGGCGCATTCGGTCCAACTGACTGGTGCTGGACTGGGCTGAACAAGGATAGCGTGACGCTGCCGCGGTTGCTGAAGAACGCCGGGTATCGCACGATTCATGTCGGCAAAGCACACTTTGGCCCGAATGAGCACGAAGGGGCAGATCCGCTGAACCTTGGGTTCGATGTGAATGTCGGCGGCTTCTCAGCAGGCCAGCCCGGCAGTTACTACGCAGAGAAGAACTACGCGCGCGAAGGTACAACCGGCCAAGTGCCGCACCTGGAGAAGTATCACGGATCCGATGTCTTTCTGACCGAAGCACTGACGCTGGAGGCCAATCGGCACATCGAAGAATCGGTGCAGGAGAGGAAGCCGTTCTTCCTCCATATGTCGCACTACGCGGTGCATGCGCCGTTCGAATCGGATCCGCGCTTTGCCGAGAACTACGCACAGTCAGGGGAGAAAAAGCACGCGGCAGCCTACGCGACATTGATTGAGGGGATGGACAAGTCGTTGGGAGATCTGGTGGAGAAGCTGAACGCACTGGGTGTGGCCGATAACACGCTGATCATGTTCTTGGGCGATAACGGCTCAGACGCACCGCTAGGCCCTGTCCATGGCTACGCGAGCTCGGCACCTTTTCGTGGCAAGAAAGGCACTCACTTTGAGGGCGGCATGCGGGTGCCCTTTATCGCGGCCTGGGCCAAGGTAAACAAGACGAATGCGTGGCAAGACAAACTCTCGATTCCTGCAGGTACGATCCAGCCTCAGATCGGAACCATCTTGGATATCCTGCCGACACTCTGTAACCTGGCCGGCGTCACGGTGCCCGACGAGATGCCGATTGATGGCTATGACCTCACGCAGCAGCTGGCGGGCAAGCGGCACGAGACCCGGAGGGAAGACTTTCTGAATCACTTTCCGCACGAACACCGCAGCAGCTACTACACAAGCTATGTCAATGCCGGCTGGAAACTCATCTATCACTACCCGGTGCCGGACAAGGGCAGGAGGAGGCAGAATCCGCTCCCCAAGACCTACGAGCTGTTCAACCTCAAGGATGACCCGTTCGAGAAGAATGACCTGGCGGATAGCCATCCGGAGAAGGTGCAGACGATGTTGACCGCTCTGCGGAAAGACCTTGCGGCCAAGAATGCGCTGTACCCTGCAATGGGCACGCAGGAGTTGCTGCCAGGCGAGGCGCCCGAACCGCCCGCAGCACAGGCGCCTGCAGCAAGCAGCGCAACGCTGCCTCCATTCGTGAAGGCGGTCAGGGCATCAAGCCATGAGCTGGGAAATTTGCCGGTTTATGCCGTTGACGCCGACAAGACATCTCGTTGGGCAGCACGTGACGGCTCGTTTCCGCAATTCTTGGAAATTGAACTGCAGGCGGCTCAGCAGGCAAAGGGCGTCACCGTCAGCTTCCGCAATAAGACCATGATTCGCTATACCATAGATGGTTTTGGACCGGATGGGACATGGATAACTCTCGTTGACCAGAGCGAAAACAAGGAGAAAGTCCAGACGGTAACACACAGCTTCGACGCCGAGCTTACAAAGCTCAAAGTGACCGTACTCGAGGCCCAGACAGGCTGGGCAACGATCACGGACCTTCAGATAGGGAAGTGAATCAGGGGCGCAAGTCAGCTCTGTAAGTGCGCCACATAAGCTGACGGGTGCCCGCCGGGTCAGTAGTCAAGCTCGATGGCCCCTTCGACAAAGCCGAATGCGCCCACCAGTGTGCTGTAGGAGCCTGATTCTACGTGGCCATCGGCACAGAGGACGTTGCTGAGGCCATTGTGTCGAACATGTACCTTGCTTAACGCAGGAGCCGTGATCACTCGAACCATGTAGATTTGCCTCTGCGTGACGGTGTAAACGCCGTCCACGGCAATATCCTGGCCGGATGGGTCGTCGATTGCACTCGGCCGCCATCCGGGCCATCCCCCCTGCAGGAGTTTCTGCCAGCCAGCAATTGTCTGGTTGTCATACGCCGTCATGCTGTACACACTGGTGTTTGAATTCCAAGCCACGGGTTCCCAGGACGGGCAGACCATGACGTTCGGGCGGTCGTCGACCGGGGGCGGCAAGTATCCGTTGAGGTGCAGGTATTGGGGCCAGAATGGGCCCGTGTATGTTCCGCCGGTGGGCTGGCAGATGCGCGGGTAGTAGCCTTCTTGATCGTCGCCATACATCGCACAGGCCTGCCCAACCTGCTTCATATTCCCCAGGCAGGCGCTCTGCCGGGCTTTGCTCCTCGACAGGGTCAACGCTGGCAGTAGCAGGCTGGCGAGGATGGCGATAATCGCAATGACGACAAGCAATTCAATGAGGGTAAATTTACGGGAATACGTAGCCATTACAGGTGGCTCCTGAAGTCTTTTGGGAAACCTACAGTCGTTTGGCAAGGCTGCCACCCTGGTAGATGGCCACGTTTACCGTAGCCGGTGCCTGCTGTTGGTTGCAGGCGCGGATGAATGGCACTAGCGCTTCGCTGTTCAGTCTCGGCAAAGCGATGGCGGTATCGGGGGCCTTGTCTACCCAGAAGTCATCCATGACCAGCAGCGCATTTCCGGCGAGTCCTTGGCCCGGGCCGCTGCGCAGGGTCCCGGACTTGTCTGCCTCGGCGAGCGCGCTAGGCGTAATAACTGCCGCCGACCAGTATTCCTGCCAGAGCGTACCAACCGCGTCGACGTCGCTGGTCACCTACGCTCTGGACCAGCGGAGTGCGTTGGTTGTATGGCAGGCCAGGTCAATCATGGTGTTTTTCTCGGAACGGTGTTGACCGAGTTGACGTGATTAACGGCATGTCACCGTCAATAGGGTCAATTCCGTCATAACGTCGCATATCCTACTCGGGACCATCAGGGCCTCCGTCGCATGTGCTTAATGCGGTGCGTTTTCGGGTAATCGTCGCCACCTTTGGCCGCCGTCATCAGGTTCTGGCAGCGGCCACGGAAGTGCGCTAGCAACTCGCGATGAGTTGCGGAGTCCGCAGGATTACAGGTCTCTTGCGGTTCATACAATTTTTCGCAGATCGGCTGCTCGCCCTCGATCGACGCGGTCTGACTCTCGGGGTTTTCCGCGACGGAGGCCAGCTTCTGTCGACCACGGTGTTCGAAGTACAAGGGCGTTGGACGCTCGGTCATCTGCTCGCGGATCATTGGCATGAGACTGATCCCGTCATAGGGCCTGTTTGGCAGGGGGAGGTCCACGGCATCCAGCAAGGTCGGGAAGAAGTCGCTTGTGCTGCAGGACATCACCACTACCCGGGGCTGTTTGACCATCCGTGACCAGATCAGCAAACTGGGCACGCGTACGCTTCCCTCATGTACGCAGCGCTTGCCACCAACACGCCGCACAGTTGAGCGTTGCCGCTCGCAGACTCCCCGCCGTGAGGAGCCGAATCGCGTTCGTCATCCTACGGACTGCATGTTCACCTCCTGTTGCTCGCCACCCCGCCTCGCGGCGACGCAGTCACGTTCAGGTACGGGATGAAAGCTCACATCCCGATAAGGACTGCCACCTTGCTGAATTTGATGCGCTCACAGGCACACGAGCGCGGGCGCCCCGCCCGGTGTATGCTGCGGCAATGGACTGAAAGGTCCGCGTGAGTGGCACAAAGGTAGGGTAAACCGGCCAACCCCACCCTACCCATTCGGCTCATGCCCCCCGATAGCCGACAACTGACAACCAAAATCGCATTGCGAAATTACTGGCAGACAACAGGAAATGAACTATAGCAATTATACCAACAATCGTTTTTTTTCAATAAAAAAGATGCGTCAGGCGTCTGTGGCGCCACCGGCTCCATGCAGACTGCTAGCACACGACAACTACCCAATTGCCCTTTTCAAAAGAGATACCCACATGAACTACTTGATGCGAACCCTCGCCCTGCTTCTAGCCACAACAACATTTGCGGTAGATTACACGTGGACCGGTGCCGTTGATGGCAGCTGGACCAATGCGGCCAACTGGGACGGCA
>Ga0115566_10004548_pt1 | contig 11037 bp, 11 predicted proteins | sample COGITO_mtgs_1204_3_FD_87173 | JGI IMG/M metagenome (GOLD analysis project Ga0115566, IMG submission 87173) | Pelagic marine microbial communities from North Sea - COGITO_mtgs_120405 | ecosystem: Environmental > Aquatic > Marine > Epipelagic | place: Germany:Helgoland, sampling site Kabeltonne...
ATGATGATGATGATGATGATGATGATGCGGATGGGTTGGATGATCTTGACGACTATGACGACGATAACCCTCCTGGTGATGGTGGTGGCGCAGGGCCAGGTGGTGCTACACGTGCTGGTGCTCCTAGCAGCTCCTCGAGTCACGAAATGGTGCCAGCCACGTCAACAACAACACATGCAGTCAGCACTTCTCCAATTTCCGGGGGCTTGGATATTGCAAGCGCGCGCGACATCATGATTCGACATGCGCGTGACAACCATGATGACATGCTCTTGCGCATTCTGCTCCGACAGAGAGATGCGCTCAACCACGAGAAGAAAGTTGCATCCACCGAAGCTGCAGTTCTGTTGCACGAGCGAGGAGCAGCCGAGCTTGCTGACCGCATGCAGAAAAGGCGAGACAATAAGGTTGAGAAGCAACAGGCAGCATTTGATACAGCTGCTTTGGAGACGCAAAAAGCAGAGGCAATTGCCAAGACTACCCAGGGTAGATTGGAAATACTTCGCATGGAAAGCGAAAAGCATGCTGCCGCTGCAGCAGACAAAGAAGCCGATAGGGTTGCAAAAGTTGCCGAAACTTGGTTGCAAACAAATTACCCCGAGAAGTTGCATTCAGAACTCCGTAAGAAACTAGTCAAGAATGATGGAGAATACAAGATAATCTGGTTAGACCTGATAGAATCCCTGGCTGTGAACAGACATTGGTTCCGCCATACCTTTCGCATACCTCATTTATGGACTACTGATAGAACCTTGCTCGTCCCTCACAGCGAGACCACGATATATAACAATCCAGGAAAGAAGCACCGGGTTATGTGCTCGGCGCAATTCGAACGTTATTTGAAACGCGTGGACTGTGGGCAAAATGGTCAGAAAACCAAAGATGCCATGAAGTCGTTGAGGACTCTGTTGGATCAAACAGTGCCACTTGCTGCCAGATACATATTCAAAGATTCTGAGGAACTTCACCGGATCTTCCATTTGAACGACTACGTCCTAGACAAGGCGTTTGTGTACTGCATCATTTGGGTGTCCAAGGCTATGACTGAACCATTCTTTAAGCATGGAGTTCATTGCTGGCCTCCCAAGGCGCCATCAGCTGCTATGCAACCGGCATTGCCATCACCCTCTTCTACCGCCGTCAAACGCAAACATCCAGCTGGTTCCTAGAGGGCAGCAAATCAGCGTTCGTGCACATAGTCACCGAGGGGTGACATACCTTGAGGTGCACTTAGCCACTGAGGGGCGACATGCCTTGAGGGGCGACATGCCTTGAGGCACGCATTGCATGCTTTTCAATATCAGTCTCATAGCGCATGGGGTCAGTGCTGTTTCTGATATCTTGGGACACGCAGCGTTCGTGCACATAGGCATCGACTCCATTGGACTGCAATGCGCAGCCATGTGCTCTGTGTTGGGGTAGTAACGCTTGCGTAAAAAAAAAAGAAACTGCTTGCGCGACACGCTGCTGCCATTCATCAAGCTCGTAGCGCAGTGCAGTCAATGGCATACGTGCACGCACGTGAACTACCCCACGCATTCCCGTGCGCCCCAGCTTTGTCTACCCAATGAACGTGTTCCACGCGCTCACGAAAGTGGTGTCACACTGTGAGTGTTCGTTTCTAACAAAATGTGTGTTCATTCTGCAGTTTCACTAAACTTGTACAAGCTGGGGCATGGTCCACTCGTGATGCTACCTACATACGTACGCGTTGGACCATTGGATTTTATGCTTTTTATTGTTCCATGACAAACGTGTGCGTACGTACTGACGTACATGCGTAATAGAATTACGTACGTATGTTTTAGGATTATTGTGCATCATGCTTTCGTAGCTGTACGAAACACAATCGGTAATGTACCCGTTTTGGCGTCGCTATATTATATTCTACGATACTATTCCAGCATTCGCATACGTACGTATACGTACGTATGTGTACGTACGCATGTACGTACGTACTCATGTGAACATTGATACTCACCCCCATCGTGCCACTCATGACATCCGTGATGACCTTGTATGTTGCAGTGTTCAAGCGCTCTATGTTACCTCGCCCTGAACTGCCGCCTGCAATGTTCGAGGGCGCGTGGGTGAGTAGTCGGATGCGTGGCATTCCAAACGATACACGCTGGTTCGATATGCCACTTGTGCAATCACGGCGCTTGGCTGATGGTGACAAGAATATCTTCATGACTCCCCCATCATGCCACTCACCGAAGAAATTCAAATTAACTCGCGTGTGGACAGAGCCTAGATGGGAGATCGAGGAATACAGGCTGTTCACGTCTGAGTCCAAAGATGAGCAACTAGTCCATCGCTACAAACGCATCATGGTGCGCCAGTTTCAAAAGGATCGATCGTTGATTCTGGCGACAAGTACACAGATGATTGATCCCCGCCGAGTGCTAGTCACAATGCAAACTCTGGACGGAAGGGAATTATACAAGAATGTGTTCAGTACACTCACGGACATCAAGCTCGTTGACATCAAGAAAGGGGTGCGTCAACACCTGATACATACTCACAAGATCGCGAGTAGACTCGATCTTAAATTTGTGAAGGGTATGGTGGATAGTCCCCTCTGTGATGATGACGTGATCTTCCAGTGTGGGCGGCAAATGTTGCTTGACGACATAACAAGTGACCGCTTCATTGAAAAGTGGGGACCGATTGGCAATGATGATGTTCGAATGTCATCGATGACTGTGAACTATGTGGACCGCTTGACGATGATGGGTGAGCTGATGACGGTATCCGCTTCTTCGGACATCAACAATGGACCACGCGGTCGCCAGTTGTATCTTGCTCTAAACGATTGGGCAAGTACGTGAAGCCACGGATACGCCTGTATCGCAAAACTGTGCCCAGTCAGCTTCGCGTAAAGGATGGTTGGTTCACAAAGAGGTGCCGCCAACACCCGGCTACATCCGAATATGATGTCTCTCGCTCGGTATCAAGTGACACTTTGAGCGTGCACGTTCGGTGTGCATTCCCATAGAGTACGTCTCATGCTTGGAGGCTATGCTGGTTCATTGTTATGTCAATGTTTGTCATTGAAAGTTTTGTCGGCCTTGACCAGTCTCATACTGGGATGGGCTAGTGTATGTGTAGATCTGTCATCAGCAGCATGTCTGGTAGTCCGCTATGTAGATGTGTCACGACCAGATTGACAGGCCAACGCGTATTTTTGTAAAAGCTGATTTGTGCGTCACTTGCATGAGTGCATACGTAGCTGTGTGTAGCAGTCCTAGTACGAAGGTAGATATGCACAACTGATAGTCCAATGATGTACGCGCCCCAATACGTAGATAGTACGTACGTACGTAATCATTTATTGTTCGCGAGTGTGCAAGATCACAAACAAGCCCATTGCCACGTTGTGTTTGTTGGTGCATCGACATGTGCGGAAACCTATTCGTGTGTGGTCAGACGTGGCCATGTCACCACCCCACTCGTTTGCAATCTATCTTGCACATTTCATGTGATGGAGTAATCTCATTGCTTCAGCCCACACGGCAGCCTCAAGTCATCCCACGTCTGCGCACTGCTACCGCTAGTGATGTCAGCAATACGTGAGTATATGGTCAGGAGGGAGATGGAGCGATGCAAAAACTTGATCATGTCGCAGATGAGTGGAAAAGCCAAACGTGGCCGCGACGCTGTCTTGAAGATAGCTCGTCGGCGATCCATCGTGAATTGCAAGTATCCTCATTTGTATGCAAGCTTGGTGGCTATGTACCCAGAGATAAACGCTGATGCCGGAGATCTCCCAGAGTGCCCACCTCTCATCATCGCGCGCAACTCCAATGACATTGTGAGGGTACGACACAGTTGCGTGAAGAAGATGTTGGGTTTACCATGTGGCAAGGCGTCGTGCAAGTGATTGTGGGCTTTACTAGAACAAGACATGTGGTCCGGAGTATGTGCAGTTGTACATGTTACTGGTCTGACAAGCCTCATGCTTCGAAGCCTCACTGCAATAGTCTCGCATACGCATGGGTGTGTTTATGCGATCGCTGTCAAAATGTGAATGCTCATCGACTTAGTGTGTGCGTACATGCGTCTGCTTGTTGTTGTTAGTTGAGCTTGTTCATGTGTCTAGGTACCTAGCTCTTTTGCAAATGTCGACCGCCCAAATTGAATTGCTGAACTGTTGAGTCTCATCTGATGTTGAGTTGACGTCGGCGGGCGCTGATGCATTTCACACCGACTGGCAACATCGCATATGATTCATCATTCGAGCTTGCAAAAAGAATTACCGTTGTGTGTGCGTACATATCTTTCTAGAGCCAGTCACACGGGCATTCTGACTTTACACGTGCGATCGTAATTGCACTGACCCTTCACCCGCCACCTGTTGGCCTGGAACTCAGAATCTGGTCCAATTCCGAAATATTGAGTTCATCTAGATCAAGCATGGTCCAGTGGAGTTTTGTTTTCAATCAATTCAAAAACTTGATACCCGACAGTCCATTACACATGGTCCGTCAATGTGGTGGTTCTAGAAAGTTCACAGAGAATCATGCAGTGCCAACATTGGGCACAGTAGCTTTTCGGTAGCATAACATGAAGAACCATGAAAACCCGGTGGTTCACAGAGTTATCCGCCCCTTCCGTGTACGCACATGCACATGTGAATCAATGTAGTTTACGCACGTACGCTATTTTTATTCTGACCCCGCCTGATGCAGTGAGCTCGTACGGGGTTGTGCTAGCTTGTGTTCCATTTATTTAATTTGCGCATCACCGCCATGAGTTTGAATGCGCCATGTAGCGATCCGTTTGCAGCAGCTGCGGGTGAAGAGGACACCTGGCCCGATACGCTCATTGATTGCGAGGTGGACATCGTCGAATCCACCGCCGCCGACGAGAGTACGCCTTCGACCGTCTGTGACAAGTCCAAATGTAGCCAATCGCGATATGCAGGTGTATCGGCGCCTCGGTTGAAATCGAAATCCGTGAGTGTAGTAAACATCATGAAAAAGAAGAACTATTACACGAAGAAAGGATCTTACAAGAAGCAAATTACTTCAACGATGCAACAAGTGGCGCCGATCCTCAAGAGCACGACTGTCATGGACACCATTTTTGTCAGAAAGCGGACTGCGAAGGGCAAGGAAGCGAGAAACGTCAATGCTGTCGTTCCAGTCGTCTTGTGGCCGCAATATGAATACAAAAACCAGACAGATGGCTGTAAATACTTAATGGTATCTCCGGGTGAAGCATGGATGAATCAAATGTTGCTTGCGTCGCGGGCAATGACGGCACATCAACAAGGAAAAGGCGGTAAATCGAAAGCGGCTGCAGCTACAAGGCAACTTCAATCCAGTGCAAGCAAAACCATCGCAGTGTGGCTTAAAGAAAGTCTCCGTGCAGCCGGAAAAGTGTGCTCCGACACTGACACCCAGTCTTCAGTTGATGATGACGACGTCGCACCGAAGAAGAATAAAGTCAATACCCTGAGTAGCTTTCGAGAACAGAATGTCCCAACATTGAAAGGCGAGGTTAACGGCTATAAGCTGACTTTGTCCAACCAGGGAAGGGTGATGATTATTGCTCTAGATGAACATGGAAGAAAGTTCATAGCCGAAGCCATCCCCGAGATGATCAACAAGATCTCCAATGCCTCCGCCAAAGGTGGTGCCACCACATCATCATCGGAGCGTGTAGCTGGATTCAAATTCGACGCCTCGACGCCAAACGTACATAACAGAGTAGTGTGGCAGCCGGAACGTGATCAATGGAAGGTGACCTACAAGACAGCAGAGAAGAAGTTCAAACAACAGAGCGTGTGCCACCATGGTGAAAGTTTGACAGTGCCGCCGTGTGATACAATGGACGAGTTCATGGATCGTAAAGCATCTCTGTACAAAAAAGCGCTGGTAGCGTGGAATAAGTTGGACAAGAGCACCCGGCAGAAAATCCATATCGATGCATCACCACCTATCAATGATGATGCTAATGGTGGTGATGATGATGGTGATGGTGATGTCAACAGTCAGATTTTCTGATATGTATTAAACACTCTGATCGGCGAGTGCCTTGAAGGTGTTGTCAAGTATGTTTGGCACTCAGATGGGCGAATGTCTTGATGGTTTCGGCGAGCATTTCTTTTGGCATGTCCGACGTGAGCAGCTTCGCGGCATGCCATGTAGGCAGGCTGAGCCATCGCAGCGATTGCTGCATACAGGCTGTCAGGATCCAGCTTCAATTTTGGGGTCACCTGTGATCTTACGCGTGATATATCGCGATCACATAGCGATTAGGTAGGGACGCATGTAGGGCTGATACATGCAACAATGAATGCGGTCACTGCAATATTGCGCGTGTGTTGGTGGGTTTGCTGGGCGCTGACAGCCATGCGGCATGTGAGTTCGCCTTCTGGTTTTCGCACATACGCACCATGTGACCACGCGAAGTTCCACACATGGTCTGACCTAGTGTTCATAATGGGTGCGCACATCAAGTCACCATATATCCATAAGCAATTAACAATAGATGCAGTACAACTTGGGAGACATGTGCGTTGCATAAGTACGTACGTAGTAATTTGGCGCGCCTGCCCGTCCCACCACCATCTTCGGCGTCCAGTCACCAACAAGTACGCCCCACGTCAGCCAGTGCGTGCGTCAACATTGCGTATCAAGACACGAAAACGTATACGTACGTAAACCTACGTACGTACGTACGTAGTCTTATATGTGAATGAGTGCACTCAATGCTCAGAAGCGAAATGCCAACCAGGTGGGCCTCACACATGTAATGCGGTTACCATTCTTTGCATGTGTGGAGCTTGTATATTCGACGTTGACTGCACTTGCTTTTGGGTGACTGGCATTTGAAGTTGACTGCGCACATCGACTCAATTGTGACCGTCCTTTTCGTGACTAGTGTTGCACGCACACACCCCTCTGCTATACTGAAGCTCAAGCCATGCCCGCAATGCGGGAATTGCTGCATCAGCGTCTCAAGCCAATGAAGACACCCCATCCCAATCTGGAGGAAACAACACCACCAGTTGCTGGCCGTGAAGAAGAACCAGCACCACTCTGTGTTGTTGGTGCGGATGAAGGTGATCCACCTCCAAAAGTACACATAAGGGCGTACAGAGACGAACACATGATCGATGCATTGCGCCTACTTTGTCCAACACTGGGAACGGACAACGCTGAGTCAAAGGTTGTGATGTTGGATTGGTTTGCCGTCCATCGCAGCCCTGAAGTAATTGCATTCCTAAGGTCCCAAGGCTATGTCGTGTTATTCATTGGGTGTGGGTGTACTCCCGTCATGCAAATCAATGACACGCACCTTCACGCATCTCTGAATGGAAGAGCACCCAGATGATAATTGATAGTGCAATGTTACGTAGTTTAATGCGTGCCAAAAGGTTTTAGGGTGATGTTCGCAACTGTGGCAACTCACGACTGTCGTGATGTGTTCGTACGCGTGTGTTCGGTTGTCTCGTCGTGTGCTTTTTTGTATGCCTGGACATAAGAGAGTACTGCTTCACCGTGCATGGCCAATTCTACTTGCAACAATATTTCCAGTGTACTTTGGATTTGTACCAAGTTGGCTCAAGCGTTGGGGTCCAGTCAGCCCACCGTAGAACCTACTGCACCGATTGCACTGGATGGCGAAGCTTATGTATACTGAAGGCAACGGCAACACGCCCACATCTTCCTTGCCTCATGATGACAAAGGAAAATGCGCAAAGCCAGCCAGACGTAGACGAAGAAGGGAAAGACACACTTTTAAGATCAAATGGGCAATGCATCCCACAGGCAAAGGAAAGCGAACAAAGCGAAAGACAATCCGAACGGCAACTGGCGGCTTACAGAGCCTTGGACGCGCAGAAATTGAACGCTGTTCAAGAACAACCCCGATCGAGCTGCCATGGATCTCACAAGCTCTTCTCGCCAATCTCCCTGAGAATGTATGCCGATATGAAGCTCTTGCTGCTCTTCTGATTAATCAGAAGTGCCCACAGTTGCTGCCCAAGTTGCTGGCAATGCTGCTGCCTCCTGCAGCTTTGTACTACCAGACCTCGTTGAAAGTCGCATTAGCCGTATCCTTAGTGCAATCAGCAGAGCTAGTCGCATCTAGGGTCAGTCCATGGTGCATTCAGCAGAGTGAGCAGCGAAGTTTCGGGAACGCTATTGCTCAGCTCCATACTCATACTCCTTTTGGCGCAGCCAAGGCACATGCAGCCATTTGCAACCTAAAGCAGGCCGTGATCCGTGATATCAATACTTCGGGCACCTTACACTCTGATCTCCTTACCGCAGTGGAAGTAGCTAGGAAAACGGTGACGGATGTTTTGGTGATGCAGTGCCTCGCGCTCTGCGAGAATCCTCAGACCAGTACGTTCATTGAGATGGTAAAGCATGCCTACGGCGGCTACATGACGACTGTAATTGGCGATCAGGTTCTCAACGCCTACCACCTGATGAACCCGAGACCAATTGGCTTTGTGTCGAACAACCAGGTAGCCTCCAATCGAATTAGGAGGCTGAACGTCACAGGCCGGCGAACAGTTTTTAGTGGAACTGTTTATTCCACCGCTGTTGCCTCCCAATTGCCTGTTGCGAGCATTCTATTTCAGGCGCAACCGAATGCGGTTGGCGCAGAAAATACAAGATGAGTGCCATGAAAGGGTAATAGTCTTTTGGTAGGCTTGCTTAATTATAACTTAAGTAGTGTCTTTTTGTAATGTTGACATGAGCCTGTGTCCACCTATTGTATATGGTGCACGACCAAGCCGCAGAAGCCAAGCTATTGTCGATTTTGTAATGTTGACATAAGCTGAGTGTGTGGCAGCTTCTAGCGTCACAGCTCACATTAAACATTCGACTTTATTTTTCTTGCCGTCGGCTCGTGCTCAGAAGGGTTTCATACCCTGACGGCGGCCATCAGCTTTTTGGTGGTCGGCTGGGCGCTGACACGGGGGGATACTGCGCTGTGAGATGCAAGGACTCAACACCAAAAACCAAAATGTGCTTGTGTATCTCATGTATGTTGCCTGCAGTCTGTGCCACAGTTTCTACATGCAACTGTTTACACAGAGCTGGGCGGACAAGCGTTGTATGCATTCAGTTTCACCACCAAGTGCTACAAGGTTTGCATCGATATCAGTAGATATGTGCGCACGTATATCCTGCAAGAGAGTTCACTGCAGTGCGCCTCATGATTCTAGCCTGGACGCATTCCACTCCTCATTATGGCTCAGCAGGCACCTTGTGTCACCAGCATTGATCTTCAGCTGACCGAGCCACAATTTATGCGCGCAGGCTCCTGCAGAATTATCCCATGGGTGATAATGCAAACCCAGCATCTGAGAGAAGAAACCCCTGTCGGTCCAGCGCCGAAAAGCGTCAGAGGATTGACCAGCTAGGGTGTATAGGTTTGTCTTGCGACATTGTCATGTCAAACGCAGTATTGTGAACCATTTCAAACGGGTTGATTCAACTATGCAGCAGCTTCTGAACGCCATGCGTATGCATATGTACGTACGTACTTACGCACGTACGTACGTACGTACATATACTACGTACGTGCTTACACATATACGTACGTAATTACGTACGTACATAGGTTCGTGTGTACGAATACGTATACGTACGTACGTATATTAGATTATGCACGTACGTACGTCCATGATAATGACCCAGCCCAGCTGGCCCAAAGATTGCAACATACTGGCATACCGCACCCTTATTATTTATTTACGTATGTATGAACATGTCTCATTGTATATCGCAGGTAAGAGAGCGCAGGCTTGTCTTGTTCGACAAGCCTCGCATACCAAAACCGCCTTGGAACCTACACTTGAAAGGCTGCCAATCGGGATTGCTCCACCGGCATCGAGTCACCATGGATACTGTCGTGTTCCAGATACTGAATCTGCATCAGATTCTCCAGGAGAATCAGATACTGAATCTGCATGGGATTCTCCAGATTCAAGTTCAGACGCAGATCTAGAATACTCTCCCTTGCAGATTCAGATCGGGCCTGCACGACACGGTTACATTTATGATCGAATCCGAGGCCATGTATATCGATGTCACCGGGAACCAGATGGATGTCGATGCCAGCCCACACGATGCAGTCTCTGGCTTCGTCGCGAGGAGAATTTTAGCGCTCCTCCCTGGAAATGGGTTGCTTTAGTGGTCATAGGATATGGAGCCCTATTAGTGTCTCTAAAAACATGGGCTGCATGAGACACGAGTTGGGTGTGAACACATTTCTGAGAACATGAATCGAACTCAAACAGTATCGTGGCAACAAATTGCACACCAATAAGCAGCTTCTGTTGATGTGTCGCGAGTGCGAGCATTGTATGGGTGAAAAAAACACATATCGCGGATTGAGGTGTTGCGAAACTCGTTTGAGTGTTCATGTTGTGGTCAGTATGATGGAGCTTGTGCACGATATGATGATCACTATATTTTGATTACAAGATCATGTTAGTGTGGTTGTAACATGTACGTGCGTACGTATGTACGTGCATACGTATACGTACGTACGTACTTACGTGCGTACGTGCTGCTCAAAGCTAAAGTGAATTGAATCAACCTTCCTGATTGCGCACGCGCTCGTAAATATTCGGTTGCCTTCTCAGTAAAAGGGGATGGGTGGCATCCCAGAGGAAGCAAGCCTCCACAGGTCGTGTGGGGTCACAACATAGAGTTTGAGAGTCGCGAAGATGTTCTCTTCCCAGGATGGCATTCATGGCGTAATCCCTCGGATGGAAGCTACAGCGATTTCTATACTACAGCATTGATTGGCTGAGCGTTTTGGGTTGAGCCGCAGATGCGCAGCAGTTTCGAATTGACCTGCCAGCCCCCCCCAGTGCGTTGTGAATTGCTTGCTCAGATGGGTGCATACCTTGACGGCTCAGATTAGTGCAGATTAGTTGCACTTTCATGAGCCGCAACCAGCGCAGAACGCGCAAGCATGTCCATAACACACCGAAAACTGCACATTCGACATACTGCTGCAACGCGTCGTGCTTATGCTCAGTTATTTAGGAATGCCTCA
>Ga0115566_10004555_pt1 | contig 11033 bp, 12 predicted proteins | sample COGITO_mtgs_1204_3_FD_87173 | JGI IMG/M metagenome (GOLD analysis project Ga0115566, IMG submission 87173) | Pelagic marine microbial communities from North Sea - COGITO_mtgs_120405 | ecosystem: Environmental > Aquatic > Marine > Epipelagic | place: Germany:Helgoland, sampling site Kabeltonne...
AGGGAAAGTAGTAAATACAGCAGATTTGGTTGAAGGATTGAAAAACGGAAAAGTAAGAGGGGCTTGTTTGGATGTGCTAGAATATGAAAGCAGTTCTTTTGACAATAAAATGGATAAGAATAAACCTGAGGCTCTTCGATATCTATTGAACTCTGATCAAACAATATTATCTCCTCATATAGCAGGTTGGACCAAAGAGAGCTATGTGAAATTAAGCTTGTACCTACTAGAAAAAATTCGAGCTAAATTTTAGATAAACCTTTTTAGGCGTATTCTATGGTGGCGTTGAAGAATTATTGGGTAAAAGTTGCCAATAATGTTGATGCCTAGAGTTAATATGAGAAGCGTCGAATATCCTTTGTATAACATGATAATAGTAACTAGGTTTATTGCAATAAACGCCATTAAATGACCAAATTCGGATTGATGAGTTTGATATATGAAATTTCTTATGCCTGTTCTAGTTCCATCAAAAAATTTCTTTCTGTTTTTTGCCCGTCCCCAAAAAAGAAGCATTAAAAAAAACCTAAAAACGGGGACTCCAATTACTTTGTAAATTAGGTTTAATAATTTGGGGTTTTTAATCTTATAGTATGCCTTAGGCAATAGTTTACTTGTTGGTAAAACGAAGCCTACAAAAGCAAAAACTCCCGTAAAACAAAGGTTAATCATAAAAGCTAAGAATAATGAAGGGACTATTCCTAAACTGAGATTGGTGGATTTATATATGGGTAAAAAAAAAAGAATAAGACACCCAACAAAGCAAAAGGGAAAGTCCGATAAATAGTGATTTTTTAAATAGGATTTTGGTCAAATTATTTGAGTTTTAGCCTGGTTCCTACTTTTGGGTTTTGCCCCTTTTCAAGCCCATTTCTTTTTGCCAGTTTTTTCAATTTTATACCATAGGCTTGGCTGATGCTCCACAATGATTCGCCTTTTTTTACAATATGAGATTCTCCTCCACCTTTAAATTTATTTCGTTTTGGTTGTAGGTAAATCGGTGTACCCGCGGGGATTTTAGAATCTCTTTTTACATCATTATAATTTAGAATTTGCCAGTGTCCTAAATCGTAGCGATCTGCTATTATTTTTGGGGTATCTCCAGTTTGGGAATAGATAAATTTTATTTTGTTTTTAGATATTCTAATTTTTGTATCCTTTGAAGGGGTCTTGGGTTTTGGGACAACTTTTCCGCCTTTTTTAACGGGTTCACTTTTGAAAGTTGAAGCGGTTCCTTTGCTGCTTTTCCCCAATTTCTTGAGGTCTCCTTTATCCATTCTATCAAAGCGAGAAAGATTATTGTTCTCAATTATTCCAATTAGAAGAGCGGGATATTTAGGGTTTGTAGCGTACCCAGCTTTTTTGAGCCCTTTTGCCCAGCCTTTGTAATCTGTTTTTTTTAGTCCGAATAGAAATGAGTAGCGTTGGTTACGTTTTAAAAAATTGGAATGATCGACGTAAGAATCATAAACGGAATTATAAACTCTAAAACATTCATGTTTAGCATCGTCATCCATATAAAACTTACCCCCTTTCCATTTGCTGTGGCACTTAATTCCAAAATGATTTCTTGCTTCTTTTGCTAGTTTAGAATTCCCGTAATCGCTTTCTAACATTCCCTGCGCAAGAGTTATACTGGCAGGTACACCGCTTCTAATCATTTCAGCTACGGCATCTTGGTCAAATTTATCAATGTACATTATAGGGGTTTGTCTCGTTTGACTTTTTGCATTAAACACAAAAAATAAAAGGAGATTAAAAAATGAAATTCGCAAAAAGCTCATAAACAATAACGTAGTGTAACAAAATTATCATCTAGCAATGGCTGCGCCATTCGAATTCAATTCTATTGCAAACATTGATTTGTTGAATGGAAAGCAGACTTGTATTCCACTATTTTCGCCACATGGAATATTGGTTCGAACTGGGTTATTTGGGAATGTTTTTAGCCGCTTTTTTGGCTTCTACTATTCTTCCATTGGGTTCTGAGCCATTACTTGTTGCCCTGTTATATGCCGATTTCAATCCAAATATTTTACTTGCTGTGGCAACAATTGGAAATACCATGGGCGGGCTTACAACATTTGGGTTGGGTTATCTTGGAAAATGGGAATGGATTGAACGAGTATTAAAGGTTTCTGAAAGTCAATTAGAAAAGGCTAAAAAAGTCGTTGAGAAATATGGTATCTGGACAGCCTTGCTCACTTGGATTCCAATAATTGGAGACCCAATTGCCCTAGTGTTAGGCTTTTTTAGATTACCACTTTGGAAGGTTTTAATTCTTATGGTGATTGGTAAATTCCTGAGGTATTGGTTTATTATCTACTTAGCGAGCTGATATACTAATTATCCTTTAACTTTTTCAATTCGTAAGCCAACATCAGAAATACCTTCTAGTTCCTTTATTCTCATTCCTTGTTCCATTTTAAATGAGTATTTACCCGACATAGGAAATTGAAAATTCATTTTAAAAAGTATTTGATTATTTACAACTTCGCCAGAACTAGTCCCTCTCCAATGACCGGATGGGTTTGCCAAAATAAAATGTAGAGTATCTAAATCTTTAGTTCCATTCGGTAATGTGCTATGGTAGTATACATAGAGGTTTGAGAAATCATAACTCTTCTGGTTTCTTAAGTTGAAATACATGTTGTAATTACTTAAGGTGTCTTCAATATTCACTTCAAAAGTCACTGTAGAATCTGTATTCCAAACAAAATTGCTCATGGCAACATTTTCCTCGAAAACCACATTAGTGTCGCAGGATATGAGGCCGATAAAAAGACTAATTCCTAAAACTAATTTTTTCATGAACTACTATTTCCTTCACCTTTTGCCGCAGGCTTATTATTCCCAACTTGCTTAGGCCTGTTGTTTTGCGGCTTTTTATTTGGGTTGTTGTTATTCTGAGGATTTTGTTTTTTCTGTTGACCTTTATTTTGATTATTTCCTCCGCTATTGTTGCCTTTTGCTTGCGGGTTATTCCCAGGTTTTCTGGGCCCACCTTTTCGGTTTTTATTTTGACCCTGACCCTGTCCCTGACTTTTACCTTGTGTGTTTTGTTTGTTCTGATTATTTCCAGAACCTTGTGGTTTTCTTTTCTTTTTCTTATTTCTGTTTCTTTGGTTTTTGTTTTGGTCAAATCGCTTTAAATCATCTTGTCCAACAACGTTTTCATAGTCAGGTTCTTTTTCGATAGTTACTGGTTCAAGGTTGAAATCTTTAAGATCATCTGGCTTTTGCTTATCCAAATTCATCGCTATTATTTCTTTAACTCGATCTAAAGAAATAGGATGAAAAACAGCTGGTTCATCAAAATAGCTAAACCAAAGAATCCGTTTGAAAATGTCGGTCTTTTGCATGAATGCACGCCCTTTTTTGGTGTCTAGTTTAATGTCACCTTTAGGAAATTCACTCAATGCATCCACATAAGAATCCAATTCGTAATTCAAACAACACTTCAGTTTACCACATTGTCCAGCAAGTTTAATGGGGTTAATAGCTAATTGCTGATATCGCGCAGCAGATGTAGATACACTTCTAAAATCACTAAGCCAAGTCGAACAACACAACTCACGCCCACATACACCAATTCCACCGACTCTTCCGGCTTCTTGACGAGTGCCAATTTGTTTCATCTCTACCCGAATCTTGAATTTTCCAGCTAGCATTTTTACAAGATCCCTGAAGTCAACACGACCTTCAGAGGTATAGTAAAAAGTTGCTTTTGAACCGTCACCTTGATATTCAACGTCAGATATTTTCATTTCCAAGCCTAAGTCACGAGCGACCTTTCTAGCTTGAACCATACTGTCTTGTTCTTTTTCTTGTGCACTTTGCCACAAGTCAATGTCTGCTTGTTTGGCTAAGTTTTTAATGTGTAATAATTGGCTTTTTGTGCTAATATTTTTCTTTTTCATTTGAACTGCCACCAACTCGCCAGTGAGTGAAACAGAACCAAGATCGTAACCGTGAGATGACTCAACTATGACATTGTCGCCTATAATTGGAGAGATGTCATCATTAAATCTAAAAAAATCTTTACGAGTATTTTTAAAGCGAACCTCAACTATTCTTTCATTTTGAACAGAAGATAATTCCATTCCTGAAAGCCAATCAAAGACCTCTAATTTATTACAACCACCTGTACTACAGTTGCCGTTACTTTGACAGCCCGCGGGTGTAGTGCTTGTTGCACAGCCACCAGAAGAGCAATTTCCACAGCCCATTTATTAATATATATGATGAGTTCAATCGAGAATTAAAACGATTGAATCGAAAGTTCTACAATGGCACAAAAATAAAAGAAAGATGCTTGTAATCCTTTTCCGAAAAACTAATTCCAAGAAGTTCTTTTGGTTTTTGGGTTAATTTTCCAATACTGGCTTTACTTTAATCAGTTTCATAACTTGTATGCTGAGGTCGAATAATAAAATTTTAGGATTGGCATTTCTTTGAATATGAGCGATGGACTCTTCAAATTCTCGAATCATTCTTATACAATTTGCCTGATTAATGTAAGTGGCAAATTTTTGTGCAAATTCTTTTTCTGAGCCTTCCAAACGTAATAAACTTTCATCCGAATAATTCAGAATAAGGCTTTCTCTGAACATGTGAAGAGCATATTGGAAAAACAACTTTAAATTTTCTCTTTTCTGTTTGCCCATATTAGCAGACCACTTCATTAAATTATTGACATCTTTTGTAAAACAGAGCCTCATCCATGCCGTAAATTCATTTCGGTTAAAATCGCCAATCTTATTTTCATGGGTGAGTTTAACGGCAATTTGATAGTTTCCAGAGGCTAAATGAGAAATTCCTTGGGCTTGGGCGTTGGGAATATTGAATTGAGAAATTAAACCTTGGGTTATCTCTGAATCAGATAGCGGAGAAAGCTTTATGATCTGGGTTCTAGAAATAATTGTAGGTAAGAGTTGATCGGTGTCTTCGGCAACTAAGATAAACAGCGTATTCTTGGGAGGTTCTTCTAAAATCTTAAGAATTTTATTCGATGCCGCATTATTCATACGTTCCGGCATCCAAATAATTAAAATTTTGAACTTGCTTTCAAAAGGCTTTAGGCTTAATTTTCTAAGAATGTTTTCACTTTCAGCAACACTTATATTTCCTTGACTATTTCCTATGCCAATGAAATCATACCAATCATTGAGATCTAAGTATGGGTTTTTTAAAACTGCTTGTCGAAACAGGTGAATAAAATCATCACTTTTGGGATGTTTGGGTTTAATTGTATCGGTTTTGTTTACTGGAAAGGTAAAGTGAATGTCGGGGTGAACCATTTTTTGCGCCTTAAGTTTAGCGCTTTCGTCAGGAGTATCCGTCCAGTTTCCGTCTGTAAAATTGGCTACTATTAATTGAGCATAGGCCAAAGCAAGTGCTAAGCCCCCCGTTCCTCTTTTTCCTGTAAAAAGTTGGGCATGCGCAATTCTTCCATTTTTTATGGCATCAATTAAATGAGTTTTAACCTCTTTTTGTCCTAAGACAGCATTCATTTCCATTAAATTCAAAAGTAAAAAAATATGCGCCCTAGAATTCGTTCGATATAGATTGAAAAACTATTTTTGAAATCAATAAAACGACAAGATGAGCACAATTAAAGATTTTAATATTCAAGGGAAAAGAGTACTAATTCGAGTTGACTTTAATGTTCCGCTAAACAGTGACTTACTGATTACTGACGACACTAGAATTCAAGCTGCTCTGCCGACTATAAATCATATTTTGTCTAATGGTGGTTCGGTAGTATTAATGTCTCACCTTGGCCGTCCAAAAACGGGACCTGAAGCCAAATTTTCTCTTTCATCATTGGTAAAGCACTTAACAATTTGTTTAAGTCTAGATGTGAAATTTGTAGATGATTGTATTTCAGATCAGGCATTTGAAATGTCTAGTAATTTAAAAGCTGGTGAAGTTTTGTTGTTGGAGAATCTCCGGTTTTATCCACAAGAAAAAAAGGGTGATGCTGCTTTTGCAGAGCAACTTGCAAAACATGGAGAGTTTTATGTAAACGATGCTTTTGGAACAGCGCACCGAGCTCATGCTAGCACCTCAGTCATTGCTAATTATTTCGAAGGGAACAAATCTTTCGGCTTGCTGATGAACAAAGAATTAGAGAACCTTCAAAAAGTAGTTGAAGGCCCTAAAAAGCCTTTTACAGCAGTTATTGGCGGTGCTAAAGTATCATCAAAGATTTCTATAATTGAAAACTTACTTCCTAAGATTTCTTCTTTAATTATTGGTGGAGGCATGTCTTATACTTTTATTAAAGCCATGGGTGGAAAAGTTGGAAACTCTTTAATTGAAGAGGATTACCTTGATACAGCACTTAAGGTATTGAATAAAGCTGAAGAGGCTGGCGTGCGTGTTTTTCTACCGGAAGATTCTGTAATTGCTGATGCTTTTGATAACCATGCAAATCGGAAATCTGTTCTTTCTGATGAAATTCCTGATGGCTGGATGGGATTAGACATTGGAATTGAGGCAACGGCACAATATGCGACTTGTTTAAGGGAAAGTAGAACGATTTTGTGGAATGGTCCAATGGGGGTATTTGAAATGGAAAATTTTGAAACTGGAACCCACGAAGTTGCTAATGCCATTGTAGAAGCAACTGAAAGAGGCGCATATTCATTAGTGGGTGGGGGAGACTCTGTTGCAGCGGTAAACAAATACAATTTAAAGGATCATGTGTCTTATGTGAGTACTGGTGGAGGTGCAATGTTGGAGTATATTGAAGGAAAAACCTTACCAGGAGTGGCCGCAATTTTAGACTAATTTAAAAGTCTTTTACGTCTATATTTTTCAGTTCTTCACTAATTTCATCAAAGTACCACTCCGTATTTTTCATGGCAGGAATTACGGTTGGAACAAATGAAGCCAGCGGTTTATACAATTTTGATTCTTGTTTTGATTTAGTTGGAATAAAACTAAAATGTTGATCTATAGATTCAACTACCACTACTAGAACACTTACTATAATGGCAAACTTCATCATGCCAAATGCAGCCCCAAAGACTTTATTAATAAGTTTTAAAGCAACCAAGTTAGCGGCTTTCTCTAGGGTTTTTCCAATTAAGTGAACCCCCATAACAACCACAATAAACGTAGTGATGAAAGCAGCAAATTGTAAAACTGAAGCCGCCAGTTCAAAATATTGTTTTATAAAATTAGCGGCATAATCGGAAAAATATATACCGCTGTAAATTCCTAGCCCTAGACCTACGATAGATGCAATTTCGATAATGAGCCCTCTCGTAAAGCCCTTAAAGGCACCAAAAAGCAAAGGAATTATAATGATAATGTCGAGTACGTTCACTTAACCAAATGTACTTCGTGGTAATTGCCGAATTTATCGCCGAATTCTTAATTATTAATAGGGATTCGTTAAAACAGAATTGTTTCATTCTAATATTGCAAAATGGAAAACTTGGATTACCATTGGACGGAAGCGATGAAAAAACTTGAACCCGTTTTTGGCGAAGAAATAGACTTACAGTCAGCCCTTTTTATTATTGGTATTCAAGAACTTGGTAAAGGTCCTCGGAAATTCAATAAGCGCCAAAAACTTGAGGTAATCCACATTGCAGTTTGTCGCCTACTAAGCGATTATGGCTTTTACGAGTTCGAGGGGTATGACGAAGATAGCTGGCCCCATTATAAAAGAACAGCCAGGCTTCCAAAATTAGAAGGAGAAAATCAAGAAAATTTAATGAAAGAGGCAATTATTAATTACCTCGAAAAGCAAGCTATTTAGTATCGAAATTACATTTTGTAACCACCGCACGTTGCTCAATGGTTTCGTTTATTTCTAGAGTTATAAAACCTTGAGTACATAAAGTATCACCAACTCTTATCGTTCCATTATTAGGAAACGTACCTGTATCTTTCTCTACAATATCTGCTTTCCAAACATCCATTTTTAAAACAGCAGGATTTTTAAATTCAAAGTTAGCTTTACCCACATCATCTGTATATTGAGTGTCTGAAATTACGCATTCACGAGTTTCTTCAGGACGCTGAACGCAAAAAAGAACAACTCTGGCTTTGTTTATTGCTTTACCCGTACTATCAACAACAGTAATTTCAGCTTTAGGTGGTTTTTCCTTTTTACAACTAGTAGTACCTATGGAAAACACCATAGCTACGAATAAACCCAACATCACGTTTTCAAATATCTTCTTCACTTGTTTTGTCATTAGTAGTTAACTTTGCAATCACAAATATAGTATTTCTAAACAGTATCAATAATCTTCTGTTTCACAAACAATTAATGTCAGTTCTTTAATGAGAGTTATTCTTTTTTTAATATCAATTTTGTTTTTGGCCTCTTGCTCAATGTTTTCAAAGAAAAACAAAAGTAAAAACCAAGTGGTTTTAGTGGCTACTAATTATGGTAGTTTTAAGTTGAAGTTTTATGATGACACCCCAATTCATAAAGCTAATTTTTTGGCTTTAGTTGATTCTGGATTTTACGATAGTTTGCTATTTTATAGAGTAATTAGAGAATTTATGATTCAAGGAGGAGATCCCTCCTCAAAAAATGCCCCGGCTAAAAAAGCATTAGGTCAAGGCGGTCCAGGTTATCAAATGCCCGCTGAAATTATGCCAAATCATTTCCATAAAAAAGGAGTTATTGCCGCTGCTAGGGAAGGAGATCAGGTAAATCCCGAAAGAAAAAGTTCTGGCTCTCAGTTTTACATTGTTACAGGACGAGTTTATTCAAAATCTAACTTGGCTCAGATGGAAAAGAGTATTGACCATGGCAAAAAAGTTGGACATCTTCAAAGACTGATGAAAACTGAAGAATACAGAGAGGCAAATAAATGGTTACAATATTGCCGAAGTGCAAGGTTGGATTATAAATACGATAGCATTATCCATTCTTTTGATCCAATGCTCGATGCCTATTTAGATTCCGTTGGTCATTTCAAATTTACTCCTGAGCAAATTACTGCTTATTCTTCTGTTGGCGGCTCCCCACATTTGGATGGAGGTTATACCATTTTTGGTGAAGTGACTGCGGGAATGGACGTTATTAATCTAATTGAAAATATGGGATGTGATGGAAATGATAGACCCAAAGTTGATGTGGTTATTCTTGGAATGAAAAGAGTAAAAGAGTGACTTTTAATATGACTTGGTCATGTTTTCAGGAACGACTAAAAGGAAGTCACCTTGATTTTTCCATTCTGCCTTGAAGTTTAAATTTCCTGATTCAACACTTGAAATAACAAGTACCTTTTTCTTCTTATCGTAATTATTCAAATACCAAACTATTCCACCACCATCTTTAGAATGAAAGTCACCATTGAAATGAAGAAATACCTGCCCTTGTTTTAAGTTTTTGAGAATGTAAAATGCCATGGTTGCATCCTTTAATGCTTGAGCTTGAACCATTAATTTGGTATTTACACCATGGTCGGCTCCAAAATTAGATTCAATCAGTTCTTTATAGCCGGGCGCTTTATAATCCAATGGAATGGGTAAGTTAGGGAGCAACTCTCTAATGCTATCATTTAATGTGGTATAAAATGAATCTAATCCTATTTTGGAAACAGAACGAGCTAATATTCTGGGCACATTAGTAGCAACAAACGCCACATTATTTTCTTTCGCTACATCAACAAGAGGTTTATAATCGGTTTTAAAATTCGGCCAAAGTTTGGTGTCTTTTTTAAAGGTTTTATAATCGCTGACTCCTTGCATATATTCCATTAAAGCCAATTTTTGATGCTGTTCAAACATTTCTGCTCCCATAACCAAACTTATGTTGGAATCTTGAGCTAAGTCTTTCGCTAATTCTAATTGAAGCCAATGAATAATTGAATTGTTGTGTAATTCTCCAAAAAGGATAATATCAGCTTCTACACAAGATTCATATATATTTTGATAATTAGCCGCCTTTCCTTTGTTATTATAAAACCGGAAAGCTTCTTTACTATAATTTATTTGAGCTGATAATGAGATGCTTATGTAGAAAACAAGCAATGTAAAAACTCCTTTTATAGTAAAATCCATAAGTTCAAAAGTATGTTTCATCGAGTAAACAATGAGGTAATTTTTTAATTTATTTTAATCAAACGCTTGTGTTAAATTTGGCGTTAGCTATAATGAATAATTATTATTAAGAATAGCTCTTAATATCGATTATCTTAAAAAAACAAACGAATGAAAAATAGAGTATTCGGAATCCTAGCAATGATTGCTTGCTCAGCGCAATTAGTTGCACAACTTCCTTATTTAAATATAAATGGAAGTGATACTACAATTGATAAAGCTAAATACACACAGTACATTAATAATCATCCATTCACAACTAGAGCTCCACTTTTAAAAGAGGACATCAAAAAAATGGACAAGAGGGATAGGCCAGATTTGGCTTATGAACACGATTGGTTAATGACACATGACCCGATTGATGGAAAAATCCATTGGGAACGACTGATACCAGTTATAAAGAAAATGAATGCTGGAACAGGAATCGCACAAACCGTTGCACCTGGTGGCAGCACCTCAAATAAGTGGGAAGAAAGAGGTCCTAATAATATTGGCGGAAGAGTAAGGGCTATGATGTTTGACCCTACTGATAATACGAATAAAAAAGTATTTGCTGGTGGAGTAGGCGGTGGACTTTGGTACAATACAGATATTACAAGCAGTACTAGTTCTTGGGTTGCAGTGAATGATTTTTGGGCCAACCTTGCAGTTTCGTGCATGGCCTATGACCCTACAAGTACAAGTACATGGTATGTAGGAACAGGAGAAGGATTTGGTAATTCTGACGCTATTCGTGGTGCTGGAATATGGAAGTCAACTAATAAAGGGGCAACATGGACACAACTTACAGCCTCCAACACTAATAGTTTTCAGCGAATACTAGATATTGCAGTTACGAGTACAGGAAGACTTATAGTTGCAGCTTCTGGTGGGCTTTACACGTCAGATAATGGAGGAACAAGTTTTACAAGAAGACAATCTTCAACTTATTTTGCTGATATTGAAATTGCTGCAAA
>Ga0115566_10004558_pt1 | contig 11028 bp, 10 predicted proteins | sample COGITO_mtgs_1204_3_FD_87173 | JGI IMG/M metagenome (GOLD analysis project Ga0115566, IMG submission 87173) | Pelagic marine microbial communities from North Sea - COGITO_mtgs_120405 | ecosystem: Environmental > Aquatic > Marine > Epipelagic | place: Germany:Helgoland, sampling site Kabeltonne...
AGTGTTCCAGAAGTTTGCCCATCTCATCAATTATGAGAAATAGACCTCCACGATCCGTGGAGCCCTTAACAAACTTATCTATGCAAGAAATGATATTTTCTGCGGTCTCCGACGCGCTTGATTTCATCAATTTTTGCGCCTTCAATTCTCTTGAAATTGCCGAAATTAAGGAAATACGCTGACCTATGACCGTCACAGCTGTCCAGCCGTTAGAATGCGGTGGGAAAGCTTGCCAAATTCTCTTGGCAGTCACCGGATCATAAGAATTTGCCGCCAATTTACGATTTTCTTCAGGACCTTTTAGGATTGACAGCAGGCTTAGGGCTAGAGTTGATTTTCCACTTCCGTAAGGTCCTGTCCATGTGTACGCACCTTGAGGTACGTCACCTTCTTGGTGTGATGCTAATGTGTTTAAAAATAAATCAATTGAGCCAGAGTATATAAAACTGTCTGCTCCTAATGTGTCTTGGTCAATCCGCGTTGACCGCGAAAATTGGCTTTTTAATGGAACTATAGACAGCAGGTTATTTTCAATATTCATATTTATGTCTCTGCCAAAGCAGCTAACAATTTTTCTGAATCAAAATTGTTAGAGTTCTTAAAGATTTGCAAAATTCCAGCAGTTTCAGATAATTGCATCGCTCCATTGGTTTGGTTGTATAAGTCATGGAGACGGTCAGTTAATTCGTTCTCACTAAGAGCAAATATCCGTCCGGGCGTTGAGGGCCCATACAGGAGGGAGTCTACTCTTATTGAGTTTGAGTTGAAGCCAGCTCGTTCGTCCTGTCCTTGCCAGAAATCTACTACGGTCGAGATGAACAATTTCTGCGGTAAGCTCGTCTTTGGACCAGTATTGATGGTGTACCTATTATCATCAGTTTTTCTTATGAGGTTAAGGTCAGCCAATGGAGAAGTTATGTCTTCTTCCTTGAAGCCTTTAGAGTTCCGAGGGCTACAGTACATGGCAAGAATTACATTTATGTCGGCTTTTAAAGACTTTACTTGGTTCACGGGCTTGCCATGCACTTCTGCAAACTCTTGGAGCTTCAATTCTAGATAATCTTTCGTAAATGTTGGTGTGTTCAGAAAGGAAAATATCCAGTAAGCTGTTGTACAGGTTTGTTTTTTACATAGTTCATAATGTATTTTCCAAAGAGAGCCTGCGTTTTCTAAAAATGGATCTACTTCTTCATCTAAAAGCCGTTTTGCATAATTTGAGTGAGCATATCCATCATCTGTGCGTACAATAAAGTTCGATGCTAAAGCCCAATGCCTAATGGCATTAACCATATTCTTGCCTACACCTAGGTCAATAATTGCATCATCAGTCGAAAATGGATTTATATTATTTTTTTCAACAGCATAGTATGCTTTTTCCAACCAGCCATGTCGCAACGGAAATGTATCATGCCCTGTAAAGCTGATTTTGACCTGTTCATTTGTGATTTTTAACATTTGTATTAGCGGCTCCTTGCGTCTTCATGCTACTAACACTTCGACAGAGGGTCAAACGCAATTGGTGAAATCTACCAGGAAGAAAACTTTAAAATATTTACTACATATGGTAGGGAGATTTTATAATGGCAATATATCTTGATCATCAAGCAACAACACCTACACATCCCTCTGTGATCGACGCAATGCAAAGGCTATGGCGTGATGATTTTGGTAATCCGCATTCTTCAGAGCATATTGTTGGGTGGAATGCGAATAGTAAAGTTGAGAAATCAAAACAATTAATTGCAGATATTTTGCTTTGTGAGGCGGATGAAATTGTTTTCTATTCGGGTGCTACTGAAGCTAATAACCATGCCATTTTTTCGCTTTCATATTTATCAAAAGCCTTACCGGACCGTCAGCAAGTCATAATATCATCAATTGAACACAAGTGCGTCATTGAAGCTGCTCAGTTCTGGGCGGAAAATTTTAACCTGCATGTAGAAATGGTCGGCGTTAACAAAGATGGTCATGTTGATTTAGAGGATTTGAAAAAGCTTTTAGAGGTGCCAACGCTATTTTGTTCAATAATGTCGGTAAATAATGAAGTTGGAACAGTTCAGGACATCTCAAAGCTTTCGCAAATTTTGCGTGGAAAAGGAGTTTTCTTTCATTCGGATTGTGCGCAGGCGTTAAAAGCGATTGATGGAAACTCAATTGCTGAATTTGTTGATATAGCTACTTTTTCAGGTCATAAAATTGGTGGCCCTCAAGGTATTGGATGTGCATTTATTTCTGGAAATTTACAGTCTGAAATTGTTCCCTTGACCCTAGGTGGCGGACAACAAAATGGGCTTCGGTCTGGAACTTTGCCGCTGCCTTTAGTGGTTGGATTAGCAAAAGCTTTTGAGCTTTTCAGAGACGATGAAAAACCAATTTTTACGCGGCAAAACTTAGCTAACATGAGAGATTTTTTTTGGATGGAACTGCAAAAAGGGATTCCAGATATCCAGTTGAATGGGCCTGACTTGCAGTTTCGTCATCCTGGAAATTTAAATATTTACTTCCCCGGTGTTAGGTCATCAGACTTACTTATGATGCTTCAGCCCAAGCTGTGTGCTTCTAGCGGCTCAGCTTGTTCGTCAGGCTCAATAGAGCCGAGCTATGTCTTGCAAGCTCTGTACGGTGATCCTGTAAGAGCGCAGAGCTCGATTAGACTAAGTGTCGATCAGAGCACTACAGATGAAAACCTCAGAGATGCGGTTGAAATGTTTCGAGCTGTATATCTAGAACTAAAACGCAGTACATAATTTTTGGGCACAGTATTGAGTTTAGTTTTGGTAATCAGGGAGGGGGATTTTATTTTCCATAAGGGCTTTTGCAAAGTCTTCAAACTTTGGACCTTCACCGCTAAAATCTAAATCCAGAGTATTCATGATCAAATTATCAAAATCTAATTGTGCTTGATAGTTTTTATCTTTTTTGTCCATCCAGCGGCTTTTTAAGTAGACAGTTTTAACTCGTCCGTCTTTGCAATGATCAACGTTGATGATGTCGTTTTCCCGAAACTTTACAATTGTCCTGGATAACATGCGTGGAAGTGGACCGGCATCGAAGTTGTCCACTTTTATATATGAAACTTTTTTACTTTCGATATGTATTCTGATGAGATCATTGCCTTCAATTGTTCCGGCTAGGCGTTCTGCAAGAGAAATTACGCCTCTGAGACGAATTGGTATGTCTGGCAAATGTGCAGCCCTTAATGTAAATTTTTCGTCTTGGTATATGCCTAACCCTGCTTCTTGGGCATCGAGACTGTCTGCCAATAGCAGACTTGTATCACCAAGTGAAAATAAGAGTTCTTTTGCATCGCTTTCCAAGTCCTTCATTGCTCCAAAATGTAAACGCACATCTTTTTGAAGCGTGCTACTAAGCTGCTTATATTTAGGTCTGCTTGAAAACAGGTACATGGCAAAAAAGAGTCTCAATTGTTCTTTTTTACGGACAACTGCCTCCTTAAGATCCATCTCAGAGATTTGCTGGCTTGCTGCATTAAATAAGCGCCTGTAGCTCAATTCTGTTTTATTTAACTGCTGTTGAAAATATCTTGGAAGCTCTTCCAATTCGGGTTTGCGGGCGAAGGCAAGGGTATGTCGAATAAGGTTTTGTGTGGTTCTAATAATTAACTCTGACTTTTCTTTTCGTTCATTAACTTTAGTAAGCAAATCTCGCGGTTCGTATGCTTGGATTATTCCTAATTGACGCTTCAATAAGAAATCTTGTTCTAAACTTTCGTCTTTGAATACAAAAAACACGCCTGGCGCGGCGGCAATTGGGGAGGCTGAAAGTTCGTCGGATATGAGTTTTTCCAATTCGAGTTGGTCGTAATATTTTTGAAATGTTTTCTTAGCTGTGAGTTGCCCATCACTGAATGGGATAGATGTTGTTGTATCATTTTGGGAATGTAGCATGACGCTAACTGCAAGACATTTTTCAGTTAATGAATAAGCCTCATTTAGCACTGTTTTTCTTTCTTGCGGGTCTTCAATAACATTTAATACAAATCCTAAGTTTACGATGTCGTGTTGTGCTAGGAGTGTGGGGTCAGGCTGGAAGTGTGGATCCCAGCCTACAGCGGGAACACCCAGCTCGTTCAGGAATTTTACATCATCCCCTCGACCGCAACCGTAATCTAATACTGAGGTTTCATCGCTTACCAACCCAGATTGAAATAACAACTTTGCAGGTAAAGAGAGCGCTGGTCTACCAATGGCGGTTTTGTATCTTTGCACTTCAACTGACATTAAGTGGCCTGTCTTTTAGGGTCGCGACGTGATCTTTAATGACAATGTTTAGTTTAGTCAGTTCATCTTCCCAACGATGTTTCGTTCCAAGCTTAACTATGTTTTTAAATGCACCGAGATCCTCTAATTGAGCCGTCAAACTCAGGAATTTTGCGCGGTCTGGATGGTTTGGATGCACTAGTAGTTCTTTGCGATGTAGGACGGGGGGATTGTTCTTTGAGTGTTGTCGAATTTGAATTTTTTTAAGCTTGAGGTCTACTTGGCAACTACGGAAAAGGATCGGAAATTCAGCGTGTTCAAAGCTCTCATATTCTAAAAAAGACAGCTTTTCAGGGTTTTTGATATTTAATTTTATCACATTCCAAGTTGAGAAATCTCTCAACAGCAGCAAAGATTTTTCTATTGCGTCTGAATAGTTACTAGAAACGAGTTTTTGGCCACTTTTATGAATATACATGAACCCGCCAACGCGCTTGCCTTTGAAGTTTGTATTAATTTCAGGGATTTTTTCCATCTTGCAAGCTTACCATCAGGTATAATTGATACAAGATAACTTGGGATGAGATCGTATCTCTAATTAAGGCTTTATTTCGTGGTTTCTGAAATTGGGAATTTAAATTCTTAGTTAATTGGAACTTATTTTTCTTGTGATAAGTCCATGCTTTATATCTACTAAAAATTTATTTTCCCCATTTTCAGCTATAACTTCAATAGTACCTTCTGTTAGATGTGGGAGCCAATTTGTTTGGAGAAGATAATTTTCAATTTCGTCTTCTTTCAAGTTCATGCGCCGTGACCAGGTTTTATTGTGCGTGCTCCACCGGAAACTCAATTTATTTAGTATACTTTTTATTGGAAAGGTGTTTCCCCTAATGACGATAATATGTACCGATTGGCTTGATTTTTCCGCTGTTACCTCTGGAAATCCTTGCCAGTTGATCAGTGATACTTGTGATCTAAAATCATTCAAGCTCATAGGTTCTTCACCTGCCTCAGTGAACAGGAATAAGTCTTCTTTCGCACGTGTTATTGCGACATAAAGTAAATTAAGTTCATCGGCCAACATTGTATTTAGATTATCGCCGAAAATCCGTGTAAAGTTACCCCTTGGATGCAAGAATGGGTAAAAGTTTTGTTTAAAATCAATTATAATAATCGTATCAGCCTGTTTCCCTTTGAAGCTATGTATTGTAGAGGCGGAGAGTTTTTGGTGAAATTTCTCTGGAATCAATTTTTTAAATTCACTCAAAAAATCTTCTAATTTAGATGGGAAGAGTGAGTTCGGCCAACGGATTTTATTTGTTCTAGATAGCAATGTTACGGACTTTTCATTTCTTAAAAATTTCAAACAAATCCTCAGTAGTGCTGGTACGAAAAATTGGTCGCGGAACTTATGTTTTTCGATGATAGTATTTTCGAACTTAGAAAGGTCTACTAGCTTAATTGCGCCTTGTTCATTTTTGTTACTTTCTGCCGCGAAGCCTTGATTTTTCATCAATGAGTTCCCTGCAGCAACTATGGCTTTAGCCGAACGATAATTAGTTTTAATTTCTATTTGAGTGGGATGATCAAAATAGTTTTCAAATTTGTTAAAGTAGATAGTATCAGCACCAGCGAACCGGTTTATGGCCTGCCAATTATCGCCTACACAAAACAGATTAAGATTTATATTTTGAGATTTTATAGCTGTTAGACACTGAAAAAATAATTTCGAAAAATCCTGATACTCATCGACCATACATATTTTTAGAGTTGTTAAATCTGTAATGTGATTTTTTTTGTAAACTTTTGTGTTGCCGCTCATTATTTTTTCAGAGGCTCGCGCAAGTAATCCGGGAAAATCCTCTTCTCCAGCATCTTTTAGATAATCTAAGTAGGTGCCATAAATGTTTTGAATTATTTCTAAGAATAGCTCTTCTTTTGCAAAACTATGTTTATGGTCCTGAATGAGGCTATATAAAGTTTTCTCGGATAACATCTCCTGGCGAGCTCGACTTATAAAATCCTTACAAACCGTTGAAAAATTATCGATTGCACGGTCTTGGATTTTTTCCCAGATTTCCTCGTCGGATAGTTTTTCGAGTACAAATCCGCTAGCTGTTAATTTTTTTGCCAGTACCTTTTGAAAGGTATTTGTTGAATTGATCATGTTGGGGTAGATTTCCCAGAGTTCCCAATTTTCTTTTTGTTGCCAATAGTTCTGTTTTTCAATAATTTGAGCTTTATAGTCTTCATTATTTTGGATACCAAAAAATTCCACTACGATGCCGCCAGTTTTTTTCCGGATGGTAAAGTCTGGCTTGTAGTTTATCTTATTCCACCAAAAGTTGCGTTCGTATTCGAAGCCGATGTCGTGCTCAAAGAAATAGTCAGCAATTAATTTCTCGCCTTTCGATTTGTAATAGCAACCGTCAAGGCCAATTTTAGGGAGGCTCCGTCGGAATTTAAGGATATCTTGCGGTAGAAGGTCAGAACCAGCGGCAGTAATCGCCTCCCAATCTTCTTTGAAATATGACAACATTAAGTCTCTGATTTTTGGAGACCATTTGGGACTACGGATATGGTCATCAATAATGGATTGTATTTTGCTCGTTAAATTAAATTCCTCGTTTTTGGGGTTATCGTAAATAATTGCTTCTTCGGGTCGGACAATTGAATATGCAAGACTATGAAAAGTCATTACGTTTGGAAATTCTTTGCCAGTCTTTACTTTAAGTCGATCTCGAATTTCTTGCGCGGCTTTGGTATTGAATACGAGAATTAGAAATTCGGTTTCGTGGATATGGCAGTGTTGATTTAAAAATATAATTTTATTGACAAGTGTCGCTGTCTTCCCACTACCGGCTCTTGCTGTAACTAATGTGTGGTGATTTGTGTCAGCAATGGCTTGGGCTTGTTGTGCATCAACTGGTCCAAGTTTATTTTCCTCTACCCAATTTGCAACAAAATCACAGCGGTGTTGTATGAAGCTTTGCTCAGCAATCTTATTTTTAAGTTCACTATTATAATAGTGCTCCGAGTTAAGGTAATCGTCACGTAACTGAATTGAGAGTTTGTCTAAATATTTCTGTTCTTTAGCGGCTTTTTCAGCGCGTTCTTTTTCTATTTTCAGTTTTTGAATGTGCTCTAACTTAATATTTTCCTGTTCCTCAAGATATTGTTGATGAAAGAATATTTTTTTAAAAATGGATTGGCTCAGAGTTATGGATCGAAACCGTGATTGCAAATTATTTATAGTGAGTTCTTGTATTGAGGCGCCTTGAGAAATAACGAGAGAAATTATTTTTCCTTCACTATTCGTTTCTAGGCCCGTTATCTGAAAAGTACCGAGTGCGCCATTAATTGAAAATCCTATAAGATCTGACCACTCTTTTTCAGTTCTTCCGATTTTTTTACAGATTTCGGTTGTCGGGATTGTTTTCATTTTCTTAGTACATTTGTTATTTAATACTGGGTCAATGGGTGATGGTTTGATTACATGATCTTTTTATCTACAAAACGCGTGGAACGTCTTATTAGACATCTGATCGTAGTATTCTATGATAGTCACGGAGAGTGCCTATGGCCCAGAGCATTTGTGAATGGCCGCCTTAGAGAAAGTGCTAGTTTTGGAAATTTCGGGAAAAATAATTGAACTACTGCCGGAGAAGTCTGGTCAGTCGGCTAATGGTGAGTGGCGTAAGCGGGAGTACGTTCTAGAGACTGAGGCGCAATATCCGAAAAAGATTTGCTTTATGGCCTGGGGAGATAAAATTGATCAATTTGAAATAAAGCAGGGCGAACGTGTTACGGTGTCAGTGGATTTGGAAAGTAGAGAATATAATGGGCGCTGGTACACGGATGTGAAGGCCTGGAAAATTTCTCGAGATGGTGGTGATGCCGACAATCAAAGTCCTACACAAAACCAAGGCTATTACTCTTCACCTGGTGAGGATATTTCTACGTTCGATAATAGCGATATCCCATTTTAAGAATTGAAATAAGAAATGATGTTCAAATATTGATTGTCCGTCACTTTTCAAATGAAATTTATAAAATTTTAAAAGAGTTAGCCCGCAGCACAGTCCTGCTCGAAACATGGATATCCAGGTGTGCAAATTAGGGGGTCACACGGATCACCATCCCAGGGACTTATGATGTCTAAAATCATGTAAAGCGCAACGACGACCATTAAGAAAAATATCACGCCAATAGTTATTGGTCTTGTTAAGAATTTTAAAACTATATTCAATATCTCAATTATTTACCTTTGGCATTTGCAAAACAAAATTGCAGTTTTGTGCTACGCTTCTACATAATATTTCAAGTAAGCTTCTCATTCGGCTATCGTACAATCAACAGGAGATTCTAATGCGACAAATCTTGATTGCCTTGATTGTAACTCTTCCCATGCCAGTAATTGCAGCCTCAAACCAGGAAACACTCAAATACATAATAGCCGATTACCAAGACCAATGTGAGAAAGCGCAGGAAGACTTTCGGGACATCGACTACAAAGAAGGTGACCCTGTTGTTGCTGAACTTGGACTATCAGAGGACAACATATACGAAATCAACATCGACAAAGATGGTAAAACTGCCACCGTTCTTCATGCCTACTTTAGTTGCACCAACATAGGATATTCATGGTGCGGCACGAGCGGATGTGACTCGTAGCGTCCGTAAATGATAAAGCTAAATGATTAGTGAGATCTCTCAAGGTCAAAAACTGGAGATAAAATGTTTAAATCAACTGCTGAAAGGATCTTTTATGGCGGCATCTTAATTATGCTTATATTAGCTGCGCTATACTTTCTTTTAGACATATTTTTTGAGGATATTGATCGCTGCGATCCCCTAATTTGTACGGAAGGTTATCCATGTTTTGAGCAAGGCGACTGCGGCCCTAGTGCTGAATTGTGATAAGACTGAGGACTGGGGTCGCTTTGTTCCAAAGGATAATTTAGTGCTTCACGGAAGGTCATAACTAACTCCTATTACTCATTTTGCGCTGGATTGACTAAGGGGATTTGATTTGAGGACGCCATTTTTAAAATCAAACTTTATTTGGAGATCAATTCTATAAATTTAAAAACCCGTTTTTATTATAGTTTATAGGTATATATTTGAACTTAAAATCGATTATGTATATGAATTAAAAATATTTTTAAAATTCAGATTCTTGCTCGGGACAACCGTAGCAACTTCTCAAGTTAAGTCCCACTGCACAGGTTTTGCACAAAACAACACAATATTTGCATATCTCACCGAAATTAAATGCACATTTGTAAAGCACAAATTAAGTCATGAGGGAATAATCTCTCTGAAACAAATTGAAATTACAATCGCAAAGGAAATAAACCATGGACGTATTTGTAGCGGTAGATGAGCACGCTAACCTAGATTCCTTACCTCTTCGTTATGGTGTGACTTATGAACAAAATACTACAATCTCATTAACCAACATCGTATCTGACGAGCTTCAAAAAAATGGGCGAAATAGGATTGTCGCTTCTTTCACGGATAATAGGAAGGAATATGGGCAGGGTGTTTTTGTTGTGGACAAAAATGACCCTAGAGGATTTTTTTTAGTTACGTGTTGGCGCAATGACAGAAATATAGAAACGGAACACGGCCTATCTGAATGCATGACTACTAATCGCAAAGCAGGATACATTACGACAAATCAGATTCAAAGTTGGCATGAAAATTACATGTCTGGAGACCTCAAAACAAAAGATGACCTTATTGCGTTGGTAGTCGGGCAAGCACGGCTCGTAAATTCAAAATTAGCAACTGTGATTGAAGAATTAAATAGATCGGAGCAGGCCATCTGGAGTGCTGATTTTGAGATAGAAGTGCTAACTAACGAAGTTAGTGAGAAGAATAAAAAAATAACTCAATTATCTATGGATAATGAAAAACTCTCACAAAATATTTTTCATTTAATGCAGAGTGATAAATCTCGTCCAAACTATCGCGGCGAAGAAATTGGGACTAGTAGTGTTCACACGCTTGAGAGGGTCGAAAAAGGAAATCGCACTAAGGCTAATGGCCAAATGATAAATTGCACACGTCTTTATTTTTCTGATCATGGGGTTGGGGTGCGAACCATGGATGAGTGGGCAGATAAAAACGGAGCAATTACTGCAAGAGCAGAGGAATTGGTTGGCTGTAAGGTGGTTACTACGACTTGGAGACCAGAGGTTTTTGCAGCTAGTAATTGGTTTAGAAACATAGCGGCTGCTGAATAACAGTTACAATTAAAGTTGACGGATACTATTGGCTAGGGAAGAGTGCTAGCCAATAGTTGACTTTTTATTAAGTCATTAATTTGTCTAATATTTCTTTCGAAATTGGCTCGATATATTCTGCAGACATTCCGCCTCCACTGAGGCAGAAATAAAGTTCATTCATTTTATAATATGATTTCGGATCATACAGATCGCTGAAGTCTGAAAATATCAATTCAGCTTTTTCGCAAATGGTTTGGATTTCTGAATTCATTTCAATAATGGATAGCCCCACTTTTGTTGCAGTATTCTTGTTATCTAACGAAATAGGTTTTTTTGCTTTAAACAGCATATTTATTATTCTTTGTTCTGCACTGATTTCCACTAGTCATATCTCCGTTAAATCTTCACTGGTTAAATAATGCATAGGCGTTTTATGGCGTCTTTTATATGCATTTTTAGGATTTGTAGTGTTATTGAGCTGTTATTTTCTCAGTTAATGATCACCACTTTCCTTCATTAACTTTCTTTTTGGTTAACCATGAAAATTTTGATTTGAACGCTGTCTGATCATC
>Ga0115566_10004572_pt1 | contig 11009 bp, 12 predicted proteins | sample COGITO_mtgs_1204_3_FD_87173 | JGI IMG/M metagenome (GOLD analysis project Ga0115566, IMG submission 87173) | Pelagic marine microbial communities from North Sea - COGITO_mtgs_120405 | ecosystem: Environmental > Aquatic > Marine > Epipelagic | place: Germany:Helgoland, sampling site Kabeltonne...
CTAGACACTAGACACTAGCAATTAGCCACTAGCTAGAAGCTAATGGCTAATTACAAGTAGCTAAATTTATTAGTACATCTCTCTTCCTGCGAAGAAATAAGAACCTTCTATTTGTGCGTTATCATCAGAATCTGAACCATGTACAGCATTCTTTGCTTTACTCTCAGCAAACTGAGCTCTTAATGTTCCTTCAGCCGCTTCACTAGGGTCAGTTGCTCCAATAAGAGTTCTAAAATCTAAAACAGCGTTATCTTTTTCAAGAATTGCAGCCACAATTGGTCCTGAACTCATGTAATCAACTAATTCGCCATAAAATGGACGCTCAGCATGAACTTCATAAAAAGTTCCAGCTTCTGCACTAGAAAGTTGAGTTTTTTTCATTGCTACTATTCTAAAACCACCTTGAACTATTTTGTCCAAAATTGCTCCAGTTAAACCTTTGGCTACTGCCTCTGGTTTTATCATTGTAAATGTTCTGTTACTTGCCATTTTCTTTTTTTTTGAGGCTGCAAAAGTAGTTTTTTCTTTTTGTTATTTGTGCTCGAAACTGTTGAATAAATCTTAATGGAATCACTACAATAGATTTTTACAATTGGGTAAGAAGACTTTAAATAAACCATTATGCATTTAGGCCGAGCTCATTAACAGAATATGCTCGAAATGCACAAAGGGTTTTAAATATATTTGTGGGTAGCAGTTAACATAATTACTCCTTGTAAAAGTGGTAGAAAATAGTTGCAGGAATTCTACTTTATCAAACATCAAACATCAAACATCAAACTTCACATGAACATAGAACAAAACAAAAAGAACGCGGTTGCCTTTTACAAAATGTCTTATGAAGGAAAACCTAGCAAAGCCATTAAACAATATGTAGGAAATGAATACATTCAACATAACCCTGATGTGGCAAACGGGACTCAAGGATTCATCGATTATTTTGAAAGAATGCAAGAGGAATATCCGGAAAAATCAATTGAATTTGTAAGAGTGATCGCAGAGGGAGACCTGGTTGCATTACATAGTCACCAAACTTGGCCAGGAAATGATCAATACGTTACTATGGACTTTTTTAGGTTTGATGAAAACGGGAAAATCTGTGAACATTGGGATTCAATTCAACAAATACCTGAGAAGTCAGCTAATCCCAACACTATGTATTAATACCTGTTATTTCATGTATTCCACACGATCTACAGTTCTTTCTGTGACTGGTTTCTCTGGAAGCTCTGTTTCTTCTAACATTTGCCTTAAATCAATTTCTATTGTTGTACAGATGCTTGACATCGGTGTATCTGCAGCTCTATTCTCAAAAGGGTCTTCGGTAACATGTCCTGATTTGTCCAGAATATAAAAAACGAATGATATTACCATTGCCATGGGAACAGCCGACCAGCCCATAGATTCAACTAAAATACAGGGTAAAAGCACAATAAATACCCATAGAAATACTTGAGTGAAATAGACGTAATAATAAGGGAAAACAGTTCCCTTAATCCTTTCTGCCATTCCTTGTAAATCCATCATGGTTTTAAGAGATTCCATTATTTGTTTTTGCTCAATATCACTCAATTGATCAGCCCTTTTTATATCACCAATTTCTTTTGCTTGTATTCTTAATAGTTGCGTTGCTCCATTTTTCCATTGAGAAAATTGCTCAAATTCATTTTTAGGCAAAACAGTTTTTAATTCTGAAAAATCACCTTGTTTTCTCAATTGAATTCTAACGGAATTTATCCAAGCAATATGTCTGTAAATAAGTCTTGTGCTCGTTTCGTTTTGTCCCAAAATCGCCAAAACTTCAAATGAAAATGAGCGACTTACATTTACAATGCCTCCCCATATTTTTCTAGCCTCCCACCAACGGTCGTAAGCCGAATTATTTCGAAATCCTAAAAAAAAATGCCAGTGCACCACCAATCATACTCACCGGAACTGCTGGTATTTGGATATCAATGTACATGTGTTTGTACAAGTAATAAACAACAAAATCAATGAGTAGGAAAGTGAGAATTCCTTTATAATTTAATCTCACTATTCCCCAAAAACGAAGAAATCTATTGTCCGAAAATTTTAATATCATTTTGTCTGTTTAGCAAAACGAAAGTAAGGAAAAGAGAAAAGGAATATGTTGCTCGTCATTTCTGCACCGATATTCGTCGGCATTAACTCTGGCAGGAATCTCCAATGTCTACTGAAGTTTTATTTACTAAACACTGAGATTCCTGACTCGCCTCAGGGGCTCTGAGGAATGATGTGGTGTTTAAGTTAACTTGTCCCTTATTTGCTGCTTATCAGAATTTACATTCTTCCTTTCATCATCATTTTCCAATAAAGGAAAGGCAAGCCGAACTTTTTAAGCATCCACATCAACCATCCTGGTTTAGTGGTGTCAACAAAAGGTTTAATCATAGGGTCTGTATCGCGAACATTGTTGTATTTAAATTCGGCCAATAACATTTTTCCATATCCCAATACCAATGGGCAAGAAGAGTATCCGCTATAACTTAAGGTTCCAATTTTACCAGTTTTCATTAGCCCCACAATATTGTCGACCACTACAGGTACTTGTTTTCGAATGGCAGCGCCAGTTCTTGCAGTTGGTAAGTCCGTACAGTCTCCCAGCCCAAATACATTTTCAAACTTGGAGCTTTGCATGCTGTGTTTGTCTACGGCCATCCAATTTTTGTTTGGTCCTTCCTCATTTACCAAGGGAGAATTTCTAACTACATCAGGCGCCTGTTGTGGTGGAGCTAAATGCAAGAAGTCATAGGGTATACTCACTGTCAATGGTTCTTCAGAAACGGTTTGACGATTTGATTTGTTATCCTTACCATTTACAATTGCACCACTTGCGTCTGAAATTTGATAATATACAAGTTGTTTTTCACAGTCTATTTTCACCAAATTGTGATGGTAATATTGGGTAATGTCGTATTCAGTTAATGCATCTTCTAAACTTTGTCTAAACTCATTTACGCCAAAAATTACACTGCCATTAGTGGCAAACAAAACATTTGTTTTATCCCCTATTTTTTTTCTGTTTAACCAATAATCCGAACTCATGTACATGGCTTTTTGAGGAGCGCCAGGACATTTTATTGGGGTAGTAGGTTGAGTGAATAATGCATTTCCACCTTTAAAAGCTTGAGCGGCCTTCCATGTTTTGGTAGAATCTATGTAGTTGCTACAAACATTATCCTTTTTAAGCGCTTCCTCCAGTCCTTCAACTAAACTCAAATTATTTACTAAGCCTGGAGTAACCACTATATAGTCGTAGGTTAATTCTTCACCATCAGCAAGAATGACTTTATTCTCAGTTGGCACCAAGTCTTTAGCAAACTTCTTTATCCAAGTCGCTTTTTTAGGAATATATTTAGCTTCATCATGAATAGTGTCTTCTATGTCATAAACACCGGCACCAACTAACGAGTAGGCTGGCTGATAATGATGTTTGTCAGAAGGTTCTATAATCGCAAGATTAATGGAACTGTCTTTTTTAAGAAGCTGTGCAGAAACCATAATTCCGCCTGCTCCACCACCTACTACGATTACTTGAAAATGTTTTGCCATGATGTTTGTGTTTAATTTCAATTAGAAATACACCTCTAATTTATGCTAACAAATTTAAAATAAAGCTTCAGAAGCACCATGTGACTTAAGTTACATAGGCTACATGATAATGGATAGTTTTCTTTTGAATAAATCGAATAGAAAGAAGCAACAGTAATGTGATAAAAAGTACAGCATAATCCTACATTTGCACCAGATTATAATATGGCTAAAAAATTAGAATACCAAGAGACATTTCAGGCGATACTGAATGCTGAAAACATTATTTTAACTACTCATCGTTCTCCAGATGGTGATGCAATAGGTTCTACCATGGGTCTGTCACGGTTTATTGAAAAATTGGGAAAAAAGTGTACGGTAGTTGCTCCTGATCAATTTCCTGAATTTTTACATTGGATTCCTGGTGCAAATGACATTATTCGGTTTGATAAAAACAAAGAGTTGGTAAAACAACTTCTTGATGATGCTGACCTCGTTTTTTCTTTAGACTATAATGTTAAGTCTAGAGTGGGAGAGGAGTTTGGTGGCATACTTGAAGGACTTGATAAAAAGATGATTATGATTGATCATCACCGAGAGCCAGCACAAGATTACACTCATTATATTCACGACATTGAAGCTTCATCAACTTGTCAATTGGTTTATGATTTTATTTCGTACTCTGGAAATAAAGATAAAATTGATGTAGAAATTTGTGAAGCATTATATTCAGGTATCTTAACTGATACTGGGTCATTCCGATTCCCGAGTACAAGTGCTAGAACCCATGCCATTGTTGGTGAAATGATGGAAATAGGACTTGAGATTAGTAAAGTTTACAACCTTATATATGATAACAATAGCATAGATAGATTGCAATTGTTGGGCTTTGTTTTGGGAGATAAATTACGTTATCATGGTGATATAGGTATGGCATACATGACCTTATCGCATCAAGAAATGAAGGATCATAATTACCAAGCTGGAGATACCGAAGGTTTTGTAAATTATGCATTGTCCATAAAAGGAGTTAAGTTTTCATGCCTGATGAAAGAAAATGAAAATGGAAGTGTAAGAATGTCTTTCCGATCAAAAGGAGATTTTGATGTAAACACATTTGCACGAAACAATTTTGAAGGAGGAGGGCACTTAAATGCTGCTGGAGGAAGAAGTTTAACTTCCTTACAAGAAACAGAAGAAAAATTTGTTGCAAAAGCCATAGAGGCTCAATCCAAATAGCTTATGAAAATTAAATATTTCATTTTCTCTTTAATCATCTTTTTGGTTTCATGCGAATCCGAGAAGGGATTTGATTTAAAAGATGGGGACATTCTATTTCAAGATTTAGATTGCGGGGTGTATTGTGAAAGCATAGAGACAGTTACACGAGGCTATAAAGGAGCAAACCTGAGTCATTGTGGAATAGTTTTTTTAGAGAACGATCAAGCTTATGTGTTAGAAGCCATTTCTAAAGGAGTTTCGAAAACTCCACTCGATTCTTTTTTGGTTCGTTCTAAAGACCAAAATGGCAATCCAAAAGTATTGGTTGGTCGATTGAATAATGAAAATAAAGCATTGATACCGGTTGCATTAAAAAGAGCTTTTGATTATTTAGGAAAGGAATATGACGCAGTGTACGACTTGAAAAACAGTAAAATGTATTGTTCTGAGTTGGTTTATTTTTCATTTACCAATGAAGGGGAATTTTTATTTGAATTAAATCCGATGACATTTAAAGCCCTTGATTCTGATTCAACCTTTGCTGATTGGCAGGTGTATTTTGAAGATTTACAAGTTCCAATTCCAGAAGGGGAGCTGGGATTAAACCCAGGTGGAATTTCACTTTCTGATAAAATTGAAATTATTCATCAATACGGATTACCTGATGGAATGCAATAAATAGTTAAATAGCTGTTAAACCACATTTGATAAGAACAGACCTTCTTACTTTTACCGCTTAATTACATTTTGAAACCCATGAAGTATTTTATAGGATTTTGTCGACTTTTTGTAGGATCGTTATTTATCGTTTCCGGATTAATTAAAGCAAATGACCCACTGGGGTTTTCTTATAAATTGGAGGAATACTTCGCCGCAAGTGCATTAAACCTTCCTTTTTTAGAACCATTTGCTATTTACTTGGCAATGGCAGCTTGTTTGTCTGAAATCATTTTGGGTTTTGCATTGCTTTTTGGGGCTAAAATTAGATTAGCTACTTGGTCTTTATTGATTCTCACCTTGTTTTTTGGTTGGCTTACGGCTTATACAGCAACGTGTGATCCAAGCGCCACTTTTACCGCAATGGTAAATGGGCAAGAGGTAACTCAAAGTGTTACATGCGTAACAGACTGTGGTTGTTTTGGGGATGCCATGAAAGGATCAATTGGTCGTTCTTTAACTCCTTGGGAATCGTTTGGAAAGGACATGATTTTATTGGTATTTCTGATTCCAATATTTTTTATGCAGAAAAAAATTAAACTCAATACCATTGCTGAGGACAAATTCTACGCTCCTTTGTCAGTTCTTTTTGTATTGATTTTTTCTTGGGTGTTTACTTGGTATTTCCCAGTAATACTGACCATTATTGGTTTTGCTGGTTATTTTGTTGTCAAGAAATTAATGAGCGAAGAAAAAGCGGAATGGCCATCTGCCGCCTTTATTACCCTATTGGCGTTTGGATTTACTTACTGGTGTTACAGCCATTTACCAATAAGGGATTACAGACCTTATGCTATTGGGAAAGATATAGTTGATGGATTGAAATCGGCTGAGGAGAAGGGATTAGAGCCTCCAAAATTTGGATACAATTATGTTTTGTTGAATTCTGCCAGCGGAGAAAAAAAGGAAATGACTGACAAGGAATATATTGATGGTGAATGGTGGGAAAAAGAAGAATGGGAAATGGTGAGCGATGAAACCAAACAGGTGAAGTTGAAAGATGGTTATGAACCACCAATTCATGATTTTTTCATTGCGGATAATGAAGGAAACGACAAAACTCAAGATATACTAACCGCTCCGAAAATTATATTAATGATAGCCTACGATATTCGTAAAACAGATAATGATGTAATGAAGGATGTAAATGTTTTAGCAGAGGAAGCTAAAAAAAGCGGTTTACCTTTTGTTGCATTAACTTCTGCGGTTTATAAAGATGTTGAAGAGTTTAGACATAAACATCAGACACTCTTTGATTTTTGGAATGCTGATGCTATTATGCTTAAAACTACGGTTCGATCAAATCCGGGTATTATAGTGTTAAAAAATGGAGTTGTTGTAGGAAAATACCACAACAATGATTTACCTACCATAGAAGAAGTAAACGGGCTGTAAATTACAATATTCTACTACCGTTTATTGAATAAGTGTCGGCTGCAATACCGAATTATAATTCAATTGTACTCACATTTGTATCGTGGATTTAATACAACTTTCCCAAGATGCATTGTTGGCTGCCAAATTGAGCAAGGACGAGGACTTATATTCTAATCGCCTTAGTGAAATCGATTCTAATACTTTGAATGAATTATTGTTAAATGATGACTTGAAAAAAGCTTTTTGGTTAAACATTTACAATACTTATATAGTAAGCAAGTTAATTAAAGAAGGAAAATCAACGAATTTTTATACCACCCGTTTTATTCAATTTAAAGATGTCTCGTTAAGTTTTGACGATATAGAACATGGAATTCTTAGGCGGAATAAAATAAAAATGAGTTTTGGTTATCTAACTAAATGGAATGTTCCGGCTTGGGCAAAATTGCTTCAAGTAGAAAAGTTGGATTATAGAATTCATTTTGCATTGAATTGTGGTGCTAACTCTTGCCCTCCCATTACCTCATACAACGCTGAAAACGTTAATCAACAATTGTGTAATAACACCAAAAATTATTTACAAGATGTGAGTGTGTTTTCTACAACAAAAAGCAACCGAGTAAAAGTTCCACGTTTGTTTTTGTGGTATTTCGCAGATTTTGGAGGTTTTAAAGGAATTAAGAATCTTTATAGAAAATATAACTTGCTTCCAATAGATACTGAACCAAAATTCTCATTTTTGTCTTACGATTGGTCGGTTAATATTGACAATTACACAACAGATATTAAATAAAATATGTTTGAAGGATTATTCGGAAGTAGCTCAAAAAAATTACATCCAACTTGGAAAGAATTATCGGAATCTGGAGAGCTTCATCAAATTAAGGAAGACTCGTTTCAAAAGACACAAGTACTTTTTAAACACAGTACCAGATGTTCTATTAGCACTATGGCTCTTAATCGCTTAGATCAAAAATGGGATTCTAAAAGTGATGCAGCCGACTTTCATTACTTGGATTTAATCAAGCATAGAAACATATCAAATCAAGTAGCAGACATGTTTTCAGTATTTCATCAATCGCCTCAATTGTTAGTTATTAAAAACGGAGTTTGTGAAGTAAATGCTTCACACAATGAAGTAGGAGTGGAGTTGGTTTAGGATTTTAATAATTAATATCCTCTCATGTCCTGGGTAAAACATAAATGATCACTAGTTCGGATTTGCAATCTGAACTACCCTATAACACTGCCTTTTCTTTCACTGTTATTATTACGAAATAATTTTGGCTTTTTAGCAGATAAGTTATGTGGTTTGAATTGCAAATCCGAACCAGCGGGGGATATTTTTCAATTCGAACATTCGAGAAGCTTAACAATTGACCACCTCAAGCCGGTGAGGCTCGTCATTTGTCCCGATAGCTATCGGGAGGCAAATGAAGCAAAAGCCACATCCTGAAAACCTCAAAGCTTTTGCTCTTAAAAATACTAAGTTTCTACCGGTGATTTTTGAGCAAAGCTCAAAACTTCCGGCACTCCCTAAGTGTTTTTTGCGTGGCTAAGCTTTTCACTTTTGAAGTTGAGCAGGGCGGCTGATTGTATATTTAGCTCCGTGTGCAGCTTCAAGATGAAGCTAATATTGAGCTTTAATTATTTAGCCTTCAAAATGAAAGAAAGCCCGCTATTAGTATAGTTTAATTACTTCTCCCCAATAGAAACCTGATACCCAGAATGACTTCTTAAATTCATAACCGTACTGTCTTCAAAAAGCAAGTATTGCCCTCTAATTCCCATTAGTTTTTTCTCAATCAACGGTTCATTATCCAATTTTATGCTCTTTACTTTTTCGGGGTATTGAATTACCGGATATTCTATTTCGAGTATTTCTACTGTGTCTAACGGAAGTACATATTGAACCAAATGTTTTGGTAGTAAACTTTTTAGCCTTTTGTATTCTTCTTCAATGGAGTTTTCCCCTTTTATATCAGTCAGCATCTTTCGCCAATTGGTTTTGTCACTGATATGGGCTTTCAATTCCTTTTCAATAATACCGGCTTTTTGGCGGTAAGGAGTCTCAGCAAATTTCATGGCTTTCCATGCACCCTGATCTATCCAACGAGAAGGGATAGAAAGGTCTTTTGTAACACCAACCTTTACATGATCTGTTAGGGCTAAATAAACAAAGTGAGGCCGAACATGTCGTTCACGTTCCCATTCTAAATCTCTTATTCCTTCGCCCAAATGAGCTAAGTCCAATTCAGGATTAATGATGCTTTCAACCGCCATTGGAGAGTTTCTCCAAGCATCATAACTCATGCCTTCGCCAAACGATTTGTTTATTTTTTTACCCGTAACCACACAATTAATGGTGCCTGTATATTTTATTGTAATGTCTTTTCCAACGAATTGGTTCATACCAATTTCTTCTCCTTTTTCTAAGTTGTTATAAAGAGGTAGAGTATACTCAACTGGTTTTCCCAATTGGGCATTCATTTTTCTAATATTACCGAGTGTTTGCAAAGCCTAAAGGGAATTTAAAATTTCAGATACTTCAGGATGTTGTCTATAATCCCAATCGAAGTGCATGTAGGTTATTTTTTGATCAGCACCAATTACAAAAGTAGCAGGTACTGGTACCATGTCGTCTTTACTTCCCGTATGATTGTAATTGGCAGTACTGTAGCTTTTGTATTTGTCTGGTAAATTTCGAATGCTCAATTTATAAATAACACCATAGGCACTCATTGTATACCAATCGGGGTCGGTACAATTTATCAAGTTTATTCCTTCTTCACTTTTAAGCTTTTCAATGAACTTAAATTTTTCTCTTGAAATTAATACGACAACTGCATTTTTAGCTTCTATTTCCGCCTTCGCTTCTTGAATCTTTTTTATGTACTTCAAATCATAAGGGTTCCAGCTTCCTTGATAAAATACTACAACCACTTTTTTTCCGCTTTCTAAGGTTTTATTCAAGTCGAATTGAGAATCTTTATCCGTATTTAATTCAAATGAAGGCGCTTTTTTACCAACCTTAAGCTTTGGTTTTTGAGCAAAAGTATTTACCGAAAAAAGCAAAATAATGATGGCCATTATTGACTTTAGTCTCAATTGAAAGTTTATCATCTAATTATGTATTTGTAGTTTTCTTTAAAGGTTTGTTCAATGCCATTAAATGTTTTTCGATAAACCAATTCGGTTATTCTTTTATCATCATTTAAAGCATACCAATATTCGTAAGAAGTAGATCCAGTTGCTCCATTTGTATTGCAATTAATTAAATGGGCAGATTTCGAAACCAGCTTTTTGTTAGTGCTTCCTTGATCTATACCCAGTATGTTTTTGACATCCAATATGGTTTCATAGCTATAGTATTCAAATCGATCGTTACAATAAGTACTGTCAAAATTGTTTTGAGCTTCATAAGAGGTTTCAAATAGATTCTCCTCTTTATAAAGATAGCTGTAGCTGGTAGTGGTGGTTTTCGTGATAAGATCTAAAATGTCGCTATGATTAATTACCATAGTCGTCATTTTACCACCAACATAGGCGTAGTTTATTACTCTAAAATATTCAACAGTATCTCTACCAAATGAAGAGTCAACAGTACTTGAAATAACCTCGGCATCCAGTCGGTGTTTTCTTAAAAAAGATCGTTTACCGAGTTCGTATATAGTTTCAAAAATGGTATCTGGAGTGTATTTGTAAGTGGTTTTTGAAAACTCAGTAACCCCAGTTCTTTTTACAACTTCTACTACTTTTTTATTTTCAATAGTAATATCAACATTAAAGGATTGATTAATCACTTTTGGGGCAAGACTAATGTTTGATGAAGGCTCAACCTTTTCTTCATTCTCTTTTTTACAGGAAGTGAAAACCACTACAAAGAGTAAACAAATGCTAAATATTTTCTGAATCATATACACTTCAAATTTATTGAATATTAAACACAAATAGCCATTTGATAAAAATCGGGATTGTCTTAATAAAACGATTAGAATCAAGGTTCAATTATCAGTACATTTGGGCGCTTATAATAGAATGAATATGACGTATAAAAATTTATTGATTTGTGTGGTATTACTGGGGTCTTTAATGTTTAATGACCTTGTAGCTCAAGATACAACTGTAGTTCAAACTTTCGA
>Ga0115566_10004573_pt1 | contig 11008 bp, 12 predicted proteins | sample COGITO_mtgs_1204_3_FD_87173 | JGI IMG/M metagenome (GOLD analysis project Ga0115566, IMG submission 87173) | Pelagic marine microbial communities from North Sea - COGITO_mtgs_120405 | ecosystem: Environmental > Aquatic > Marine > Epipelagic | place: Germany:Helgoland, sampling site Kabeltonne...
CCAACCGACGCGGCGACATAACGCACATCAGCGACCGGGGCCATCGACCCCCACCTCTTGGTGCCGTTCATCGTGAAGTTGCCGGTGTCGTCGGGAGTGAGCGAGGTGTGGATGTGAGCCGGGCGGGGGCCTTTGTCCTCGCTCACACAGAAGGCGACTACCGCATGGTCAGGCGTCGATGGAAACAGTCTGCGAACCGCAGCCTGGTGGCCGGCAACCGAAGCAAGAGAACGCCGATCTGTGTGCAGCGCCACCCGCATCAAACGAGCGAAGTACGTGGGGCCATCGGCGCTCTCCTGCGGTTGCGGTCCATGCTCGCCAAGGAAGAACGCCACATCGGCATCGCTGTCTGGCAGCACCTCGGGCAACGGTGCGAACAGGGCATCAAGGACCTCGGCTGGTTTCATCTCTCCAGCCTGTCAGCTACAACTGCGGTGACCCCAACTAGTGATGGCGCACGAATGACCTTTCCGCCGCCGAAGACAGTCTCATCGGCACCGACAAAGTGGTCCGCAGTAACCTCGATCCAAAGATCGGTGTCGGCCAAGCGGATCCGGTCTCCAGCCGTCGGCCCGTACAGCGCTTGGTAGCGGTTGCGATAAATGAAGCTCACGTGTCAGCGCCCGGTTTTGGCCGCATGGGAGGGTCAAGCGAGCCCCGACGGCACCACGCAAACCGGGAATCTCTCTGGCGCCTGCGAACGGGACGAGGTCAACATCCATAGCGATACCCGGCTCGAAGCGTGTTGCTATGCCGGCCGGGATACCGGCAACATTTCGTGAACACCCTCCATCACTTGGTCGCGAGTCAGAACGTGACGGTCGTCCTCCGTCGGGTTAGTCACCCGGCGCCCGTCCTGCACCGACTCGAGCACCCGCGATGTCAGCACCGCAGCCGCCTCCGGGTAATTGAGCAGCAAGCCTTGTTCGCGACGGGCGTAAGCAACATCGGCTGCGGTGTGCAACAAGTCTGCGCACTAACAAGCGTTCGACATCGTGGCTCAGCACCGGCGCCACGCACCGTCCTCCTCACCGAAGCGTTGGCACCCGTGGGCGTCGCCTACGTAGCCCAGGGGGATCCCCGACTTGGGCTTGGGGCCGTGAACGGTCTGCGGTGAACCCCGCCCATGTTTGCTGATCTGCGGCAGCTATTCGAACCGCTCAGGAGCGATAGCTCTGGACCCGAACGTTGTCAGAAGTCGGTGTAAGCGCCGCTCGTTGCGTCGGTGATCCGGTAGCTGGTGGCGCCCAGATCGCTGCTTCCTGACTCGACCACCATCGTGCCTTCAACCCAGACAGCGCCCCAGGATTCGTCGACGGTGAGGCCGTTGTCTCTGTCTACCGTCACCATAACTGTCTGGTTGGGTGGCGGAGGCGGAACATGGATGCAGGCACCGAACGTGGGCACGAGCAGAAACTCGGTGACGATATCGTCGTCATAGGTGAGCGGCGCCACGAATCCAGCCAGTCGGACCTTCTTGCCAGCGAGCGCTGGATCCACGGCCTCTGGGTCGTACTCGGCCTGCATTTCTGCGTACAGCGCGTCTATCTCTTCGCTTCCGGGCTCGATGGCATCGAGTCGTTCCTCGAATCGGGCCATTATCTCCGCACCTGAAGCCCCAGCGGGGATGAGATCGTTCCACTCGGTCCACTCGATCTCCGGAAACTCTGATTGCTCCGGCCCGGCTGTGTTGGCAGTGGTTGTCTCGGCTGCAGCAGAATCTTTTTGTTGTTGTTCGGTTTCGGTCCACTCGTCGAGTGATGCACCGTATTGGTGGCCGGCTGTCGAACTTGGCGGGGTTGCATCAAGCGGCGCTGCCGAGCTTGGCGCGGCCACATCGAGCGGTGCTGGAACCGGTGTGGCTCCGGTGGCAACAGCAGCTTCTCGTTGTTCACTCACCCTGACCACAGCTCCGCAAGCGGTAGTCATCAACGCAAGCAGAACAAGGACTGCAGTTCGTGAACCTGTGTGGCGGGCAGTACGTTGCATTCGTGTCCTAGACCCGGACTGCGAGTCCGTCTTGGATGGATCGGCGATAGGCGATGAACCCGGGCACCAAGGACACCAGAGTAGCCCCGACAATGACTGCTCCAAGGATCAGGCCCTGGGTTGAGTCGAGCCATGGAAGTAAAATATCAACGCCAACTCGATCTGCAACGAATGGCCCTCCAATCGCCAAGAGACCGTAAAGCAAAGCCACCCCAGCCAGGCACCCGGCGACCACGATCAGCAGAGTTTCAAGCGCAATCAGCAACACGATTGTGGTCGGTCGAGCTTCGATCGCACGCAACACTGCGATCTCACGTCGCCGTTCGTTCAAGGTAGACAGAATCGTCGTTACCATGCCCAACAGCCCAGCGATCAGCACAAAGCCGGACATGACGAAGAGCACCTGTTCGATGGTGGAGATCGTGCGCCAGAATTCGGCCAAGGTCGAACCTGGCGTGATCGCTGAAAGAGGCTCCCCGCTGTAGTCATTGATGTCGCGCTGAGTGCGAAACGTCAGTGCCGGATTTTCGAGCCCAACCATGAACGCGGTGATCGAGGTTGGGGTCAGGTCGAATTGCAGTGCCTGCTCGGCGTCGAGTTGTAACCCAGAACGGTTGCCGCTTTGCCAGTCGACGTGAATCGCCTCGATACCTGCCAGGCTGACATGTACCGCTCGATCGACGGGCGTGCCCGTGCGTTCGAGTACGCCAACAATGGTGAACGGCTTGTCGTCATGAGCGGCAAAGTCGGCCGACACCAGCCCATGGGAGATGATGAGTTCGTCGCCGACGTTGTATCCCAGGCTGCTAGCAACCTCGGCCCCCAACACGGCGTCGTACACCTCGGCGAACACCGTGCCACTTTTTATGCTCAATCGCTCTTTGTTGCCGTGGCGATAGAACTCGAAATAGTCCTCGGTCGTGCCCATCACTCGGAACCCTCGGTGGGAATCACCGAGCGAGATCGGAACCGTCCAAGCAACATCGTCGCGCTCCGCGATGGTCTCGTAGGACTCCCAGGTGACGTTGTTGGTTGCGCTACCGATGTGGAACACGCTGTAGAGCAGCAGGTTTGTCGGACCACTGCGAGCGCCGACGATGAGGTCGGTCTGGGAGATGGTGTTGACGAAGCTCGACTTGGCTTCCTTGCGAACGACATCGACGCCGAGCAGCAGGGTCACGCTGATTGCGATGGACACGATCGTCAGGATCAGGCTGGTCTTGCGAAACCGGGCGCTCTTGAGCGCGATGCGCAGAAGCGTCATGTGGCTGGTTCTCGCTGACCATCGTGCTCGGCCAGCTCGATGACGCGATCGAACCGTTCGGCCAGCTGCGGATCATGACTCACGAAGATCAGCGTGGAACCCTGGGCGGCAACTTCTTGAAACAACAGGTCAAGGAAACGATTGCGATTGTCGGCGTCGAGGGCAGAAGTAGGTTCGTCGGCAATGATAATTTCTGGGCCGCCGATGAGCGCTCGGGCAACAGCAACCCGCTGCTGTTGCCCAACGCTGAGTTTGGCGACCGGTGCCTTGTGGAGATCGTCGCTCAATCTCAAGGACCGCAAAAGGTGCCGCGCCGTCTCCTCGACTGTCCCTGCGCTGGTGGCCCGATCTCGTTTGCGGTTCGAGAAACTACATGAGACCAGAACGTTCTCGATCACCGAAAGGTAAGGAAGCAGGTTGAACTGCTGAAACACGACCCCAATACGGTCGGCCCGAAACCGATCGCGCCTGCTGGGTGAGAGCGCCCCGATATTGGTACCGAGCAGCCGGACCTCGCCGGTGGTTGGGGTATGAATTCCCGCAAGAAGGTTCAACAGGGTCGTCTTGCCGCTGCCGCTGGCCCCGCGGACGAAGAGGTGTTCACCCGACTTCAGATGCAATTCATCGATGGCAACGGTGTCGGCTGCATGCCCCGGCCACCGGAATGTCACCTGATCCAGCTCGATGACTGCGTCAGTCATGACTGCGAAGCGGTATTGGACCGAGCGCTGAAGCGAAGGTGGACGACCACTAGTTGAGCTGCAAGATGGCCGACGATGGGGACAGTTCGGCGGCTGACTGGCCGGCTTCAGATGCCAATTGCGCATCGATGTCCTGGAGCCCAGGGAACTCGGTGAACAAGGCTGTTAAGTCGAGCTGGCTGAGTTCGCCTGGCTCCTCGCACACGAATAACCACGACGTCGTGACCTCCGCATGGCTTCCTTCGATCACGAACTCGGAGTCGACATCGGCCGCGAGGGAGCACGCTGCTTGGTCATTGAAGGCGAGCAGGTCACGGGCGGTGAGCACATCGGTTCTCTCGGCAACGATCGCCAGATCTTCGTCGGTTGTCGCCTCGTATTCGAAACCAAAGATATTGTTCGCCGGGCTGACGAGGTCGACCACGACATCGCTCCCGTTCCAGGCCACGAACAGCTCAGCCAAGCCATGGACATGGGCATCGAGGCCGCCCGAGGCGCCCTCGTCGTCATGATCCTCATGATCTTCGTCGTCATGATCCTCATGATCTTCGTCGTCATGATCGTCATGATCTTCGTCGGCCTCGACGGCGGTGTCGGCCGAGGTCGCAATCGCATCAGAGTCCCTCGTCGCAATTTCGTCGCTGCTTCCACCACATCCGGCCGCAAACATAATGTAGACAACGGCTGTGATCAGCAGCACTACTCGGTGGGTGCTTCGCACTAGTGCAACGTACATAGGTGTGGTTCCTTCTTGCTACGCGGCTACTCACTGACCGTGGAGAGGCGACTCCGCAGCCTGGCTGCGACTGAGCCGGTGCGCGTATATGAGACTGGATCTCAGTATTAGATCGTAACCAGGTGCGGTTGGCGAATCAAACGCCTATGAGATAGTTGGCTAGTTTTTGAGAGGTTGCGGCCTTTCGGTTACTTCCCCCGGCGTGAGCCTCGTTATGCGACAGTGGCCCGGTTGGTGTGGCGCACGAGATCGCGAATCTCGCGACCGGCGAGCGCAACAAAGAACTCCGCGACGCTGAGGCCGGCGATGGTTGCTCCGCCAGCGGTTCCGTAGTGGAAGCTGATGAGGAGGCCACCTACTACCGCGAGACTGCCGAGAAGGATCGAGACCAGCATGATCGCCGGCACGCGTCGCACGAGCAAAGTAGCCGTTGCTGGTGGTCCGACAAGTAGCCCGAACACAAGAAGCGTGCCAATCGCCTGGAAGCTCGCAACGATGCTCAGCGCCAACAACGACAACAACGCGGCGTGAGCGAGCGACGGGTACATGCCAAGGGTGTGGGCCTTGTCGCGATTGAAGGTCAGCGCCATGAATGGTCGGTACAACGCCACCGTCGTGATCACGACCACGATGGTGGCGATCAGCTGTGCATTGATGTCGCTCCGGGTGACGCCGAGGACGTCGCCAAAAAGAAGTGCCGTCACTTCGGTCGAGAAGGAACGGGCCCGGGAAACGATGACGATGCCGAGCGAGAGCATGCCAACGAAGAGCAGTCCTATTGCCGTGTCTTCTCGGACATCGGTTCGATTTGAGACCAGGCTGACGAAGCCGCTCATGACGAGTGCAGCAACAAAGGCGCCAATGATTGGACTGAATCCCCAAAGTACGGCCAGCGCGATGCCGGGAATAACGCCGTGCGCCAGGGCGTCGCCGAGAAATGCCAGGCCACGCAGCACTACCCACGTGCCGACCAGCGAGGTCGCGACGACCGCGACGAGCCCACCGATGAGCGCTCGTTGCATAAATGTTGGTTCGAAGGCGTCGATGAGCCAGTCCACAAGGGTCCCTGTTGATCTTGACTAGCCGGCGAGTGCGGTTGCGATCTGCTCGGCGTTGCTTCGCACCATATCGATGTACGTAGCGCCGTCAGAATCCGCATCGCCCAGAGACTCAGAATAGAGCTCGATCACATCGATGTTGCCTACTTCGGTCGCCAGCGTCTGCACGAGCTCATCGGATGACGAGGAGTCGGCGAAGATGACCGGCACGCCCTCTGCGACGATGAGTTCGGCGAGTTCGGCGAGTGCCTGTGCGCTTGCGCCATCGGCGGTGCTTCCACTTGGGATCACGGCGCCAACGACCTCAAAGTCGTAGCGGTCAGCGAAGTAGCCGAAGACCTCATGGTTTGTCACGAGTACTCGTTGGTCGTCGGTGAGGTTAGCGAACGTCTCCGCGACCTCGGTGTCGAGTGATTCGAGCTGCGCTATGTACTCGTTTGCGCTGGCGTTCATAGCGTCTACGTCGACGCCATCAAGGTTGGCGATGAGGTAGCCGAGGATCGCTGCTGCAGCGTCGGCCATCCGTGCCGGATCGGTGAAGAAGTGTGGATCGGCCCCCTCGTGGTCGTGGTCGCCATGGTCTTCGTCGTCATGGTCTTCGTCGTCATGGTCGTCGTCATGGTCGTCGTCATGGTCGTCGTCATGGTCGTCGTCATGGTCTTCGTCGTCATGGTCGTCGTCATGGTCTTCGTCGTCATGGTCGTCGTCATGGTCTTCGTCACCATGGTCTTCGTCGCCGAACTCGATCGTGCTGACTGCGCTAATTGCCTTGAAGACCGGCGTTCCGTCGGCCTCAACCGACTCGATCACATCGATCAAGCCTGCTTCGAAGTCGGCTCCGTTTATGATCAGCACGGCAGCGTCACCAAGCTGCGCAATCTGCTGCGCTGAGGCCTGAAAGTCGTGTGGGTCCGCACCGACCGGCATGATCGTGACGACGTCGACGTAGTCGCCGACCATTTGTTCCACTACATCACCCAAGATATTCGTGGTGACCGCGACAACGGGCCGCTCGTCGCTCTGGGCGCTCGTGGCGGCGTCTGCTTGGCTCACCTCGGTGGTCACCGCGGCGTCGCCGCTGCCACCACACGATGCGGCGAGAAGGGAAAACACGGCGATTAGCGCAAGCGCAACCCGTTGCCAAGACTTCATTTCATACTCCAGAGTGAGAATCACTATCGTTTCGTAAACCGTAGAGCGCTAAAGGTGCTGACCGCAACCAGAACGGGAATCGTTTTCGCTTTTGTTTCTCGTAGCTTGTACGAGTGTCGACCGCTATTGCCACGATGAATCTGCGTGTTGACTTCGGTCAAACCGTCGCAATCAGGGACCTTTCGATAGGAGTCCCTGCTCGTTCGTCGTTGGCAGTAATTGGCCCAAATGGGTCAGGCAAGTCAACGCTGCTCAGCGTGATCGCGGGAACCCGTGAACCAACGGCGGGATCGGTCGAGGTCTACGGCCAGGCGGCTGCTTTGGTATTGCAATCGACCGACGTCGACAAAAGCCTGCCGATCACCGTGGAGGACACCGTGGGTATTGGTCGTTACGCGAGCCTCGGCATGTTTCAACGATTTGGCCGCGCCGACCGGGATGCTGTCGAGCGGTCAATGCATCGCCTCGGTATTACCGACCTCGCTCGCCGTCAGCTCCATGAACTCTCGGGTGGTCAGCGTCAGCGAGCATTTGTCGCTCAAGGCATCGCACAGGTGGCCGATGTCCTCTTGCTCGATGAGCCGGTGACGGGGCTCGATATGTCTTCCCGGCAAGTCATTCTTGATCTGATCGACGAGGAGGTCGACGATGGCAAGACGGTAGTCGTGACCACACACAGTCTCGACGAAGCCCGCCGTTGTGATCTCGTGCTCCTACTAGACACCGTGGCAATCGCTTTTGGCACGCCCGACGAGGTGCTGACGGAGACCCATCTCCGACGAGCCTTCGGGGGCCATTTCCTTCAAGTCGGCGACGACATCATTCTCGACGATCCTCATCACTCCCACTGACCCCGCACTGTTCGCTCGTTCGGGAGGATTGGTCATTCTCAATCGTTCCCAGTTTCGACTACCCTCAACGAGTGGTTGATCTTGAACTAGATGCAGAGGTAGCAGAGCTGCTACGAGGCAAGGATCAGCGATACACGACGAGTCGGCGGCGTGTCGTACATGTACTGCAGTCCGGCGGGGGCCCGCTGACCATGATGCAGATCCTTGCGGAGGATGATTCGTTGGCGCAGTCAAGCGTCTACCGCAACCTGACCATCCTCGAAGACGCAGGGGCGGTCACTCGGATCGTTACGCGAGATGACTTTGCTCGCTACGAGCTGGCCGAGCACCTGACCGAGCACCACCATCACCTTATTTGTTCATCGTGTGGTGACGTCCTCGACTTCTCGCTCGAGGCCAAGACGGAAACGGCGCTCGACAAGGCGCTTGATGACGTGGCCAAGAAGCTTGGCTTTACCGTCGAGGGGCATAGTCTGGATCTGCTCGGGGTGTGTGTCGACTGTCAAACCGCGTAGCTGGCCTCGGCGCAGTCGAACGCCCGGTTTACTCAGGTCCTGTGATGGGTCCATCTGACTGATTGTGAGACTCAGTCTCACTACTGGTATTCTGATCGGATGCAAAGCTCCCAGCCAGGGGTCGTAGTGCTCGATTCCGTCGATGCCCATCGCGGTGATCGACTCGCTCTCGACGGGGTATCCATCGCGGTACCTATGGGAAGTATCGCTGCGGTGATGGGTCCAAATGGGTCCGGCAAGTCGACGTTGTTTGGCGTGATCAGTGGGCGACTGCGACACTCGACCGGAAGCGTGAGCGTCGGCGGCGAAGTCGCCGAAGTGCTGCAAACGGGTGGCATTGACACGCATCTGCCCTTGACGGTTGAAGACGTCGTGCGTCAAGGGCGTTATCGTTCCCGTGGTCTGTTGCGACCGATGACCCGAGACGACCGGCGGCTGATCCGCGAGGCCATCGACGTGGTCGATCTTGCGGCTCATCGGCGCACACCCATTCACGCCTTGTCGGGTGGGCAGCGCCAGCGCGCCTTCTTGGCGCAGGGCATCGCGCAGCAATCTCCCATACTGCTGCTCGACGAACCGACTGCCGGGGTCGATGTCAACACCCAAAGTCGAGTCGCCGAGGTCGTGCGTTCTGTTGCAGCGTCGGGAACGACGGTCATGATCTCGACACACAGCCTTGATGATGCTGTGCAGTGTGATCTAATGGTGGCGCTCGCGGGTCGTTGCCTGTGTTGTGCGCCACCCGCCGAAGCACTCGATGATCCCGAGGTCGCCGAACTCCTCTCGCCTCACACGTCGCCCTACGTAAAGCGCTGACGTGGACATCGTTCGAGGTGGCCCCGCACTCTTGCCGACCGTGTTTGGTGGCTTTGTCGCTTACGCCTATGACGGGACCGGAGGGGCCCAACATGCCGCGATTGTTAGAGGAGATCCGAGCTCAGCCGCCGGCCCAACGTTGGTCCGTGTGCACTCATCATGCGTGACAGGAGACATCTTCGGCTCGCTGCGTTGTGACTGTGGCGCCCAGTTGCACGCGGCGCTCGACATGATTAGTCGCGAAGGTGTGGGCACGATCGTCTACCTCGACCAAGAAGGACGGGGCATCGGCCTTACGAACAAGATTCGTGCGTACGTGTTGCAGGACGGCGGACTCGACACGGTTCAAGCAAATATTGCGCTTGGTTTCCAGCCTGATGAACGTCGCTACGACGACGCTGCACAGATCCTAGACGACCTTGGTGTTGACGGCGTGAGGCTGCTCACGAACAACCCTCGAGAGGTCGATGAACTTTCTGCCTATGGGGTGGTCGTTAAGGAGCGGGTTCCTCTGATGGTTGAACCGAATCCCCACAACGACCGGTATCTCGCAGTGAAGGCGCGCAAGCTCAATCATCATCTTCCGAATGGCGATGGCTGAACGGGCGAACAAGCGTCCCGCTGTGTCAGCGTTGACTGGTCCGAGCGAGTGCAGCTGCGTGATCCAAGACCTGATCAGGGATAGTGAAGCCGCGTGGGCGGATGACGGTCCGTGTCGTTGGGTCCACCAGCGCGGTGACGGCACCGATCTTTATTTCGACATTGCCATTTGGGAGCAAAGTTAAGCGGTGCGTAACGGAACCGGTGCAGCTCAGTAGTGAGGTCGAATCGAGGTACTCGGACAAATCCATCAGGATGCTCCTTGTTGTGGTAGTTAGGTCGTGGATATGAAGGCTTAAGGGCGGGGCGCTGTGGTCTCTATGCCGGTGCACTCAAGGTCGACACCGGTTATGCACTGGGTGATGCGTTGTGCGGCCCGTTGCGCGCCCCAGAGATTTCCGGACGCTGGACCGAGACTTAGAGTGGTAAGCCGGCCCATGACAAAGGCGCGATGGGGACCCAGGCGCAAGTTGGTATCGACGATGGGTAGGCCCCCGATGGAGTCAACATCATCGAGAAGCGGGCGCAGCGATCGAATAGCGTTCGCGTCGGTTCGAGTGCCGGTTGCTAGCCACACGCGGTCAGCCGGCACGGTCAAACCGTCACTCAACTCCAGGAGACCCGTCTTGTCGGGAGAAAGAGTCGCTCGGCGGACCACGGTGGATTCCCGCAAGTCAATCTGGCCCGCTCCGCTAATGTCCATCAGCCTCTGATGAACCCAATTCGGCATGCTGCCCCCCGCCAGCGCCTTGCTCGCTATCGCGAGCCGCCGGGCCGGGTCGAGTTCCGCGTGGAAGAAGTTAAGGTACTTCGGTCCGAGCCAACCGGGTGCCGTGTCGAAGTCGCGCACCCGTAGATTCTCGCGACTGATGAGCTGGACAGTCGCGCCGCGCGAGGCTGCGCCCAGAGCAAGGTGTGCGGCCGTCAAGCCACCGCCGACAACGACGACGCGGTCTCCATCGAGACCGGGCAAGGCTCGCAGATCGACGTCATAGCCGCTTGCGATCAAGCCAGCTCTCTGGCCTAGTAGAGGTTCAATCCAAGCGGGTATATTTCGTCGATGCGGGTTGGTTGCGACGATCACGTTGCGGGCCGAGATGATGTGATCGCTGCACTCGATGCGGAGTTCACGGCCACGGCTTGTGATCTGCCATGGTGGTGTGGCCAACGGTGGTTCAAGGTCGTAGTGGTCGATGAGGAAGCGGCAGAACTGCTCGAAGGCACAGGTTGTACGGCAAACCTGATTGAGCGAGGCCCTGGGAACGGATGAAGTCGGGGAGTGCGTAGGGGTCTGGTGCGGGGTGGTGGATCGCTGGTGATCTCAGC
>Ga0115566_10004577_pt1 | contig 11001 bp, 13 predicted proteins | sample COGITO_mtgs_1204_3_FD_87173 | JGI IMG/M metagenome (GOLD analysis project Ga0115566, IMG submission 87173) | Pelagic marine microbial communities from North Sea - COGITO_mtgs_120405 | ecosystem: Environmental > Aquatic > Marine > Epipelagic | place: Germany:Helgoland, sampling site Kabeltonne...
GGCGGGCAGCGCATCTATCTCGAGACCTCCGGTGATTTAGTCGGCGCACTCGCCGTCGTTCAGCCGTGGATAGACATCATTGCCATGGACCTCAAGCTGCCCAGTAGCGCCGGCCAACGTCCGCGCTGGCGCCTGCATCGCGACTTCCTGGCCAAGGCGCTTGAGGGAACGGCCTCGCTCACCATCAAGGTCGTGGTCAACAACACGACCACCGATGCCGACATCTGCGAAGCTCGCAATCTGGTTGCGGAGTTCGCACCCGACATCCCGTTCGTGTTGCAGCCTATGACCGCGATTAGCGGCGCGAAGGATGTACCCGAGATGGCAGACCTCCAGCGTTGGCGGGAGTTGGTCCGCGAGCGGCTCAGCGATGTTCGCATCATCCCGCAAATGCATCACTTCATGGGCCTGCGCTGATGCCCAAGGCAGTCGTGCTCATCTCCGGAGGGCTGGATTCTACGACCTGCCTGGCACTTGCTCGCCATGATGGCTTTGACGTAGTCGGACTCACTTTCGCCTACGGGCAACGCCACACCTGCGAGCTGACCTGCGCCTGCGAGATTGCGAAGTCCGCAGGTCTGGCCAAGCACATCGTCATCGAGATCCCGCGCGACGTCTTTGCGGGGTCCGCATTGGTGGGCGATGGCGAGGTCCCGAAGCCCGGCACCGTCGACGCGATCGGCGACGAGATTCCCACCACCTACGTGCCCGCGCGCAACACCTTGTTCCTCTCCTACGCCTTGGCTGTTGCCGAGTCCGTTGCAGCGCAGGACATCTACATCGGCATAAACGCGCTCGACTACAGCGGCTATCCGGATTGTCGCCCCGAATTTTTGGAAGCCTTTGAGACCATGGCCAATCTGGCCACCAAGGCAGCAGTCGAAGGCCAGCGCCTCCGGATCCACGCCCCGCTGCTGCAGCTCACCAAGGCGCAGATTATCCAGCGCGGTATTGAGCTAGGCGTTGACTACGGAGCCACCCACAGCTGCTACGACCCAATCGCCGGCTTCGCCTGCGGTGCCTGCGACAGCTGCGTACTCCGCAGCAAGGGCTTCGAAGACGCCGCCGTCCCCGACCCGACTCGCTACGCTCCCGAATAGCCAAACCTGCTGGGCAAATTACGGAAAATATACATGTACAAAAAGCAGTGCCAAACCACTGAATCAAGCTCAGCAATAGCACCCAAAATGAGATTCTGTAGCAGAAGAAGTGCCGCCATGATTATGGCGATCATGTGTTGTTTCGCCTTGGCTTCATGTAGCCACAGGGGAAAGGCTGGCTCTGGACAGAGTGAGACAGATGAAGCGCGCGAGCTAGTGATGCAGTCTATGGCTGCGCATGGCGGCACGGACAAGTGGTATCACAGTGGCCAGCTTCAGTTCCGCTGGACCTACCATATGTCGGATAAGGGCCCGAAGGCTATCGTCGATTCGGTGCAGACCGTAGACCCCAAAACTCTTGCCGTGGTACATGAGGTCCCAGGGAAAGAGGTCCGATTTGGCATGAACGACGGCCAGGCGTGGATTCTCCCTGCTGACGCTGCCTTTAAGCCGCCACCTCGATTTTGGGCGCTGACCCCATTCTACTTCATCGGTATCCCTTTCGTCTTCAATGATCCCAACGCTAGCTTCGAGAAGCTTGCGGAGACGATGGAATTTGAAGGCAAGGCATACACACAGGTGAGAGTGACCTACAACAAGGACGCAGGAGATTCTCCAGACGATTTCTATGTGCTACTCATCGATCCCCAGACGAAGCTCACTAAGGGGACCTACTACAGCGTGACGAGTAAGCTGGTCGCTCCGAACGGGCCAGGACCCATTAAGTTCCTAAGCCTGGACAATCTAAAAGATGTGGACGGCGTACTGCTGGCAAGTGGTCATCGCACCTTCAGAATGAAAGACGGAAGAATCGGTGAGCAGATGCGCTACACCGATGTCACTGGCGTAAAGCATCTACCGGCCAACACAGTGGACCTCTCGATACCGAAAGACGCAGGCATGAAGTAATTTCTTGGGAGCCATAAACGTAGGCGCGCAGCGACGTATCCGACCATCACGGCAAGGGGAGTCGGCGTCCCTATGTCTGCTGTCGCAGACAGCGCAGACTAAACAGCGCCCCCCCCTCCGGTAGCTCTCCCCGGCCATATCGCCGTCGCTTCGCTTTCTCCTCGCCGTATAAGTCGATCGCCACCTTTTGCACAAACAGCTTGGAGCCGATCACCGCGCCATCCGTCCAGTAGCGCATACGTCGTGTCGCCACGAGTTGAAGCGAAGGCCTTCTTTTCGCCTCAGCATAGGCCGTTTTGACCGACTCGCTGGTCGCGTCATTGCGCTCTGCTTCTATGGTCTTAGCCATGTCAGCACGAAGCTCTGCTGCGACCTCCGCAATCGCCCAACCTTTGGCCCGGTTTCCCAGAGATCGCTTCACATGGTTAAAGAATTCCCGCCCAAACGGGTGCTTGCCAGAACCACTCCAGGCCCCCCAACTCGAGAAGCGGTAGTCGGCCGGGTCATCAGTGATCCCGGCGCGGACCGGGTTCAGTTCCACATATTTTATGCAACTCCACAGGGCAGATTCCCCATCGAGCAGTACGCTTTTGAACCGATCTCCCCATAGACGCCCACGCCGTGGCTTGGGGCGACTTCGGTTGTACCAGCCTGTAAACAACTGCTGCAGATCCTTCAGAAGCCGGCTGAAGTCGCTGAGTCGAGCTCTAATTTGCTCAATGTCTCCGACTGTGCCATCGATCTGCCGCTTCCCCTTGTAGTAGCTGTTGTAGCGGCGAACCGTCTCCTCCACGGTTGGAAGGTCTCCCGGATCTCGTAGGACGACATGATAATGATTGCTCATTACGCAATAGCTGATCACTTCAACCGTATAGAACTTGCTCAACCGGTGTAGCAGCTTGACGAAATACTCCTGCTCCTTTGGCTCCCAAGGCCGATCTGTCGCATAGCCTGCGCAGCGATTCATGCAGTGGTAGAATGCTCCCGCACCCTGATATCTAATTCGTGCAGTCCTCATCGTCCTTATTCCTCTTCTTAGCGACCTTGCTCATTTCTCCCTATCTCAGGATTCGTGGCGAGATCAAGTCCGTTTGTCGCTAGAAGGTATGTCCCTAATTTCTGTCCCTAATCTCCCCTTGCGGGTGATCGGGTTACGAAGCAGGCGCTCCCGACTGATCCATGTCTCGATCAAACTGCTGCCCCAGCTCGAATTGATGATCCCGCATGGCACGCCAAGCTCATCCAGCAATCGCTGGGTAAAGAAGTTTTCGACCGCGGAGAAGGTCCCCAATGTCTGCGGCGTGGCGGAAGGTCAGGCTGCAGCAGCGGGTTGGCCGGGTGTTGTTCTGGTTCATGGCGGGGGCGGCACGGCAAGTGCAGACTGTGGCAAGCAATGGAATACGCAGTGGCCATCGTCTTGATGTTTCAAACTGGGAAACTGACTCACGGCCAAACAATGGAATGACGTGATGTGAAGAACGAGTTGCCTTGATGCGAGAATCTTACTATGTTGTAAGGAGTAAGTGAGAATGAAAGGAGAAGGTCATGCCTACTGCAACGTTAACGTCGAAGGGACAGATCACGATACCCAAAACCGTGCGTGACTCTCTGCATCTGCATTCAGGGGACCGAGTCGAGTTTGTGCTTCACGGGGCAAGCGAAGCTCTGGTAAGACCGATCACAAAGTCAGTTGATGAAGTTTTCGGCAAACTGCACAGCCCCCACCAGCCAGCCTTAACAGTCGAAGAGATGGACGCCGCGATCGCGGCACGTGAGGGGATCCGGAATACGTGATCGCCCTTGACACGAACGTGATCGTGCGATTCTTGGTGCGCGATGATGCAGCCCAGGCCGAGGCAGTGTATGTGCGTCTCAAGCGTGCGGAGTCCGATCGCGAGACCTTGTATGTCCCTCTACTCGTGTTGCTCGAGGTCATCTGGGTTCTTGAGAGCGCCTACGGGAAAACAAGATCTGAGATATTGGGTTCGATCGACGACATGAAGAGAATGCCCGTCTTTACCTTTGAGAGGGATGAGGTCGTCCAAGCCCTGCTCACCGATGGGAGAAAATCAAAAGCTGACTTTGCGGACATCCTGATTGCCCATGCGGCCGATGCCAATGGCTGTGAGGGTGGGCTCACCTTCGACAAGAAGGCGGCGAGCTTGTCGTTCTTCCAGATCCTGCGATAGTGATCCGGCGACGAAATAGGTTGCATTTGACGACTTGGATTACTGATTGGAGCGTTCAATCCCGCGCCTCCTAGAACTCGTGTCTTTTAGCCCCTCGACTGAGCCGAGACTTCCAGCGTGCGGATGGCCATGTATTAGACAGAGGTGCCACCGATAACGAAGCAGCCCCCCCCCCTTTCTCTCTTGCCTGGCGGAAGCGGACTGGACTGGACACCGGGCTATTGGGCTGCGAGGTTCGCAAGAAACACTCGGGCATCAGCGGTGAAAGCTGTTCTCGGTCGCAGAGCGAGTGACGCCGTGAAAAATAATAAAATAAAAAAAATAGGAAATTGCTTTTTCCCAATGCCTGGAGAATAGCGGATGGGGAGGTGTATTCAACGAAATAGGGTGAAAGTATGGGAGAACGCCACACAGGACGGCCGGACCGGAAGCTGGTGTCGGGAGGGCAGGGGACTGGGACGTTCCGGCAATGGATAGTTGGCCATGAGTTCGTTCACCACTTCGTCAGCCGGGTGGGCGATGTGGCGCCCGAGCACCTGCGCAAGCTTGCGATCGTCTTCAACGGTAAGAAGGTAGTCGTGCAGGATCTCAACCAGCGGGGGTGAGTACTTGTTTGTCCTCTAATTGGTCAGCGGCGCCGGTGCAGACGTTCGCTACGTGCTTGCCAAGGAGACCACAGAGATTGGACTGCGCGCCGTCAATGGTCTTGGGTTTTCCCTGGAGGCCTGAATCGTCCCCGTCCTTCATCCTCGTCCTGGAACCGTTGCGCGAGTACGCGTGTAGGCCCTGACTGCCCGAAGTGAGACGAGGAAAAGGAAGACTAGACCTTCGATTATGTGCAGCTCAAGATAATCGGAGGTCTGGGGGCGATGCTGCCTTAGCGTTGCGGAGAGCACAAGGGGCGGGCGAGCGCCCATGGCGCACCGCCACTTCGCGCCTGTACGCCACTGGTTCCGCCCGCCCGATGGTGGTGAGACCTTTGGTCTGCAGACGACGGCAGGACTGGCCTTGGTCGGCCCTTGATCTCGTTAGAACATATGGTATGATCAGTTGTATCCGGAACCTTTGTTGTTGCGCTGAGGAACTCAGCACGGTGAACTCTTTTAGAGCCACAGTCTAGAAATTTTTACCTCACTCCACATCTCCAAGAAGATGAACCTTTACCACCAAGTGCCGAGACTTGAAGGAGGCGGCACCAATTGATCTGCGTAGTCCCGCCCTTGAATTACGTGAGGGGCGGGGCGGCCGTCTGCGTGGGGCCTCTGTATGGGCTGTACTACGTCTTGTCCTGATCAATACATCATCTGCAGGGGCGATGTAGGCGAGGCATCAGTTGCCTAGAATATAGCTTCGAGGGCGAAGAATGGCATTCCACATGGGATTGCGAAGCCAGCAATCGCCCCAATAGTAATGCATCCTGACTACAACCAGATTGATGCACCGAAATTGGATTGCGGTCTTCCCGCGCCCCCAGCAACTAGCTGCGAACCACACGGGCACCGCGCGGTGGGAGCGTCAGCGTACCAGACACTGCCTCACCAGTCCAGAAATCCGTGCAGCTGGCTGCTGGCAGCTCGGCGACGCGGGCCTCATCACCCCAGTTGAACAGGCAGACGATTTCGCCGTCTGCATGGGGGATACGGCCCAATTCAAAGCGATGATCGTCAAACCGAGCCGCCTTGCCGGTTGGGGGGACAAGCTTGGCCAGGCGTGCGGCATGGGCCTCGTTCAGTTCCATCATCCGATCACTTGCCAGAACCATGCCGCCGCTGGCTAGAATATAGGCGGCATGAAAGGAAAACTCGTCTTCGCTGATGTCGGTTGAGTTCGTGGACGGCTGGCCATCTGGGCCGACGACTTCATTGATCAGGTTCGCCATGACCAGGCAGTCCGGATCGTTGATCCAGAGGCGATGGTTCTGCCAGTTTCGGTAGAAGCCCTGCTCGGCTAGGCCGGTGAATGCGTTCCAGCTACGGTGAATGTCACCGGTGGTGCGCATGCCGTGGACCACGCCGATCGATGGCCACATGGGCGCATTACAGCCAAGAATAAAGCTGTCGGGGCCGGCTCCCTCCAAGACGGCCTGCATGCCAGCGCGATAGGCATCCACTCGCGTTGCTTTTGGGTCATAGCGGCGGCCAGACGGTAAGGCTCCCCACATATTTGCATCGAGCTTGAAGTAGGTGCATTGCCACTCCTGGCGCATGGTGCGGAAGACGTGACGTAAGTACTCCTGCGCTTCCGGATGGGTACCATCCAGCATGTACCAAGGGGCAAAACGCCAACCGCCGAATGAGTCGCGATTGGACGGCAGCGGGTGCCCGGCTTCATCTTGGACAAACCAGTCCGGATGGTCACGCAGTAATGCGGAGTCCGCATCGGCAATAAAGGGCGCGACCCAGATTGCGGGCTCAAACCCTGCGTCCTTGATGCGATGGCAGAGGTCGCGAATGGGGCGCGGGAAGTTTGGGTGCTGATCCAGCCAATCGCCCATGTGGGCCTGGTAGCCATCATCTAACTGAATGTACTTCAGCTCTGGGAATCGCTGGCGAATCGTCTCGAGATTGTCAAAGACATCCTGTTCTGTGACATCCGGGCCATAGCAATACCAGGAACACCAGCCGGTGGGGACCTCGGGCCACGGCAGCGGTGGCTGTCGGCGGGAAATCTCATCACCAAAAGCCGCCAGTAATGCTTCGCGCTCGCCTGTTGCGGCGAATACGGCCTCCAACTCCAGTTCGGCACCTGCGGCAATCTCTTGGCCCTCGAGATCCAGAACGAGCTCTAGGCTCTGCTCGCTGAGGCGAATCTCGCCTGCAAAGCGTTTACAGCTGGCAAAGCCGATCAGGGCCGCGTCCGTGTCTGGTGGCATCAGCAGGAGCAGGTTGTAGACGGTCTGGCGGTCTGGCTGCTGTGGAAGTTTATAGTGGCCCCCGTCGCTGTGTGGCGTGAGACAGCGCAAGTCTGCCACTGGACCAGCGTACTGGCTGAGCATGTTGTAGCCCTCGCCATACGCGGGAGTCGTGGAGGCAAGTGGGAGCTCGCTGCAGAACACGGCTACTTCCTTTACGCGCACGCCCACGGCTGACTCGTTGCGCAGCGCCAACGTACAAACATCCCCAGCCCAGGAACGTCGAAGCAGGACTTCATGCGAACTGCCGTCCAGAGATCGAATCGCGGATTGGCAGGCAGGCTTTTTGAGGTCATTGAGCATTATAGATTTCGTCCCTGGCTTGGTGATTGATCTCTTCTTTGTTGGTCGGCCTGGAATTTACGGCAAGGTCGGCCTTGGAACAAGTCGATAAAATCACATCTACGCTTATTGACTAGTCGTGATTGGTCATCTACTTTATGGGGTTATACAGAATGCCACAATCATCGGCCCTGACAAGAATTTCTCACGAACACAGGCGGGACACCATGAAGACTAGACATATGAACCGAGCACTGACGGCACTTGCAGGTGCTCTTTATCTCGTCGCAGCATCTGCGTACTCCGCAACTTTGGTTTGGGATGGCGGCGGCGGCGATGGACTGCTGGGCACCGCAAACAACTGGAACCCGGACCAGGCGCCGGTGGCTAGCGATACGCTCAATGTCACCAACGGAGACACAGTCTCGCATGCCAACAACCTACCGAGTGGCGTCACCATCAACCTCAGTGGAAGCTCATCCCTCAGTACAGATGGGGCCGTGATTCGGTTGCTTAACGCCAACATTAACGTTGGGGCGGGGACGTCGCTGATCGGCGCATTTTGGGACCTGAACAACGGCGACCTTACCTTCGAGGATGGAGCCATCGCCACCATGGCAACCTGGGAACAGAAAGGTACAAATACCTTTACCTTCAATCTGAGCGCGACAGGTTTCACCACGCTCAATCCGAACAGCTTCCGACGGGGGGGCGGTGCCCTGATGTCCGATGCCACCTATACCGTCGACATGGCGGCCTACACCGGCGGCGCTGGCACAATCACCCTCGTGGACTTCAGCAGCGATTTTACCTCGATGACCAATGCGACTTTCCAAGGCGCAACACTGATTGTGCTTAATACCGGTGCGTACACAGGCTCCCACCTGACGTGGGATGACGCAACGGACTCGATTCAGCTTCACATCATGCCCGTAACCTGGGATGGTGGTGCAGGGGACGGCCTCTGGTCATCTGCAGCCAACTGGGATCCAGATGGCTTGCCAGCCATTGGCGACACCGTAGCCATCTCAAATGGTGATACCGTTGAATGGAATACTAGTGGTAATCTTCCGAGCAACCTCACCCTCAATATCACTGGAAACTCAACGCTTGAATCCAGCAATGTCCTGCGCTGCAACGGTGCGACCATCAACGTCGCCGCTGGATCGGCCTTAACCACATCGATTTCGACAAATTTTTTCGATCTGAACAACGCCACCATCGACTATGCAGACGGCGCAATCAACACAGTGGGACGGTGGGAGCACAAAGGCGCAAACACCTTCAACTACACCTTAAGCGCAACGGGCTTTACCACGCTGACGCCAAACGAACTGCGCTTCGGGGGCACCTCCACCTGGGAAAATTCAACCATTGATGTCGACATTTCAGCCTACGATCTCGCGAACGGCCACACCGTCACCTTGGCTGATTTTGGCAGCACCTCGGGTGGCGACGGCACCTTCGACCCCACCGTGAACATCACCGCAGGAGCAACTGGCATGACTGGCACCCTGACCTTCGACGCCGGTACCAGCGAACTGCTATTAACTGTAGTCAGAAAAGGAACAGTGGTTCTGATTCGCTAATAACGGTCGCAGGATCAGATATTCGACTCCGATGCCGTGAAACAGACTCAGAGTTAGTCGGGGCAGAAACCAAGTAAAGACCAACTCGATACGGATATGGAACCTGACAGGATCCAGGTAAGCACGAAGCCGTTGTGAATCAGCACCTGGTCGAGGACCTGTTCGACCAGTTGGCAACAGGTTAGACTAGGTCTTCGACCATATCTGGGTAGTCGTAGCACAGGTAGCAAAGCCCCTCGAGTGTGAGCATGTCGGGGACCTTACCGATCATGCAGTCACAGGTGACTCCGAGCGGGTCGTCACGAGTGCTTGGATGTGCCAGCTGCAGTGTCGTCAGATCAACTTGCCGGTCTGGATGTGCCGGGTCAAAGGGCTCCGCCTTGACACGCTTTCAGTCTTCAGGCGCGTTGATTGAGGATTTGAGGAAATGTGGGATCGTCGACTGCCTGCTTCTGGGGACCTCGGCGGGCATGCTATCGCCGTTGCGAATGATTTGGACCTGTTCGTTTGCTTCAATAACCTCGTCGGTGAACGGCGTGTGCATGAACAACTGGGCCACCGACGTTGCCGAGGAGAGCGAAATTGAGTAATCGGTCTGCCTTGTGGTTGTTACGGAACGCGTGATCGCGAAACATCGCCCATCGGCTGAAGTTCTCGTCCCAGTATCCGAACTCCATATTGAAGCAGCGGTCGACGCTCTGGTGGTTCATTTTGCGGTTGAGCCGTTCACGGTCGGTCATTGCTCCGGCCCACTTGGAGCGGATCGGTGCGGGATTCATGATGAGCCCCGGCATTTGAGGGTATGGGGCAGAAAGTTTGGGACTTGGTTCTTGTGATCTCAGCAGGTCAGCGCCAGGTGTGCCCGCACTGAGTGCAGCGGTAGAGAGGCCATGAGTAGAGCAGGCAGAGCATCCCAAACGTGAAAAAGATCAGGAGGCGAAGCCAAAGCGGCCGTTTCACATTCGTGCCTGTTGCTTCCTGACAGTGTGGGCAGTTTTGGGCTCGATATGCTTCGTGTTCTGCCTGGTTTTTCCTCAGACCAGCGAGAACAGCCTCGGCCTCGTGGTGTTGCTCAGCAGGCACCGAGAGCCGTATGTGACAGCCGACATTGACCAGAAACGGTGCAGCGGAGACCGTGTGGTCACCCATCACGGACACTGATAGTCCTTTGTTTTCGAGAGCGGTGGCTGCAAGCCGCGCATCGATCTCATTGCTGAAGGTTGCTACTTCGCCCCAGTCCGTTCCCAGGGTATTCCCCGCCAGAAAGGCAGACATCTTGCGATGAGGAATATCAGCCTCGATAAACTCTTCACCGGTTGCCTCGTACCCGAAGCGCTCGTAAAAGGGAATGGCGTGTGCCTGCGCATGACACCAGACGCTTTCGTGGCCCTCTTTCCTCGCGGTATCGTGCACGGTGTCTACCAATAGACTACCGATACCGAGCCTTCGGTGTGCGGCCAACACTGCCATCCGGCCCATACGCCCGTCGGTGTCAAGTCGAGCAGTGCCCACGGCTTGCTTGTCCAGGAATGCGACGATGTGCAGGCAGTGCTTGTCTCTCGCATCGTGCTCCAGTTCTGGCGGCACGCCCTGTTCCTTGACAAACACTTCATCGCGCACGGCGCGGATCGCTTGCTCGTTTTCTTCATACCCAACAACGACAACGTGCATCGCATCTCCCTCGCAAAACTTGCGGGATCATCATTTCAGCCCCCGAGAGGTCAGGGGCCGGTTTACGGGTAGCCGCTGCGCGACTCTCTGCAATACCCTCACGCAGATGAAGTGTTGCCTGAGCAATATAGTGAGGCCGCGAGGTCGTTTTGGCGCGTGGCGCGCGAGTGGAATAGATGTCGTTGATCCGCATTTCCAACCAAAGCTCACTGCGCTGGTGCCAGCGATTCCTTCTTTTCCTCGCTATCTTGTACCCAGGCAACAAGTATTGCGGCCGCTGGCAGCTTGGGCCTCGTCGACATGCGCAAGGAAAGCCTAGCCATGGCGACCACCGCTGGCGGCACGATGAA
>Ga0115566_10004588_pt1 | contig 10979 bp, 11 predicted proteins | sample COGITO_mtgs_1204_3_FD_87173 | JGI IMG/M metagenome (GOLD analysis project Ga0115566, IMG submission 87173) | Pelagic marine microbial communities from North Sea - COGITO_mtgs_120405 | ecosystem: Environmental > Aquatic > Marine > Epipelagic | place: Germany:Helgoland, sampling site Kabeltonne...
TAAAATAAAATAAAATAAAATAAAAAGATAGTGATAAAAATATATTATATTTGTTATAATATAATATAATATATGAATCATTTATTCGCTTCTTATCAAAAAAATATTGCAATTGGCGGACATGACGGTAATCGGTTTTTGGCGCGACCAATTAATTCTTGGCGAAAACAATATCAAACAACAACAGGATACAGTCGTGCATCAGTTGGAATGCCAATGGATAGACCGGGAGGAGTGGTCCCGGTCAAGAGCGAATATATACAATGCGAAACTTGTAAAGGTTCTTTACCGATCAAAGTTGAAACGATAAATGATTCTGACTGTTATTCTTGTAAAAAGATTATAAATAATGTACAATTATCGGATAAACACTATACTGATACTAGCTCTTATTTACAGTCACGGTGTTCAAAATATCATCAAAATATAAGTACTGGTCGTGTATCATCAATTGAGTATTTTTCACAAGATGGTAAACCGATTAACCCTTCTGACTCAGAAAATGGAACTCAAGTAAGAGAAACTAAAAATTGTTATAATCATAAACCGCCTCTTTCTTGTAATAGAACAATTTATAAACCGAATAATGTTCAATATGCGCAACAAGGCGGAGTTTCGTCTAGTTCAAGAATATCCCGATTAAAATATAATACATTAAACAATAATGGATTAGATTATTCTGCCAAAACTGCAATGAATGAAAATAGCGGGCGCCTTCAATCACATCCAAGTCCATCTTATTTTGTAAAATATAAACCACAACCAATTGTTTATTCTCATAGAACTGGTGCACTAACGGTATGTCCGTCAGAAAATACTGTATGTATGATTTGAATAAAAAAATCAATTCAATAAAGAATCAATTCATTTTTTCTTTTTTAATCGTTTATTATTGGTTAAGCCAAATCAACTGTTTCATGATCTGGCGCTGACCCATATGAAATTAAATCTGGCAGATCATCGTCATCACTATCATCATTCTCCAGCATCGAATGATGCGACGGCGACGGCGATGTACTTCGATAATTATTGCTGGTTGTGATAGCTTCCATCTCTGTATAACATTTACAAATGCGCCAGCGAATTGAATTGAGGGCTTTCACAACGTTGATAGTAGAAGGCCCCCAAAAGAGAAACATATTGGTTTCGCGATCATGCCAAATGAAGTAAATTCCACATACTACAGTTGTCTTCTTGAAGAAATAACCGTCAATTCCAATAACCTTCTTCATAACAGTGACATTCGGTGGAGCTGGAATATATCCAAATACAATCGGGTTTTTATTGGCTTTACCGTCGTGGTTCATGTGGAGAGTGTGCTTTAATCTCGAAATATAGATGGCCAGTTCTTGATCGGGTGGAACGCCTTTGTGCGTAAGAATGTCTAAATGTTGACATACCGTTTCTGTGCGCGCATTTCGCAAATCATACCTGACTGGCGGGGCCAAAATCGTCTTTTTTACCTTTTCCGCTTGGTCTTGTTGTTGTGTTTGATAATTACCTGACTGACGCGCTTCATATTCTTGTTGGGACATAGTGTTGGACATATGAGAACTCATGATAGTTTGTTTGTTGGGTTGTTATCATTCGTTAATAATCAAAAGTTTAATTCAATTTTTTTCACAAAAAATAAATTTTATATTACTTATAATGAAAATATCTTTATTGTTGAAGAAATACAGAATTATTAAAATTAAAATTTAATATAGACCTCATGAAAACCAATCATATTTGTTCTACATTTTAATTTATAAAATTCATTTACATTATTAATTACTCCAAATTCAATATTATTTACATTTCCATTATTTAAATAAGGATGGGTCTGGGAATGTACTAATTCAAACTTATTATCTATTAATTTATTTCTAATAAACGGAATTTTATCATCAGGACCATCCATTTCAATAATAATTAATTTAATATTGTCTAATATTTCAGGTATATCATTTAAAATGTTATAAAATGCACCTTCGCAATCAATAACCAATACATCAAATTTTTGATTAACCATCTTTTCTAATTCATGTATATCAAACATTGTACAATATTTACATTCGTTCCACAATTTTTCATGTTCATCTCTATTTCTTCCAACAAACCCATGAGCAACCGAAAAACTTGTATTATATATTTCTTTTACCTTCATCAATTTTTTTATACTATTTGAAGAAGGTTCTACTAATACATGTTTTGTTGGATCCTTTAAAATTTTATTTATTATAAGTGATGTTGTTCCACTTTCTCCTCCCATTTCTAACACACAGCAATCATTTGGCAAAAATTTTGCAATTAATTCCTGTTCTGGTCTCTCGATATTTAATCTATTATTCATATCATTTTTTCCATAAGTAGACAATAATTTATATATGTTTACTAATTTATCTGTACCTAAACATGACATTTATGTAATAATAATATTAAGAATATTCTCTTTAATATTATATTAAATATGAAATCATATTGTATAATATATAATATAAAAAATGGTGGTATATCGAACAAAAGAGCAACGTATGACCGAAGTAAAACCTATAATTAATAAATTGACTGAATTACAAATAAAGGCATCTGAACACGAAGAAATTCGTGATCTTTTAACAAAAATACAAATCTATATTCAACAAGGAGAGAGAATAGAAATAAATATTCCTTTTCCAATTGCTGATGTAGAGATTAAAGGTGTTTTGGCAACAGATATAAAGGAACGCGTCTGGGTAAAATTCAGTAAATAAATATATTTTTTATTATAAATATATATATAAATGCAAGAGTGTTTACCTATATATTTAATTGTCGTTTTAGGGTTTGTTAACATTTTTGCTGCTCATATTCAAAAATGGCCTACTTTATACCAAGTCATGAATATTCCTCATTTTTTCATATATATTATGTTGATTTATTTCTTGTGTAAAAGAAATCATTATGTTGCGGCTTGGATTGTATTCTCTATAATTACTTTAGTGACAATTGATTTTGTTGCTATTTCTAAAAAGGTATTTAGATTAGAGAAAAACATGGTAAATAAAATAAACAATATATAAATAAATAAAATATAAATAAATAAAATATAAACATACAATTAATATACAATATTATCAATAACCCATTTTTGTATTTGCTCATAAATTGGTGACATTATTGTATTAATACCTTGTGTATAAATAGCGTATTTATCTGGATTTTTTTCGAGAAGTATTAAGGATTGATAAAGAATTATAAATTCATGAGAGGAGTATAATGAGCGAATATTAATAAAAATATCATCAATTTTATTTTTGCCATGAAACTTATTTTCTCCATTATTGTTATTTTCTAGATGAATTTTATTAATCTCATTCTCATCTGTTTCTGTAAACATATATGGTTTATCAAGTAACATACGATACAACTGTAATGTATGAAGCAGCGAAATTTGTTCAGTGCATGCATATGTCTGTAATAATTTGTCAATGCCTCGTTTTCCTAGATGTATTAACAAATCAAATAAATCAGAATATTCGTCTGAATCTGTTTTCAAAAAGCTATAAAAACGATTAAATCGAACTATTGCATTAAACAAAAAAAACAAATCTTCTTTCATGTCATTATTATATGAACGCCACAATCCTTGGCTCCAAGATGGTTCTTGGATTGATAGTAAATTATTGGAAATAGTTAATTTACTTCCTTTTGGGCAGAAAGAAAGTAAGGCCAATTGGGTTACTGCTTGTAACGGTTCTAATATAATTTCAAAACGCTCTTTTTTTTTATCGTGTTTTATTAAATTATATAACTGAACAAATGTGTTCATTATTAGAAAACATATAATTTATCTTTATGTGTTTTCATCATAAGATTATATCATTATATCATAAATTATATCATAAATTATATCATAAATTATATCATAAACTCAATAAAACTCATTTTAAAATAAAATTTGTAATAAATAAATTATTGGTTTGAATATTATTATTATACGGAATATTGTATTTTTGGCACCATGAAATACATCGTTGAATATTTTTCTTTTTCATATGTTCTATTTTATCATATTTATTGCTATTATCAATCAGGTAAATTGTTGATACAATTATATCAATTTGCTGTTGTCCGATAATAGAATTAATTTCTTCTATTTTATTCGTGAATAAATAAGGTAGTTCAAAATCAAAAAGAGAACCATTAATATTTTCGTTATATTGTAATAAATTATAAAACTGTTTAACAATTTCTAATGTATTAATATTTCGAAACCCTTTACATACTATATATTTTTCAGAATTCGCAAACCGACTTGTACTTGGTTTTATTATATAAACTTCCTCGTATAAATTAGATAATAGAAATAATAAATCGAGCGAAAACCTTGTAAATGTATCATATACTTTTAAAATAAAACTTCCACCTTTTTTTTGCATAGCAATAGCAAAACCGACCTGACATGTAATTAATTTTGTACTGATTTGTTCTTGTTGTGGATATTGAAATGAAAAATCAAACCCCCCGTCACCTGTTATCATATCCATTTTACCATTATATTTATCATAACAATAATGTAAATTTTCATGATTTGTTAAATCACCATCACCTGAAATACCACTTTCTATAATTACATTAGGATTATCTGATAAAAACATCTTACTTTTGTTCCATCCCGGCACATTTTGATTTTTATTGTCAATTAAGGTCATACCATAATAATTATCGTGTGAATTTTTTCTCATATATGATATTGCTTCTATAAACCCACCAGGACCTTCGGCCAAATGAAAACTATTGCATTTTTCGGGTAAACCTTCTAATAAATCCAATGAGTGACATATTTCAATCATTTTAAAAAAAGACCGAGAAAGTGGTTTTAATGTTGATACTGATTGTTTTGTATTTGGTATAATAGAATGGATATATTCATATGGATTTGTATATTTTTTATATTTATCCCATTGATCTATGCGTGAATCTATTTGTTCCTTTGTAAAATTTAAATATTTATACAATGTTTTATTTATTACAATTTCATTTGTTCCACTTATTTTATTCATTTCGTTATCAGTTGATAATGACGATTTATAAGGTGTACTTAATTTGTCAATATTTATGTGTTTATGAATATTATTATTACAGTTAATAGTAGGTAATTTAAAAAAATTCATATTATTCTTAATACTATTAATATTTAATACGATGTGTTTATGTTATAATTTTTATTTATTGTTTTGATATTTTTAATACACGCTTTAATTTTGTTACTGTTGGTTTTTCGATAATCTGTGTTTGTATTATATTATCGGCTCCATCCTCATTTTGACTTTTTAAAGATGCCTCCTCATTTATAGTTGTTAGTTTGGGCTTTTTATTTAATTTTAATTTTTTTGTTATAGTATTCGTGGCCGTAGTATTCGTGGCCGTAGTATTCGTGGCCGTAGTATTCGTGGCCGTAGTATTCGTGGCCGTAGTATTCGTGTCCGTAGTATTCGTGTCCGTATTATTTTTTGCAATACTAGCTACCGCGTTATTTGCGTTTCTTGTTCCTTTATCTTCATCATTTTCCTCGTCTATTGTTTTATGCTGTAAGTTCAATGATATTTTTCCTACATCACTCACTTTCCTAACTTTTTTATAAATAAAATAGCGATTCAGAAATGAAATTGTGCGTTCTTCGTCCGTCATTAACGGAGCATTCTTATAAGAATCTCCTACACGACCATTTTTTTTTATATCTTCATTCATTTTATTAAATAACTCATTGAAGAAACCTGTAGGTGATGTAAATGCCGAATTCAAAAATTTCAAATCTTCGGACGATGCCAAGACAAATCCATAATTTTCTAATATACGCGTTAAATAAGTATAATTTACTAAATATTCGCGTATTGTTTTATTTATAGATTCTTGAAATACATCAATTGCATATCCAACGCAAGACTCATCGTCATTGAATTCGGATTGATTGTATCGTTTCGTCAGCTCCCAAATCCTTTTTTTATATCCAGTTTTATCATCATTTACCATAATAATTTTACTATCATTATATTCTGTATTTTTAAGCATATTGAATATTTTATGACCATCATAACTGGTTCCAATAAAATAACCACCTTCTTTTGTTACTTCAGATACATTGCGTAGGAAATTGTGTAATGTTTCATGCGATTCAAACATATAATGAATAGCAAATTGAATAGAACATACATCAAACCCTTCTGATGCTACTCCGTAATTTTTATATACACCTTGTCCTAACATTTTCGCATCCTTTGGTCCTTGTCCAAATACAGCTTTTGTAATTTGTTTGTCTTTATCTATCATAATACCATTAGTATTACGAATATTTACGCTTGAGTTTCCATTTACAAATAATGCCGACGGCATAACTCTGTATGTTTTTCGATAATTCAAATAGCGTGCATAAGCACCGTTTAATCTATTCTGAATATTATCGCGCGAAAGATCAACGCCAAAAACAAATTTTAGTTTAGCATCAATCCATTTGGGCCAATCACCTCCTTTTCCCACTGCTAAATCAATTAAGGTCATACCCGGTTTAGCAACGCTTTTAACAAGTAAGGATTTCACATATAAATTATGAAAGTCTTTTAGTGCTTGTGTTTTACTCGACCCACTTACTTTATTATAGTACACATCGTCGTCACTTAATATTTCCGGTATATTGCCCGTCATTATCATGGTCGTTGTAATTGGATTATGAATAGAATGCCAATTACTATTAGCAACATGAAATGCATTTCCAAACATTTTTTCGCCTGCGCGTAGTTGAGCAGTTTTATCATAACGCACTCGAAGCGGTACCCATCGCGATTCTTTGTCCTTAGTGAAATCGTAACTGAATTCAACAATCATATTATCTTCAATAATTTCTTCATTTTCCGTATACATATTTTTATCTACACCCGTTAATGGAATGTTGCATATACCGGCTTTATAATCACTTGGCTCAGTTGGATAAAATTGCATTGGTACATAATTTTTTCTCTCTCTTTTTCTCTCCTCATAATTTAAATAGGTTGGTATTTTATCATCAATCACATCTTGATATGGGTTAATATAACCATGATTGGGGTTGGATTCATTAAATCCTACCCTCAAAATAACCGTTTTGTATTCATTAATTTGTGTAGAAGAAGTTAAATTTATACCATCATTAAATATACTTCCTATGATATCTGATCCATTTTCATTTTTTTTTACTGATACTAAAAAGTCAATTGTATTATATTTTGCAGGTTTCCACTTAAATGAATATTCCCATGTCATTTTAAATGGTTCTATATATTCGCCGATTTTATCAGATGCTACACCGCGATTTGCCGGAGTGAAAATTAAACCATCAGTTTCATATTCAAATAAATTATCGCGTTCTTTTGCTAAAATGGATGAACAGCATGTAAATATATCCTGAGTTTCTGTAGCGAGATAAAATCGCTTTTTCACAATTTTCAATGGGGCTGGAGAAGATTCATTAACAACTGAAACAACGTTCATTTTTTCAATAACGGTTTCTAAAATTGGAAGACGGTAATTCGTATTTAATTCCTCTGCATTTTGCGCGGCGAACCCCTTGGCACGAATATCATCGCCGCCGACATAATATATATCGAATGCTGCATACATATTTATAAATTTCTTATTTTTATCATATAAAACATGTTCTCCGTCAATTAAAGTATTCCATAAATCATTATTTTTTGATCGCGTCCCAGTGAATTGAACATCTAAATTTGTATTAATTAGATATATTTTCCCATTAGGGACAATAAATAATAGTTTACGGTCACCATCCGCTTTATCAGTAACTGTATAATTTTCTCTAATATTTGGGACAATTGCGTCTGTATTAATGGGTAATATGTTTTTCATTTCTAATGTATAAGATGACGGTCCAACAAAATTAGAAGAATTAATTTTCATGGTTTCATTATATTTTTTCCCCCAAAGTAATTTCATATAGTCTGTTAAAGCCGATTTTTGTTCAGAATAACTAACAGGATAATTCGTTTCTTGTAAACCGGCTAATATATATTTAATGACCGGTTTAAATACATTCGTATTTAATAATTCAGATGTATAAAATGCTGTTCCGAGTCCAACTAAACTATTCACGCATTCAATTTCAATTTCATATTTTTCATCAGAATTAAACACTTCTGAATCATGAATATTATATTCAGGGACATAGTTACGACCTTGTCTTTTAGAATTTTTTACAATACTCATATCAACAACAACAGGTAAAGATGGATGACGCAATTTAAAACGATTTAAATAACGAAAAGTTTTTTTGTTATCGTTCCATTTATCTATCGTTGTACGCACAAATGGTGCAGTTTTTTCAAGCTTTACCTCTTTATTCAACGAGACACGAAAATTAAAATCATTCATGTTCACGGAGGTTAGCATATCTTTTGAAAATCCGGATTTCTGAATATAGGAAATTCCTGTTTCAATTCTATCAATACTATTTGTTTGACAATATTTCCGTATATTTTGTAATCCGCTAATTTCAGTTCGGATAGTTGACATACGAGCTCTTCGTGTGCGTGTATCAATATATTCATTTTGAATTCGAAGCAAGTACACATTATTATCAACGATAAACCCTAACGACAATAATTTTTTCATAACATTATCAAAATTAATCTTGCTAATTGTCTTAATGTCTAATGTTCCAAACTTTACTTCTAATTCAAGCTCTTGGTCGTTTATAACTTTTGTAACATTGTTTAAATAAATCTTATACAAATCGTTTAATTTTTTATCATTTTCATTTGTGGTAGGTTTATTTGTTGGTTGTCGAGTTGACGCTATCTTATCATATTTTTTTGTTGTACTATTAGATAAATCTGTTTTGTTGGCAGTAGTTTTATTATCTGCCATGATTGGTTATATATAATTATTACCGATAATATTTATATATTCTTTTCAATTTTCTATTAAATAAATGTTTATAGATGTGTTAATATTTCTTCGTATACTTGTGTTTTCTTTTTTAGTTTATTTTTATTATTTATAGTTGTATGTGTATCAATATGCAGCTTTTCGCAAATAGTATATAAATCTTTTACACTATAATATGATGGAGCGTTTAGTGGTTTTTGTATATTTTCAATAAACCAATATTCATTGTGTATTTCATTTAAAAAAGCAGTATCTATAGTATTACATTCGTTTGATGTCCATTTTAATGAATCTTCCTTTTTTTCGGTTTGAATAATAATACCTTTTTTAATACAATCTCCGTCTGTGTTAATTTCACAATATTTACGACCATAAACATATGTAACCGAAACATTATAAACTAAACAAAGCGCACACAGTCCTTTAATTGAGATTTTGGATTTATTTACAAGTTCATCTTCTAATTCAGTTTTTTTCAATTTCAGTTCTTTTAATTTATTTTTAATAGTTTTAAATTTTTCGACAGTTTCTATTTTTATTTGTTTTTCAATACTGAATGAAGATGAACGGCTCATCTCATATTCTTCATACCCATTTAATATAATATAAAAACACCAAAACAATTTATCATTCTGAAATGGAATATATGGCTTAGTTATTTTTGATGGTTGTGTTTTCTTTTCTAGTATATGCAATGGTTCTACATTATGCAATGGTTCTACATTATGCAATGGTTCTACATTATGCAATGGTTCTGTTCTATAATTATAACCTTTTTTCATATTTTCAGTTGTAAACATAAAATTATTCATTTTATCGATAACTCCATTATAAGATTCTGATGATAGCATATTATTTATTATACTGATTATGATATCATCATAAATAATCTTTATTATCTTTTTACAAATTAAAAAAAAATCTCCTCTATTTTTTCTTTCTCTTTTTCAATATCTTTTAATTGTTGTTGTTGTTCATTAACATAATTTGTATATTTTTCCAATTCTTTAATTGTGTCATTTGATATTTCGGTTAAATTGATAAAGGTACCGTTATTATTTTCGTTTAATGTTACTTCTTTGCAATTACTTAATATTCTTAATATTTCAACTTGATGATATTTATCCATTTTCTCTATTTTTTCCTTTATAGTGTTTAATGACATTACTTATCAATAATAATTTATATTTAAATTAATTATAATATTGTTATTTTAGGTTTTTTAATTTTTATAGTTGTTCTTTTTGTCGAAGACGGTGGTAGTGGAACTGTATTCAATACCATATTAGTATTAACGCTTTCATCAATTATAGTCGGTAATTGAGTATTTTCTTCCTTTTTGTTTTGTGTATATTGTTTTTTATTTGAATCAGATTCAATAATTTCGGCAATAATAGAAATATATTTATCGTTTAATTCAAAGCGATGACCAATTACACGGACTTTAACCTCATCGTTTTCTGTAACCCCAGTAAATATTGGGGATGAATAGTTATGGTCTCGTGCAATAAATATAATTACTGGACTCGGTGTTTCGTTTAATTCCGCCCGAATACCAGCCTTATTAATATGTTTTGCAATACATTTAATATTCATCCCTTGAACTGGTAAACAAACATCACATTGAATAACAACATCAAACGACACACTCGACCCTTTAACAACTCCACTCGAAAATGTCATGACATCAACCGAATTAGGTTTAATGTATCCATTCACAATACATTTTCCTTCTATTTGCATTGAAATGGCTTTTTTAAGAGTTTCTTTAATATTATTTCCAATGGTTGAAATATCAAGTGATACATTTCTTGTAATTAATGATGTATTATATATATTATTGGTATCTGGTAATTGTTTTTTGGATTTATAATTAAAACCTTTACTATTGGTCTTGCCAATCAATGACATCTTAATATTAATTCATGATATTATTTCTAAATGGTTATTCAATTTTATTTTATATAATTTGAGTATAATAATGAAGTATGGGTTATTGATTTTGAACATTCAAATTTTAAACCATTATTACAAGATGATTTTGTAGTTAAATTTATTAATGGAACGAATAAATGGAA
>Ga0115566_10004596_pt1 | contig 10968 bp, 6 predicted proteins | sample COGITO_mtgs_1204_3_FD_87173 | JGI IMG/M metagenome (GOLD analysis project Ga0115566, IMG submission 87173) | Pelagic marine microbial communities from North Sea - COGITO_mtgs_120405 | ecosystem: Environmental > Aquatic > Marine > Epipelagic | place: Germany:Helgoland, sampling site Kabeltonne...
CGCTCTCATCGGTGGTGAGGGGCTCAAGGCCATTAGACTGCTTTGCCTTTGCCTGTTCTGCGGCCTTGGCGCGCATGCCGCGAGCCTTATTTGAATACCAGCCGTAATAGCGAACTGTCTGCGGCACCGTGTACACGAGTGGAGGTGGCCGACTCTTCGTCTGGAACATTTGGAGTAGTGGCCATATGGGCGTGTTGCCGCAGGCCCTCCCTCTGCCCAAGGGCTATCCGGGCTTCAGAAAGAACAAAAATGTGACTGTCGTTGCTGGTGCCACCTAGCTGAACCCGCAGACGGTCGAACAGTTTACACCACCCTTTTCGTAGGGTTTTGGGATCCGAACGCTGGCCGGCCCAGTGCGCACCTTCCAAAGCGCCGACTGGGAGTCAGTCGAGTTTACGCGGACCTGGCCAGTGGGCTCAGTGTCGTAAAAGGATGCCAAGAGTCCGATTCACGCTGAATTGAAAGGCTACTCGCCCTTTGTTCCATTGAATCTGGAAGATTCAGCGATCCCGATCACGGTCATGAACTACACCTTGACCAATGTCTCAGCGGAGCCGGTAACCGCCGAGTTGGTCGGCTGGCTTGAGAAAATGAGCCATTCGCCCAGAAAAGTCCTGGCGGGCGAGTTCGCCAGCCAGCCAGAACTGACCACGCTGAGCCACCGCTGCGCGATGCGAGTTCCAACTCAAACTCGAGGACGCAAGAAGAAAGGACATGTTCGCCCGTCGGTTTTCCACAATGGAACGATGACGCTATCCTATCTGGGATCTGGCGCCCAGGCGACCGATGGCGAGATCCCAGGAATAGCCGCCGACCTGATCTTGGAGCCTGGCGAAAGCCGATCCTTCACCTTCCTGATTTCCTGGCACTTTCCGGTGGTGCGGATTAAGGGACAGTACGGTACCAAGACCATTCCGTTCAAGAACGAGTACATGTACCGCTTTGAGGACGCGAATGCAGTCGCGAAGCATGTTGCGGAGAACTACGAGACTCTGTCTGCCCAGACCAGACGATGGCCCGCCTATTCCCCCCACTCGAGCAAAATCTGCGGACCAAAACAGACTTTGGCGTTGCCCATTTTCCCAATGGTATCGTCCCCTGCCGCGCGAAGATGGAAAGCGGCGAAGGCGGCGGGATTGCCATCGATGGCCAGTGCGGCAAGGTGCTGCGCGCCTATCGCGAGCATCTCACCAGCGCGGACGATGCCTATCTGAAAGAGTAATGGCCCAAGATCAAGCTCGCGCTCGGATACCTGATTGACTTCAACCGCAATGACGAAGATTTTGACGGCTTGCTGCACGGCAAGCAGCATAACACCTAGGATGCAGCGATCAGCTCGCTCTATACTGCGGCATTGCGTGCCGGTGAAGACATGGTCAAGCGAGTCGAGGACACCGAGTTCGAGGCGCTATGTCGCGACCTCTTCGACAAAGGCAGCAAGAACATCGAGGCCCTGTACAACGGCGAATACTACGTCCAAGAAGAGGACCCAGCCCACCCCGATGCCATCGGCGTCAGCCAAGGCGAATACATCGCTCAAGTAATCGAGCAGTTCTGGGCCAATCAGCTGGGGCGCGGGCGGTTGCACAACCAAGACCACATTCAGTCCGCACTCAACGCCCTGTGGAAGCACAACTTTGTGACCGATGTCGCCGCCTTTCGGGAGACCTTCCGCAAAGGACGGTTCTACGCCTGCGACGGTGATGCTGGTTTGATCATGTGCAGCTGGCCCAACGGCGGGATCCGTGACGATTTCATGAACCACTCGCAACACGACTACTTCAACGAATGCATGAGCGGGTTCGAGTATCAGGCTGCGGCCCAAATGATCGCCGAAGGAACGCCGAAACTGATCACCCAGGGTCTGGCAATCACGCGCGCCATTCATGACCGCTACGCACCGAAGAAGCGCAACCCTTACAACGAGTTCGAGTGCTCGGATCACTACGCTCGGGCCATGGCGTCCCATGCCAGATGCTCCGGCCCAATTCCGTGGCTATGTCGCTCAAATAAAAGTCCGAGCGCATTGTAGAACTTCTCAGCGCGATCAAGATCCACTGAGCGGATAACGACGAGATTTAGTAATGGAGGGCTTTGCATAAATTTTTCTTGGCTAAACCCAGAAATCACCCCTGACTCCGCGGGCGCGGAGTGGGGCAGCACAGAGTAGGTCGCGGAAGCGCTCGGACAACGCCATGACGTCCACCAGAAATTACTCTGAGCATCCCCACCACTGGGCAGACTCGGCATCCGCTACCCTGGCTGTCACCACCATGTGAATGTGTGGGTGCAACCACAGCTGCTGCCCCAAGTATGCAGTTCACCAATGACTCCGGGAATCCACTGCTTCCTGCGGGTAGACAGGTAGATCCTGCAGGCCCTTGCGGGAGCGGAGATGCGCGTCACTCGTATATCAGGTGAGCGGTATACCAGAATCTCGTTGACGAGACGTACCCAAGGGCTGATTTGATTTCAGCCGGCAGGCGAAGGTCGTACACGCGATTTGATTTGAGCGCCTTGTCCAATTCGATGATGAGCTCCTTGCCGTCGGCGACGACCTTCGCGCAGGGTTCATCCTCCAAATCGTAATTCTTCGAGCCGTAACCGGCATGATAGCCGATACGGTAGGATTGGATTTCGTAGGCGGATCCATCCGCGGGAACCGAGATCTTGGAATTGAATTGGAACGTGAACCCTTTCGGGGTCAGGCGCATGGCTTCTACCTGGAGATATGGAGTGCCGGTATAGGTGATTCGCTTGATGCCCTCTCGTCCGGGCCAGCTCAGGTGGGTTTTGCCGACGTACAGGGTTTTTCCATCAGGCGCATAGAGCAAGCGATTGTTCCCAATGCCCAGGCTTTCGCTCGTGATCAGATGCGTTGCCGCGCCCTGATAGTGGCCGTTGACGACGTCGGGCAGGTACTGCACGAGTCTGGCGTGATTCATGTCACCGATAATTAGATTTCCCGAACTTGCCGCAGATGATGAACCAAACTCCCGTCGGTACGGCAGCATTTGCGTGAGCGAATTGGCACACTCGCCCTGTGGCATCAGAGCGGCTGACTTGACGCGCCGTCTTTGCAGCTCTTGGAGCGGTAGCTCCACGGGCGTTACGGTTGGCGGCCTTTTGTCCCAGAGCAACGAAGCCGCATGACCATGGAATCTGCCGGGCTGAATGCGATGCAGTTTTGATGCGCCCACCCAGTCGCCTTGATTATCGGAAACCCACAGCTGATCATCAGCATCCATATAGAGACCATTGGGGGTGCGTAGACCGGTTGCGTAGACGGTCGCCTTGCGTGCCCCCGGCTGAATTTGCAGCACGCAACCGCGATAAGGGACGCGGGCATACATTCTTGGGACAGCCTTCTTCTTTTCCGTCCACGATCCGTGTTCTCCTCCGTATAGAAATTTGTCGTGGGTGAGCCCCCCGGTGTCATTCCATGGACCGCGGATCTCTTCGCGCACGCCCGAACCGTTTGAGGCAGTCCCCAAGCTAACGTAGACGTTCTTCTTGGAATCCTTGACGAGTCCAAAGGTGAACTCGTGATAGTTACCGGATACCCCCCAGTCGTTGCAGATGACTTCATAGAAATCCGCCGTCCCATCTCCATCCTTGTCGTGCAGGCGCGTCAGCTCAGCCCGTTGAACGACCAGTATCGTCCCACCGTCCTCGGCGTAAATGCCCAAGGGCTCGTGCAAGCCCGATGCAAACAGCTTCCAGCTCTCTGCCTCCGGGTTGTAAAACATGATTTCGCCGCGATGAAAGCAGGCGGCAATCCGGCCATCTTTGGTGAACGCCAGGCCACCAACCTGAGTGTCGACCATTCTAGGGCTGGGAACACTGGCGATTTTATAGTGGTCTTCCCACGAGAATGCAGCGGCAGCAACTTGCTGGGCAAGGGCCGAAAAAGAAGAGGCGGCCAGTAGCATCGAGATAATGATCTTTTTGATTGTGGTGGTCATTTTTTGGCGGTGTAGCTAATCGAAATGGCCTTGTCGGATTTCGTGACTTCCGTTGTCAGACGGTCGTCCGGTGGAGGCGGGATTTCGTAGTCAGGCAGTTGCGGCGTTGCCTTGAAGCTGCGAACGATCGACTGCCGTTCGACATCAACCGAAATGGTTTCCGTGACCTCCGATTCACCGAGCTGATAGACAAAGCTCGGATATCCCTCCTTGGATATGTGATATCCCTTGTACTGAACGTCGCCCGCAGCAGTGAAGATTGATTGGGACTCGCGATAGATGATCTCCCCGACGAGAGCTAGCGAATTTCCATTACTCCTGAGATAGGCATAGTTGTCGGGCTCGCCCGTGGAGATGTATCGCAGGCGACATTGATCCGTATCCCAAATGACGTTGTGCTTCTTCTCCGTCGGCAGAGCCAAGATGAGAGATGCGGGCCCCGAATTCGGCACGAAGGTCCTTTCGATTCGCGGGCGCTTGGTCTTTGCCGGAGCCGTCGCATACGAGTCAATGTTTGAGGTTTTTACGCGTTTGACACCAACTGTCACCGTCTTTATATAGTCGTAGATTTCGCTCAATTGTTCCTTTGGCACGTGTGCCATCGACGGCATTTGCGGCATCTGGTCACGCTTGCGACCAGGGCTGATCGCCCAATGAATAAATCGATCCTTGTTTTCACGCGGGTACAGCTCTGCCATTTCCACCAGTGATGGCCCAACGCCTGTCTGGTCGAGCAAGTGGCAGGCCCTGCAATTGACGGTAAAAGCCAGCGGTTCGGACAGCTCTTGCGTGCCTGTCTTCCTTGGCTTTGTTGCGGTGGCGACGGGGCCTATCTGTTCGGAATTGAGTTCGCGGATATACAGGTTGCGGTAGGATACGCTATCACCATGATCTTGCAGCAAGATCGGGCCTGCAGTCTTGGCGAAGTCGGGATGAATTCTGTATTTGCTCTTGCTAAAGCGCTGCTTCCAGTCTTCAGATCCGAATGTGACGGAGGTGACTTTTTCGCCATTGAGCCAGTGCTCGAAGGTGTTGTTCAGCACGCGAACCCGCCCTTGGTTCCACTCACCAGCCGGGTTCCATTTGCGGTCCACCGGTACGGAAGCCAACTCGTAAAGGCATGCCGTCCGGTGGGTGGGATTCTTGTTGTCCCGGTAATTATCGTCGTCAATGATCTGATACTCACACCCGAGCGCGCTACCGTCGACGTCCACAACCCGATATTTGACGCCGCTGTTACCGTTGAAGGCGATGTTGAACTCGAAGGTTAGTTCGAACTCATCGTAGTGCTTCTTCGTCCAAATTGGTCCGCCGCGCCCCTTCTTTGACTTGTCGAGGTGAAGCACGCCGTCTGTTAGCGACCAAAGACTGCCAATATCGGTCGGATTTGATTTGCTTGGTCCGGGGGCCCAGTGCGCGAGGCTGTCGTCCGCAATCAGGTTTACCCAGCCATGTTTCTCTGATGGTACGGCAGTCGATTTGTCTGCGTTTTCAGTGATGACGACCGAGTACATCGCTTGTAACCCGGCGCTCCCGCCACCCAGCACAACCTTTTCCCCTGCGGAGAATGGCTTTCGGGAATAAACGAGCGTATTAGAGGCCTCGACTGTCAGATCGGTCTTTTCCCACGAACCTAGCCAATCCGGGCGCTTTCGGCCCGCTTTGATGCCCACATATACGACACAGTTTTCCAGAACGGCAAATGAGATCAGATCGTCGTTTTTATTGCCGCGATCCTCCATTGGCGTCTGAAGCAGCGTTCCTCCACTCAGATCGATTGGCAGCTTCTTAACGACGTATTCACGGTCGGTCCACAGCTTCGCGCCTCTTCTGAAACCGTTCCGGACCACGACGTAGCTGTTCCGAGAGTTGAACGCGGCACCATGGATCAACGGACGCTCGCTGGCATTGTCGTCGCCGGCGAGCGGCGACACCGACACCAAGCAAGCCACAACAATGGCGAATCCATTCTCGAATACTCTCATTTCCTCCCGTCCTCTAACACTTCGCCTACGCACTCTTCTCAATCGACAATTAGTCATTAATGCACCGCATTGCTACTCGGTCGGAAGTGTGAGGATGTGAGGCCACGTGCAGCCGTTACTTTACCGCCATACTTGGTGACGGCCACTGGGCGAAAAAAACCGGAAAATTGCGAAATCGAGAGCTTCCATCCCCAGAATCACCGCCCGCTGCAGCCACTTTCCGGAAGGAAACTTTGCAAATGCATCAAGATGGAATGGCCGCATAATGTCACCATCAATACCCCATTCTCCCGGAAACTGAAAAATGGAAAGAAAAAGACGAGGATACGATAAAGAGGAATCTCAGCAGCTACCTATCCGTCAAAAAAATCCTCGCAAATCAGCTCGATCGCCAGGCCTTGCCCGAGCAACTCGAGCTCTTCATCCCCACCCCCAACAGCCACATCCGTGGTGCCGACTATTACCGCAAATGAGGAACGCTACCATGCTCAAGTAACCCCTCATCGACCGCCTCTACGCCCGGCGCCTTACCGGCATCGCCCAAGCCCTGAGCGAGCAACGCGCCAACCCCTCCATCACGGGTCTCGCCTTCGAAGAACGCCTCAGCCTGCTCGTCGACCGCCAATACCAGTTCGCCCAAGACCGCGCCCTCGCCAACCGCCTACGTTACGCCGGCTTAAGCGACACCGGCCCGCCATCGAAGGTGTCGACTACCGCTAGGAGCGCGCCCTCAGCGCCGGCCAGCTCGCCCCCCTCATCGCCCCCAAGTGGATTCGCCAAGGCAAGAGCGCCGTCATCACCGGCTCGACCTGGAAGGCGCGACCATTCGCCGCAGACACAAGACATGAGCGATTGGTGTCGTCCGCTTCGGTCCACGACCACGGCCCCCCACGGCTAGGGACGCAGCGACCTTGACCCGTCCAGCAGCTTTGCGCTCGCCGAGTTCGCAGCCCTTCGCTGGTGGTCATCAAAAACATGCATTTTCATAAATGATTGAGCGGCCAATTTTCACGCCGTGTCAGTCAATGACTTGCACCTGATCAAGCCCATGGCCTCTTGCAAGAGGCTCCAACTCTGCCTCGCCTCAAAAACAAGTGCGATCTGAGCTAAAGGTGTCCGAGAAGAACGAAATGCGCAATTGCAGGAGGAGAATATGACACTACTTTGTTCCCTCCCGTAAAGTAGCAATCTGCGATCCGTCAATGGCCGGCGGACAAAGCCGGTAGGCGTCACTGTTCTCCCGATTTCGCACCTGGCTCCGGACAGTAATTATCCCGGGTCACTTCCATGTTCGTTGCCTAGCCAGCATTGCAGGTTAAGGAATTCCTTGATGATTAGAATTGTTGTTCTCATGCTTGCCTTCACCAGTTCGATTTGCTGGGCAGATTATCAAGCCGTCGATACTCTTGGCTCGGACGGCGCTCCAAAAACCTCCCACCCAGAATGGATGTCGCAATTGCCGGACTCCATGAGGGTCAGCGAGCTCTCCATACCCGGGACTCACGATGCGGGCGCGATAGGCGCTCAGCTCACGTATGAGCCGGGCTTCCCCAACGCCTGGTCTAATTGCCAAGATGCTACATTAGGGCAACAATTGGTCGCCGGCGTTCGCTTCCTTGACCTTAGAGTAATCCGGGTAGATCAGTACTACGTACATCACGCATCCTGGATTTATCAGAGTTTGGAGTCGGCGCTCGACGAGATCGAGCTATTCCTCGAGCAGTTCCCGCGTGAGGTGGTCCTGTGCCGGATTTCGACTACTGTAGGAGCTCCTACGGAGACCTGGCCTGAACACTACGTCAACAATATTCTTCCACGCCCCTCAATTTGGCAACGACCAGGCAAGACGCGGGCAGATGGCATTACCCCTACGGAATACGCGGATGAGGCCAGAGGCGATTCCTTTTGGGATGGCTTTTTCGACAGATCCTCCTATTACTGGCCGACCTTGGGCGAAACAAGGGGCAAAATGGTCATGTTCATTGCACCCAATCCAAAGCTGGCGCATCCTGCGCGGGTTAACAATGGAAGGCTCTTTGCCTCATCTGGGAATGGCTACCGGGGAAGCGGCAATCCCAATTACTTCAAATCGACCCTTGACGTCTTCTCCTACCCAGAAAAGAACCAGGCAGACGACTTGGACCACCTTCGTCAAGCATCAAACGATTCCCGCACAGACAGACTGTACGTAACGGGCCTGAACATGGCGTTCTCGCCTGAGGCTCTCACGACACCTAGCGGGTGGGCGGTGACCCAAAACCGCTGGCTAATGAGCAAACTGAACGACTCGATGTCACGCCCAGCCAAGAAGACGGGCATCGTGCTATTAGATTTCCCCGGGCCAGGCCCGCTCGATTCCATTATTGCTCTCAATTTTCGCCACGCAACCCGTAGCTATGGGATCTACGACGACTTTGTGGCGTATGCCGCCAAGTTGCCCTACCAGGCGACTCCGGGTATTGGCGCAGGCGACGGACTCACCGGTACACCTCTGGGCCGGGCACGAGGCTGGCGGCGACTGCTAAAAGAGCGTATCCCAACGACGCAGTTCAACACCTATTGGTTTACGGCGGTCGGGGCGATCAACTTTTTCGAGCATTCTCTTTCGTCGAACGAAAAGAGCCGCTTGTCAACGGTAACGGGCAATTCTAACACGGGCGGCATAATATTTCAGTCCCACAACATACCGACTAATCTGACGAATGCCGAAGTTACAACTCTCCTAGCATCTGTAGTTGGCAACACGGCAACTGCTATCAGAGATAGCTTCGAAGCCCGATGGAGTGACCATGAATGGACAGTGTTTATGTATTCGACTTCTGGGGTTCCCTTAGATGGCTTGGATTTTGACGAGCACGTCGTGCGGGGAGAGCGTTTTTTTTGGGATGGGACGACGTTTACGAAAGTCGTCGTAGCCGGTTCCCGCAAGCCTGCGACCGTGGACCATTCTGTCGCTGAGCAGTCCCGTTCCGTGGTTGGCCACTGGGAGTTTCCCCAAAGTACATGGCAAGACGCCGTGAAAGGGGAGAATTTGGAAGTTGATTCGGCTCAAGTCAGCAGTCAGACAGGTTTTATCTCGCTCGAGTCAGACGTTTCGGGAATTCAAGCTCGATCGGGACCACCATTCCGGGGAGTCGGCGGCATCGAATCCCTTCGAAGGGATCAAGGCCCGGGAGCTGTCCGGATGCATAAGTGGAGCCTGATCCTGGACCTGAAATTGGAGACATTGCGCCCATGGTCGCTCGCTCAGATCGACACCCCGTCGTTCAATACGACTGGCCCAGCCATCGGCATCAATGAATTCGGCGCTATTGGCATTGATGGGATTTATCACGGTAATTTGATTCCTGGGCAGTGGCATCGTGTTGTAATTACTGTTGACACTACCGGCTCGGAAAGAATGTCGTTCTCTATTGATGGTAGGGAAGTCGGCTGGAATGCCGTCAGAAACTTCACTGTAACTGGAGATCCCGTCAACGGATTTGTTTACAGCGATATCGAGCGCTGGAGCATGCGTCAGAAACTTCTACTTTTTGGCGTTGGTCAGTCTGGCATAGCACAGGGTGAGATAAACGTGGGGGGAATCCAAATACGAAATTATCAGATGAGTGAGGCCGAAATCGGCTGGTTAGGAGGGGTAACTGCCCCCGCGGACACTATTAGCGGTGTCATGAATGACTCTGATGTTGATGGCCTTCCAGACTCCTGGGAAATCGCACACTTCGGTAGCCTGGCTAAGCTTGCTCACGGCGATGATGATGGCGACAGTCGCTCGAACCTGGAAGAGGTTGCGGAAGGCACAAGCCCAATGGATAGATCGAGCAGAAAAGAAGAGGGACTGTTGGCGTGGTATCCGTTTGAGGGAAACGTTAGAAACCAAGTTGATAGTGATGACGACTTAGATGGAGACGTCCCCGATTATCTATCTACGATGGATCGGTTCGGAAATGACGATGCGGCTTTGGGCTTTGCTGAATATTCAAACGACTTCACCAACAGAGACTTTGAGCTGGGGCTCGTCCCTGAATCAACACGTACTTGGTCCTTCTGGGCGCGCTCCACCAAACCTGGTTGGGACTACGGCAACGACACAGTAGGGATCTATACTGGTGGCCCGTTGAACATCAAAATCTTTGAGGGATATCTAAAGTTTTCGGTATCGACTGATTCCGGAGAGGATGACTGGCAAGATAGCGAAAGGATCAACACTGACTGGCATCACTACGCGGTCGTTAAGGATTTCAACAACGAAGTTCGCTTTTATGTCGATGGTAAGCTGAAACACACATCGGCTGACCTCTCGGCCCTGACGGAATCACAGCAATTTATTCACCAGAAATTTGTGTGGAAAAATGAAGGTGTAGTCGACGATCTGTCCTTGCTCAGTCGTCCATTGAGTGAGCACGAAATTTCTGTCCTAGTCAATGCCCCGTTCAAGCAGAGTTTTCTGACGGTCTCCTACGATGCCAACGGAGCGGATCAGGGTGTGCCTCCTGTCGATCAGATGGTGATAAAAGGGTACGACCTTGCATTCGCCGGAGGCGAGGGTTTATCGCGTGTAGGCCACAATTTCACGGGCTGGAACACCGCTGCAGACGGGACAGGGTATTCCCTCAATGCGGGTGCTGTCACCACAGTCGCAGTCAACTTCTCACCACGTTTTCATCTGGCGAAGCTGTACGCACAGTGGTCGCCTAACAGCTACACGCTCAGCTTCGACAGTGCCGGTGGTTCACTCGTGGGATCGATTACCCAGAACTACGACACTGCGGTGGCCGCTCCGGCGCCCCCAACCCGCGAAGGCTATACGTTCACCGGCTGGAATCCCGCAGTACCTCAGACGATGCCTGCAGGGGATCGCTCTCTTGCCGCACTGTGGTCTGTCAACAGCTACACGCTCGGCTTCGACAGTGCCGGCGGTTCACCCGTGGAATCCATTACCCAGAACTACGACACTGCGGTGGCCGCTCCGGCGCCCCCAACCCGCGAAGGCTATACGTTCACCGGCTGGAATCCCG